>Ga0163154_10008683_pt1 | contig 11762 bp, 11 predicted proteins | sample OliLakLV19MP9P1_FD_148649 | JGI IMG/M metagenome (GOLD analysis project Ga0163154, IMG submission 148649) | Freshwater microbial mat bacterial communities from Lake Vanda, McMurdo Dry Valleys, Antarctica - Oligotrophic Lake LV.19.MP9.P1 | ecosystem: Environmental > Aquatic > Freshwater > Lake >... | reverse complement strand
AGCGAGCAAAGTCTTTCCGGTTCCTGGAGCCCCCATCATCATGACACCCTTAGGAATCTCCGCGCCAATGTCCAAGAATTTTTTAGGATTCTTCAAGAAGTCAACAATTTCTTCCAGCTCTTGCTTAGCTTCTTTGGCTCCGGCCACATCTTTAAAAGTAACTTTCTTTGAACCATCATTTGGATCAATCATTCGCGCCTTGCTACTGCCAAAATTTAGCGCTTGCATTCCCGCTCCTTTCACTGAACGCGTGAAGAACCAAATAATTAGACCTAAGAAAATAAGGGGAAATAGAAACGGAGCGAATTGACCAAACCAATAAGAAAAACCCGTTTCTCGTTGGACGTCGATTTCTATTTTCGACAACTCACTCGCACTAACACCAAAGTTACTAAGTGATTCGGAAACTGAAGCGTCAGTTTCTCTTTTTGCTTCGGCAGAATTTCGAGTTTCGTCATTGTAGCTAATCTCCAGAGTTGAGCCGCGAACAATGATACCTTTAACTTCACCTTCCTTTACCTGATTAACCACTTCAGAGATTGAAAGTTCTTCTGGAGTAGTTTTACTATCAGTTAAATAACTAAAGAGCGCCGTCACAAAAACCAACAGCAAAACTGTAGACAGCATGTTGTTCCAAAAGTTGCCTGGACCTAGTTGTAGCTTCTTGTTGGTCTTAGATTTTTTTTCTGGTAATTCAGCCTTCTTTTCGTCACTCTCGATTTCAGTCTTTTCAACCTCAACTTCCTTAACTGGTTCGGAAATTGGTGTTTTTGGGTCTTTTTCTAAATTTGACATAGTACGGTGCATTATACAGAAAAAATCGTATTTTACGAGTATATAGTAGGGCTGCATTAAGTAGCAGAGGACTAATTAATTGCCCTTACTTTAAATTACCTCTATAGTTATACTTATAAAGACTTATGGCTGATTATGTTAAAAACCGAAAAGCGTCATTTGACTACGAATTCCTCGAACTCTTCGAAGCCGGGGTGGTTTTGCATGGTTATGAGGTGAAAGCTGTCCGGGCTGGTAAGGCCAGCTTAAACGGCGCTTACGCCATCATTAGAGGCAATGAGGCTTTCTTGGTCAACGCTTCAATCTCACCTTTTCAAGTCGCTAACACTCCAAAAGACTACGACCCAGAAAGAGCTAGAAAGCTTCTTTTAAGCAAGAAAGAGCTTAAGGTGTTGCTGCAAGGAAGTGAAAAAGACCGTTTGACAATAGTGGCAATTAAGTGGTACAATAAAGGCAGACGGTTAAAGCTTTCTCTGGCGTTAGCCCGGGGAAAGAAAAAAGCCGATAAACGTGATAAAATGAAAGAACAAAGCAGTAAACGAGACATCGAAAGACTTCTCAAAAGCCAGTAAGAACTACACGAGTACACCGTCATCAAACACACATAGTTCCCGACTTCCCTTTTAAATCTTTAGAAGTGAGTTCGGGGATGCTAGGCATCGACGGTTAGTCTACCCATTATGTGCAGTGTCGAAACTGGTAACCAATTCGTTAAAAGGTTCCACTCGTATTTGCAAACAAAGCAATACCAAGTCCTTACGCTAACGCGTTTGGATTCGCTCCCGCTCTAGCCTAATACGCTTCGCCGGACCGATGCGAAAGTGCTAAACGTCTCATACGGCACTTCTCGTAAAATAGCCACGAGACTGTAGTCCTCTATGCCGTTGTCATAGTTGACTAAGATTGTAACAACTCGAGTAATTATTGTTTTGTTTCTTCTTAAGATAATTACTTTAAATCAAAGGAGTAACTACGCACTGTAGACTCATGATGTGTATCTGATTCGGACGGGGTTTCAATACCCCCATCTCCACTTTTAATAAAATACTCATGCTCTGCATGAGTATTTTATTATGGAATTATCGAGAAGAATCTCTCTACAAAAAGTTCTTTTTTTCTTTCTATTTCTGGACTATATCTACCATTACGTGGAGTAACCTTAATATAATACTTTAGTGCTAGTGCAGATCTTTTCTGTTTGTATGTTTTTAAATAAGGGGTAATCTGCTCAAGTAAATTAAGGGCTTGTCGACAATGTATAGAATATGCATATGAAGGAGTGTGATGATCTTTATATACTTTTTTATTTGCAATTCTTCCAGCTCCTATTACCTTAATCAAATATTCAAGCAGTGTTAATTCAGTACCACTAATCGTTACTGCTAAATGTCTACTCCCCCCCTTTTGTTTAACTGTTAATGTTACCGTACCTTCACCGTCTATAATACCTGCAACATAACCTTTTTCTAAATCTGAAAGTCTTCTTACTTTTTTGTATCGTGAAGTTTTCATTATTCTATTGTACCATCTCCTAAAATTACTTGGTATAATAAGTAAATAACCAGGTGAACAATTTTCACATAATGAGTTATATTTACTTTATGAGTACTACATTCAAACAATTTAAAACAAAGGCTCTCAAGAACCCTGTTGTAAAAACCGAGTACGAGGCTCTTGAACCTGAATATGAAGTGGTTAAAACTATCATTAACCAACGAGTTAAACGTGGATGGTCCCAAACTGAATTAGCAAAGGCGGTTGGCAGCCGACAGCCAGTCATTTCTAGGCTTGAGCGAGGCGAAGGTAACCCTTCCCTGCAAACACTCCATAAAATTGCCAAAGCCTTAGATTTGTCTTTACAAGTCTCAATGAAATAATCACCACAAATCAACAATCCTAAGGAAATTAGGATACCCCATCTCAATCAAAGAGGTCCTGACTTGGAGCAAAGATCTCCACACAAAGAAAAACACTTCACATGATGAAATGTTTTTGCAATTAATTGCTCCTGACCCTTTATTTGACTTTTTGAGTTTGACCTGCTTGTATTAATTCTTCGATCCGTTCCCTTTCTATTTGCCGTAGGTGTTTAAAAGACTTATGCTGTGTGTGCATATCCACTATTGGTTACTAGGTTGTTAACATTCCTAGCGTACCTTAGTGGATATGTTCTTTGTGCAGTTGAAGCTTTAATTAACCCCGTTATCCCCCATACCGCCAGTAATCTGACGGGTTAGTTATATTTATTAAGCTGAAATGAGATTATGTCACAGAAACTTCTCATCTAAATTATGAATTTATTCAAAAGTAAATTTAACTTGTGACAAATTTTTTAATTTCTCTTTTAGCTGATTTTTTAAATCTTCGACGTTCTTATATTTATCTGAAATTAACCCTTGAGCCACAATATCGAAATCACCCTTATCGTCTACGGGAATGGGAATTTCCACAGTTTTCATCATGTCTAAATTAACTTTAGTGAACTCATTCTTACCTTTATTACCTATCCTCCCCTTAGCTAATTTTCTTAAAATTGGCTGAATAACAAACCTTACATAATCAATATCTACGTCTTTAACTAAAGGAACTAAAATTCCACGGTCAGCATTTACAGAAAACTTACCATCAATCATTTTTGTATATCCTCCGAAGCCATTCGTAGCCCATGTCAGATATTTACCCTCAAAATCATAAGAATCAATAAAACCTAGGGGCTGATCATTTGAGGCTGAGTATACAGGATGAGTGCCTGCATTTTCATTTGCAAACTTTTTTGTATATTTACTATTTCCTCTTAAAGGATCAAAGATTTTTAAGATAGGTACATTTTCTGTTTGATAATCTTTAGAGATAAGTACAGTAACTTCATCAATTTGCTTTTCGAGTAGATCAATTTTTGTTTGAATGGCATACAATTCTCTTAACTGAACGACTAACAGTTCCTGTTCGGGATAATCAAATTTACCTGAGTCATCTACAGGAATCCCTATTTCCATTTTTTTAACATTTACTAGATTAGAACGTAAACCTCTATCAAATCCATACACATGCTTTTTAGAATACAGCATATAGAGTAAGTACTCAGGATTTATGTCTTTGTCTAAAACTTCAATGGTTCCACAATGATCAGTCGAAGCAAAAACCTCACCTTTATGTACAACTTTAAAATCAAAATTTCCATCAATACCCCACAAAATGTAGGGGTTCTTAAAATTTTCTATATTTGACTTCTCAACAAAACCAAAGGGGCTGAATACATTCGCACTGAATGCAGGTATTTTTGCCTTTGTGTTTGTTCTATTCTTAAAAAGATCTTTTCTCAATAACCTCTTTCCGATTGCACACGTGAAGTACTCTTTGTCAGCCAAGCTTATATGGGAAAAATTTACTCCTTGAGTTTTAGAGTTTTTTTTTAAGATATCTTTACTTGCTTTTGACAGATCCTGAAGTTCTTTTGCTGTCAAATCCACTAAATTTATAAACTGGTCCACTGTTACTTCTTTTTCCTCCTCTTCTATACCCAATTCAATTTTTTCTTCTCTTGTCCACCACCGATCAACTGACCAGTGAGTTTCTGGGACAAATTTTTCTATTTGCTGAATTTTACATCTACTTGATTGCTTCTCCAATATACTCTGAGCTTCCACATCATTTTTAATACTGTTAAATTGCTTAAACATCGTAACCATCTCAATCAGGTCATTTTCCTTAATTTCAAAGCGGTTAACATCTAATGTCTCACCTATATCACTTGCAAGATAAGTAAACACTGGATGTTTTTGTTCGTCTTGAATATCTGCCTTTTTCTGCAAAACTATAATATAAGTCTTTTTTGGAGTGGTGAAGAAGGTCTTTACAGGAAGAGAAACAATTGCATCAATGTAACATTGTTCTAAAATAAATCTGCGTAACTTACTGTCACTCAACCTATTTAAAATGCCGTCAGGGATGATGACGTATGCCTTTCCTTCCTTCTCTAAAGAACGAATGATCCATTCAAGTGCCAGCCCCTCGACACCAACAGCGTTAACTGAGTAGAAATCTTTCAATTCAGAGTTTTCGGAAATCTCGTCTTTTAAAGCACCCGAGCCGCTAGTGACGTAAGGAGGATTCGTTAGTATCAGCTTTATTTTGTCTCTATATTCAATTTGACCCAAAGTACCTAAGTTAGTTTGCAATAAACGAAACGTTTCGTTGAAAACACGAGCCATTTCTTTAGTAGGTAAATTACCCTTATTTATCGTATCAGCAAGATAAATGAGCATGTTTGCTTTTGCTAAAATGATTGTTCTCTCCTCATCCTTTTCAAACCCCTTATCAAACCCCATATATTTAACAGGAGGATTCAATTTTCCATTCTTAGGTTCAAAATCTTTTCTTCTAACAAGGTTAATAGGCTCTAAGACAAAACCACCAACACCACAGAATGGGTCACATAAAATATCATCTTTACCGAGATTTTTAATGTCGTTCTCAGCCATTCTAACAACAGAATGGACAACTTTTCTTGGAGTAAAATACTGTCCCAATGTTTTTAAACCCGATGTTTGTTTTAAGAATTTTTCGTAAAGTTCCGTTTTGAACTTTTTATCTATATTCTTATTAGAAAACTTTCCGTTCTTATTTTCAAAAGCTTTAAATTTCTTGATTGTATTAACAAATAAACTTGCTTGCGATAAATTAGGCTTGCCACTCTCATTCACAAAAATAGTTCCATTTATAATTGTAGTTTGGTCGACTCCCCGATCGAACTTTTTTAAAATTTCATCTCGACAACTGTTTACATAATAAGTAAGAACTTCTTTTGAAGAATCTCCTCTCTCAATTCTTCTGTGTAACTCATCAAAATTTTCATTAAGAATTTTTAGATCACTTAGAAACTTAAATATAAATAACTCTACTACGTTATATAAACATTTTTCAGGAGTCTTTCCTGTTGCTACCCAAATATCTTGCCAGACTCTTGTCGCAAGCTCTATGGGATCTATAGCCTCCCACTCTCTAAACTGAGAATTACTTTCATCAATACTTCCAATAATTTTATTTGTGAAAGTATACAACTCCTTATTTGTATCAGTGGCTTCATCTATATGATCAAAGTCTTTTTTATCAAGTATAAAGCTCTTTTTAATAGCCCTTCCTTCTTCATCCTTGATTAGAGTAAAACTTCTTAATTTTTCAGTAACATCATCTTTATAGGCATTTTCTTCACTGAACTCAGAAGAATTGATCCAGATAGTTTTTGAACCATCAGTAATGACACCTAGTGCGCAACCTAACTCCTGACAGTAGTTATTGCACTGTTGGATGGCACTAATCTCATCCTTTGGGTTATTAAACTTGCCATTTGTCTTATCTTCAATTACACATACCACTTTAGAATTTTTAGAATCCCTTCTGTCAATAAGAAGTCGGTCTGGTTTATGTGCATTAAAATCTTTACTATAAGTAGCGGGTATAAGGTGAGCTTTCTTTAATTGACAAAATGTTGTAGAGCCAATCTCAAAATACTCATACTCTCCAAATTTTTGACCAACAATTTTGTTTTTTACTATGTACCTTGATTGTAATTCTTCACTCATTTTTTAATTGTACCATTTTCCCCTCAGTTTGCTCCAAAAACGACACTGTTTGTGTTGAGAACTTATCTCTGATGTTTAATACCATACTTGTGACACATAACAGAATCTCATTATGAACAAATAAGGGTTTTTTGCGGTAAATGGGGAAGCGTCCGATATAAATAGAAAAGCTGTGGTGTGATTTATGACACAGAAATCCGGATAATAACGGACGCCTCCCCATTACCTCCTTTTGATACGGAAAATTACACTGTAGCAAGGGCTTTTTGTAGTGCAGGTGAGTAACTATAAAACTCCCAAAAGTCTTCAGGGAAGGTTTTTAGTTGGTTTAGAGTTTTACGTGTTATATCCACCATTTTAAAACACTCCCTTTTTGGGAGTGTTTTAATTATCTGTGGTCATTCCATACGTAATGGTGGCTGTGACCCCATTTCTGCGCTTTTCTCCCCATTCAAATATACCCATAATTTTATTATACCAAACTAGGTTTAGACTATAATTCTAAGGAATACTGACTCATAACCACTTTCAGTTAAAAGGTGAGCAAAACTTCCACAGTGCATGTAACCACAAACAAAAATGACATCCTTTTCAATAAAAGGTTTGAGTTTATCTAACCACACTCGCTCGCGCATACAATCATAGTTTGCCATTCTTGCGTTTACCTCCCATTCTTCTGCATGTGAAAAATCTGATAGATTTAGCCTAAGCTCCGACATTACATTTTCTCGTCTTTTAATTCCAAGCCTTGCACATTCAGTCCGATCTGGATCTACAGAGATATATTTGATTGGTTTTTTCACACTACTAAGTTCTGAAGCTATGGCTTCTAGCTCAGTCTTCTTATCATGATTCATGCTTCTATCTAATGCAGATTCAACCGAAGACTCTTCCGCAACAATCGTTATTTTCTTTCCCAAAATTTCTTTTTTTAGAAAACAATAATATTCATTCATTGCTGAAGCATCCTCTTCGTGATTCATGATTTCGTGAGTTGTCCCTAATATATAAATCATAGTAATTTTATAAACTTTGTTCGAGTCCATAACTCGTTCAAAAAATATTTGAAGAAAAATAACTGGTTTAACTTTCTCAGTCTATCTCCCTTGTTTGCTGGCAGTCTGGGACGATGTTAGAACTTGTTTGGTCCGTGGAGAAACCTTGTTTTTCTACAACTGTCCCTCTTTTACAATATAAGCATCAGTTTTACTCCACCCCTAATCTCACTATTTCTTAAACCTTCTTAGCTATTACAACCGTATCCAATAACTCCCTTATTACAAATTGAATATCTGTAAAACCGTTATTGCTTAGCAACTCTTCCTGTTCTTTCTCAGTAAATTTAATTGTTTCGTCCTCTTCGTAATGTTTTAACCATTCTCGCTCTAAATCTGGACTGCCCATTGGCCCAATCTTTTTCAGCAATCTTACAAAGCCATCGTAGTTTTGTTGGTGCTTCTGCTCATCATTCACGGCAATCTTGTCCCCATTCACAATAAACCCCCCGCTCTTTGTAACTCTACTTATCTCTTGAAAAAGATTACTTCTTTTCTGAGGGTTTAAATTATGTATTGTCCAACCAGAATACACTGCATCAAAGTAGTTATCTGGAGTATTTTTTAAATAATCCATAATGTCTGCATTGATTAATGTTACTTGTTCTGAATGGTCAACGAGTATTTCCTTAGCCTGACTTATCATTTTTACCTCATTATCAACTGCAATAACTTTTACTTCCCGAGGCAACTTCTCAAGAACAAAAGCAGAGGTAATTCCAGACCCAGAGCCTATGTCTAACATAAGGCTATCCTTTTTGCCCAATAGGTATGCTACGGATTCCGCAATCTTTTCTTCAATTGTATCGTAATGAGGAATAGCACTTTTAAATAAAGCGTATTCTTCTCCTAATATATTGTTAAATCTAGGGTCATTTTTCATAATTTTAATATTTATTGATAATCATACTTATGCGCAATGTCTGTGATAAATGATTTTATTTCTGCATTATCCTGTTTTAGAAAGAAAGCATCCGAACTTTGTTCAACTAATAAGCGACCGTCCTTAAGAAACAATATCCTATCTGCTAATGATTTAGCAAACGAAATATGATGAGTCACAATTAGCATAGTATATCCATCGTCAGCCAAAGACCGAACCAAATCAAGAACACTCTTAGTTAATTCTGGGTCTAGAGATGAAGTAATTTCATCTAAAAAAAGAATATTTGGCTTAGTCATTAGGGAGCGAAGGAGAGCAACTCTTTGTTTTTGTCCTCCAGATAAATCATGCGGATATGACTTTTTATATCTTTCCAGTCCAAATCTCTCAAGTAGCTTAACTGCCTCCTGTTCTATTTCCTGCTTACTTTTTATACCTTTCAAAGAAGGAGCTAGGGTTAGATTATTTAAAACATTGAGATGAGGCCACAATGTGTATTCTTGCGATACATATCCGCAATTATTACCATTTTCAAAAGAATATGAACCACTAGTAGGTTCTTTTAATCCTGCTAATAATTTTAGTAGGGTTGATTTACCAGAACCGCTCGATCCAAGTATACAAATTACTTCACCTTGTTTAACTTCAAAAGAAACCTCAAAAATGCCGTCCTCAGAACCGTCTAGCTTGGTGTATTTTTTTGTTAATTTCTCAACTTTAATCATATTGGATATTATTCTTTTTCTTATACAGAGTAATAAAAATATGCAGTGGGGCTAAGATGATGAAGAAGAACAAGACCAATAGAGAGTATATTGCTACTGGTTCATAAATCAGGGAATTGATAGATTGTGAGACTCTAAATAATTCAGGGACAGAGATTAAGCTAGCGAACAAAGTATACTCCAACATTGATGCCTGATTTAACACGATATTGGGCAATGCTCGTTTCATTAAGATGGGAAGCTCAATATGTTTAACAATCTGACCTTTTGTCATCCCAAGAGTTATTCCAGCTTCTCTATATGAAATTGGTAACAACTTTAATTCAGATTGAACTATGAATGCTACAGCAATTAAATTAATAAACCCAAGCGCAATAACTGTTGTCCAAAATGGATTTATTACTACTTGTAGGAGTGCTTGCAGGGGGTAATGCAACCAAAATAGCAAAACCAGAACAGGGATAACTTTTGTTAAGAACTTTAAACTATTGATGAACCAAGAACCTACTTTAGAATATCTTCCTCCCCAAACTCCCATAATTATCCCCAAAGGAACTCCAATAAGCACAATAAGTGCCAATAGCTTAATTGTTGTTAAAAATCCCTTTAAAAATAATTGATGATATTGGATGAGAACATCAAGCATAACTAATTAATGATGTAGAAGTCAGCAACTCCATATTTTTCTAGGATTGCTTTAACTTCTCCACCGTCCATAAGCTCTCTTGCCGCTTTATTCCACTTATCAACTAATTCAGTATTACCTAATTTGAATGCAAAGCTATTACCATAAGAACGAAGAGGCTTATCGTTTACTCTTTCAAGACTATTTGGATGCGCTTTCAAGAAGTCTTGCATTCCTGCTGGTTCTGTAAAAGTTATATCGGCTTTATTTTGAAGAACATTTAAATATACCTCTGCAATTGAAGATAATTGAGGAAGTGCTAAGGTCTTAGCCTTTGGGAAATCTTCCTTAGCGATATTAGTCGTTATTTCACCATCTAATACACTAATCGTGTAATTTTCTGAATTGAGAATGCTTAAATCTTTAGTAAATCTCGTGTCTCCCTTTCTGACATATGCATAAGCCACGCTATCTATAGGAGAGATAGAAAATAGAGCTTGCTTATCTCTTCCTTCGGTAACCCACATCTGGGTTCCAACCATGTCATATCTGTTTGTTTTTAAACCTTCCAAGGCAGTTCCCCATCCAACTTCTTCAACCCACTCTGTTTTTAGACCAACTTTCTTTGCAATTGCTTCAACTATTTCGTAGGAAAATCCAGAGAATTGACCCGTTACAAGGTCTTTAACTAGTGAGGGTGAATATACAATGTATCCGATGCGAAGAGTGTCATTAGTCATAGAATTCTTATCAGAATTGTTTGCCGAAACAAAGAAAAAGATGAGAATTAGAACTACCATAATTGAAACTATCGTTATTGTTTTTTTCATTTTAATTGTAATTATTTACCTACCCCATTCTCACTATTAAGTTAATGAGCTGAGTATAGCAAAATGGAGCTGATTATTCAATTATTATTTGTAAATGTGGGCTAAAGAAACTTTTTAGGTGCTAAAAATGCTAAAGTAAGCCTCTACTTAGCCTTGGATTAGCAAATATTTAAAATGACATTAAAAAAAACGACGTTCTTGTGTGTATTGTGGCGCCAACCGCACCAAAAAGGACGGCAGGTATTTGTTGTTTATATCAGCTGATTACTGATATGAGTTTGTTGCGTTTGAGGTTGTAATTTAAGCCTCCCCATTACCTACTTCTGGTTCATACAGAACGCCGTGTAATATTAGTCCGTCCTTTGTAATTATTTTATGGAGTGATGTTTTCATATTAATTTACTGCCTTACGAGCAACCTCTAAATAACCTTCTGGCATATAAGCTTCAGAACTGTCCACATCATCTAGATCTTCTAGAGAAAACCATTGGTACCCAATATGCTCATCACTTATCTGAACATCCAAACTGTCAGTTTTAATTGAATAAAAAAGAAGCATTAATCCATAACCATCCTTTAAATCTCTATCGAGCTTATAGGCACTTAAAAGTTTGCCTACTTCAAATTTTCCAATTGAAGGCACCTCTTCTTTCATTTCTCTGACCAGTGCATCTAATATTTCTTCATTTTCGTTCATTCTTCCACCTGGTATATCCCAAAAAACTTTGCCCTCCTGATCTAACTTCTTCATTAAAAGAACCTTACTATTTAAAACAATTACTCCTTTTATTCCTATGTAAAATTTTTTTAGCATATTTTTATGTTAAAGCTCAATTACCTTTAGTAATACCACTCTAACACCTACTACTGTTTAACTACAGTGTTGCGGTTCTTTGTTGAATGAATATCTATGTAAACAAAGGGTCTTAAGCCATCAAATTACCATTTTCTGGAGCTTTAAAAAATTGAGACCACTCATAAATAAAGCTTTTAACCGAGTTCAATAAATCCCCCTCTATGTCCACAAAACATGGAACCATATAGAGTAAATGAGGTCAGGAGCCATTTCTGTGCAACTCACTCTTTCCAGTCTTCGATGATTATCTTTTGGCCTGAGCGCCTGACGACTAGCTTTTGGCGCCCGCGAATACCTAGCTCTTTTACAATGTCGGCTGGTATAAAAACTGAGAGACTACGTTCACCAACTCGAGTGACCTTACGTATATATTTTTCCATTAATATAAAAGGTACCTGACACCTTTATCTC
>Ga0163154_10008680_pt1 | contig 11764 bp, 10 predicted proteins | sample OliLakLV19MP9P1_FD_148649 | JGI IMG/M metagenome (GOLD analysis project Ga0163154, IMG submission 148649) | Freshwater microbial mat bacterial communities from Lake Vanda, McMurdo Dry Valleys, Antarctica - Oligotrophic Lake LV.19.MP9.P1 | ecosystem: Environmental > Aquatic > Freshwater > Lake >... | reverse complement strand
TCTCCCACGGCCACCCAGCCAGCGAAACCCGCGACCCTGCCGCAGGATCTTCCCGACGCCATCCAATTGATCGAGGATTCCAACAAGGCGATGGGCGGCAAGAAGGCGTTCGACGCGATCGACTCCTCCGTCATCAAGGCGACCATGACCTCTCCCATGGGCGAATTGAAGATGGAAATGCACTCCAAGAAGCCCGATCGCTTCTTCCTCAAGCAAAGCATCCCCGGCATGGGCGATGTCACCACCGGCTCCGACGGCACGACGGGGTGGTCCAGCAACCCCATGAGCGGTGCGTACCAACTGCTCGACACCGAGCAGACCAGGCAGATGCAGAAGCAGTCGAACCTCTTCCGCAACTCCATGTTCATGCTCGATGATTACACCGCCCACCGCACCGTCGACCAGACCCAGTTCAACGACGTCGACTGCTACAAAGTCAGCATGAAGGACAAGGACGACGCGGAGCAATTCGCCTACTTCGGCGTCGATGACAAATTGGTGCAGGGCTTCGAGATTTCGCAGGCGGGGCCGATGGGCGCGAGCAAGTCCACCATCACGCTCAACGATTGGAAGGAAAATGGCGATCTGAAGATCTTCAACAAGATGACGATCACCACCCAGGGCCAGACCATTCCCATCGTCTTCAACGAAGTGCAGTTCAATCAAGCAGACGAGACGGTTTTTGAATTGCCCGCCGGCGTGAAGGAATTGAAGGACAAGCCGGCTGGCACGCCGACGACCGCGCCGGGCACGGCTCCTGCCAAGCCGCCCACGGCTCCGGTCAAACCGCCTGCGGCGCCGGGTGGCCGTTAATCCCCTTCGCTGTTTCCCCTTTGAAGTGCTGAGTCTTGAAAGGCAATCGCTAATGTTTCATCAACCGGGCGAGCGAGACCTTGGCTGAATCCTCGATCTCCATTCGCGGCGTGAGCAAGTCGTTCGGCGCCACGCAGGCGGTGCGTAACCTCGACCTTGAAGTGCCGCGCGGCAGTTTGTGCGGATTCCTTGGTCCCAACGGCGCGGGCAAATCCACCACCATCCGGATGATCATGTCGATCATCTACCCGGATTCCGGCGACATCACCGTGCTCGGCGGATCCACCCTCGGCAACAAAGACCGCATCGGCTTTCTGCCCGAGGAGCGCGGCCTGTACCGCAAGATGCGTGTCGGCGAATTCCTGGAATTCATGGGCCACCTCAAGGGGGTGCGCGGCAACGTCCGCAAGATCGCTTCCGACTGGCTCACTCGCCTGGAGCTTCCCGGCGTATACGACAAGCGTTGCCAGGAACTTTCCAAGGGCATGCAGCAAAAGGTGCAGGTGCTGGCGTCGGTGATCCACAACCCCGACCTCATCATCCTCGATGAGCCGTTCTCCGGCCTTGATCCCGTGAACGCCGCGGTGCTCAGCCGCACCATCCGCGAACTTCATGCCGAGGGCAAGACGATCATCTTCTCCACGCATGTGTTGCAGCAGGCGGAGGAATTGTGCGAGCGTATTTTCCTGATCAACCACGGCGTGAAACTGCTGGACGCCACGATGACCGAAATCCGCCAGCGGTTCGACCCGCGCACCATCGTGGTGGAGCCGATGACGCCCAACGGCGACTTCCGCGACGTTCCCGGCGTGCTGTCGTCGCGGCCGCTCAGTCAGTCGCACCTCTTCGAGCTTTCTCTGGAGCCGGGCGCGGACCCCCAGCGAGTGATGCAGGCCATCGCGTCGCGCACGGCCATTCGTTCCGTGGAACTCCGCCGCCCGACGCTCAGCGATGTCTTCGTGCAACTCGTGATGAAGGATCAGGGCGAGGCGGCGGCGCGGCAAGCCAGCGAGGAACTGACCACGGAACCGGCTTGGCTGGCCGGGGCGTCCTCGAGTCTGGACGAGGTGATTCCGTGAACAAGGTGATCCCATGAATAAAGTCCTCTGGATCGCTTGGCGCGAATTCAAGCACACCGCGCTCACCAAGGCGTTCATTCTCGCCGCCATCTTCATCCCCATCATGATCGTGGGCATGATCTTTTTGCTGGGGCCGCTGCTCAAACCGAGGATCGCGCCGTTGAAAGGTACGCTGGTGGTGGCCGCCAGTGATCCGGAAATTACGTTGGGCGTCATCCGCGAGATGGATCCGGACCGCATCCGCGAACGCCAGGAACTGTCGCGCGAGCGCCGGGAGAAGGCGTTTGGCGCCGAGGCGGAGTCAAAGATGATGAATCCGGGCGCGGCCATGGCGGAGGTGCTTCGGCTGCCGTCCATCCATGTGAAGGTGGAGGCCGCCGATGCTGACGCCGATCTCGAAGTGCTGAAGGATCAGGTGCGGGCGGGAGAGTTGCTGGCGGTGGCGGTCGTGCGCGACGACGCGCTGGTGTCGGAGCAGACGCCAGCGACGAATGGGTACGACCTGTTCGTGGCTTCCGATTCCGCGCCGAACCACACCACCCTGTTCGAAGACGCGCTGGCGGACGCCATCGTGGGCGTACGGGTCGGCCGGGTCGGGCTGAACATCGAGAACACGCGCTCGCTCTTGCGGCGTCCCGAAGCCAACACCCGCCGCGTTTCCGAGGATGGCGGCGAGGCGTCTGAGAATGTCGCCGCCAAGATGATCATTCCCATGGCGTTCATGACGCTCTTGTGGATCGCGACGTTCACCAGCGGCAACTACCTGCTCACCAGCACCATCGAGGAGAAGTCGAACAAGGTGATGGAAGTGCTCTTGAGCGCGGTCAGCCCCCTGCAACTGATGACGGGAAAATTGCTTGGCCAGGCGGGTGTGAGCTTCATCTTGCTGGCGATGTACGGCGGATTGGGCATCGCCGCCCTCATTGCGTCGGCGATGATGGACCTCGTGCCCATGATCCACTTGGTGTACCTGCTGATTTTCTTCATCATGGGTTTTTTCATGGTGGCGGCCTTGATGGCGGGCGTGGGCAGCGCGGTCAGCGAGCTGCGCGAGGCGCAATCGCTCATCACGCCGGTGATGATGCTGCTGATGATCCCGCTGATCCTCTGGCTGCCGATCACCGAGAATCCCAACGGCGCGCTCGCCACGGTGACCAGCTACATCCCGCCCCTGATCCCCTTCGTGATGATGCTCCGCGTCACCGCCGCCAGCGAGCCGGTGCCCTTGTGGCAGATACTGTCCAGCATCGTGGTCGGATACATCTGGATGTTCATCATGATCTGGATGTGCGCGAAGATTTTCCGCGTGGGCGTGCTGATGTACGGCAAGCCGCCCACGCCGCTGGAACTGCTGCGGTGGATTCGCTACCGATAACGCGAGCTCGATGGCGGAACCGGCGTTGCGGAACCGGCGGCGGGAAGGGATACTCCCCGTCGTTCGGGGGCCATGGAGCAGTCGCATGGCCAGCAGCAACAGCAGCAGCGCCCCGCGCCGCGAGCGTTCCAAGATCGTCCGTCTGGACGAGATTGATCGGCACATCATCCGAATCCTGCAATCGTCGTCCAAGATCACCAATGCTGCCCTGTCGGAAACGGTGGGCATCAGCGCGCCTTCCACGCTGGAACGGGTGCGGAAATTGGAGGGCGCGGGCATCATCACGGGGTATGTGGCGATCATCGACGCCGCAGCGCTGAACCGCTCCATCATGGCCATCGTTCAAGTCAGCTTGAACAGCCACTCCAGCGCAGCCTTGGAGAAAGCCAAGAACCTGCTGGCGTCGTTTGAAGAGGTGTTGGCGTGCTGGCACACCGCCGGCGACGACGATTTCATGCTCAAGGTCCTGGTGAGCGACATGGCCGCGTATGAACGTTTCGTCACCCACAAGCTTTCCACGGTTCCCGCCATCAGCAAGATGCGCACCGCGTTCGTGCTGACCACGGTGAAGGAAACCACGCAGATACCGCTTGATGAAAAGTGTGTCGAAACAATGGCGAAAGTTTCCCCTCGCACTCGGCGCAACGGTGTCCGCGCGAGCTGAACCCAAGCCACGTTCTGGTATGGTTCTCACTTCCATTGGCTCGGTCGCCTGCACCCATATGGAACGCAACCGGGCAAACTCGTCACTCCGCTCGATGAGAATCGCATGATCGATAAAGTCCGCCAATCCCCCCAAGGTGCGCTCGACGGCCTGCTCCGCGACGGCATGACGCTGGCCGTGGGCGGCTTCGGCCTCTGCGGCATCCCCGAGCAGCTCATCATCGCCCTGCGCGACAGCGGCGTGAAGGATCTCACCATCGTCTCCAACAACGCCGGCGTCGACGGCTGGGGGCTGGGCCTCCTGCTCCAAACGCGCCAGGTCAAGAAAATGATCAGCAGTTACGTCGGCGAGAACGCCGAGTTCGAGCGGCAGTTCATGTCCGGCGAACTCCAACTGGAATTCTGTCCGCAAGGCTCGCTGGCCGAACGCATGCGCGCGGGCGGGGCGGGCATCCCGGGTTTCTACACCAAGACCGGCGTGGGCACCGTGGTGGCGGAGGGCAAGGAACACAAGGAGTTCGACGGCGCGACCTATGTGCTGGAGCGCGGCATCAAAGCGGACCTTTCCCTCGTGAAAGCCTGGCGGGCGGACCGCTCGGGCAATCTCGTCTACCGAAAAACCGCCCGCAACTTCAACCCCATGGCCGCGACGTGCGGCAAAGTGACGGTCGCCGAAGTGGAAGAGATCGTGGAAATCGGCACGCTTGACCCGGAAGCCATCCACACGCCGGGGATTTTCGTGCAGCGGATCGTGCAAACGCGGTCGGAAAAGCGAATCGAACAGCGAACTGTGTCCGCGCGGGCTTGACCATTGGCTGTCGTTCGATGCCTGCCCCGGTGATGCTGAACCGGCCGTGGCCGCCCAGATTGCCTAGAATTAAGCTGCTGAATACACGCTGTTGAGCCGTTTATGTCCTGATTGTCGTTTTTATGCGATAAATCGTGCCGTCGTTCGTTGATCACGCACAGTCATTCGGTCGGCGGGCTGCGTCCAGGCGGTTCGGGCCGCATCGAACGGCTTCCAATGTCCTTCCGCAGGCTTTTAACAGGTTCAATAGGAGAGAAGCACGTGATGGATGTCATTGCCCGCAATCTACAGTGTTTCAGCAAGAAAATTCACCGCTCGACTCGACTCATCTCGGCTCGTGTGGGGTTCATCGCGGTGTTCGCATTGATCGCCGGTCTGTTGCCCGCAAGCACCGCGCGAGCCCAGTTCGGCGAGGCGGCGGGCATCGGCGAGGCGATGCAGCAGGATTTCCTCAGCCGCGACATCGTGCTCTTTTCGCAAGGCCTCAACCTTGATGACACGCAGCGCGTGATCGTGGAAGCCCTCTTCACCGATTATGAGCAGGCCTTCGACGCGGGCATCACCGGCATGAAGGCGAAACTCGAAGGCATGCGCGAGCAAATGACCTCCGACGATCCCGCCCGCGTCCTGAAGATGGTCTTCGCGCCGTTCACCGAATGGGCGGTCGACAAGGCTGACCTCTACGATCAATTCCTCGAGAACGTGCAGGTGGTGCTGACGCCCGAGCAGATGGACAAGTGGCCGGCCTTCGAGCGCAGCCTGTACCGCGAGAAGAACATTCACCGCGGACAGCTTTCAGGTGAGAGCCTGAACCTCTTTTATGTCATCCGCGACATGAAGCTGGATGACAAGTCCATGCAGCCCATCCAGCCGACGCTGGATGAGTACGACGTGGCGATGAACGACGCCCTGCGTCGGCGGCAGACCGCCATCACCGGCCCGGACAACCCGATGCTGGCCGCCCTGGCCGAGCAGGACACGCAGAAACGCACCGACAGCCTGATGCACATCCTTCAGCTGCGCATCGCGGTGCGCAACGTCAACGACGATTACATCGAGCGACTGGCGGCGGCCATGCCAGACAATCTCGCCGCGAAATTCAAGGCCGACGCCCTGGATCGGGCGTACCCCCGCATCTTCCGAGAAACGCAGGCGCAGCGGATTTTCAAGGTCGCCAAGGAATTGGAGGGCCTTGATCCCACGGTGCTGACCTCGGTGATCGAACTCGAGACCGCTTACCTGGCGGAACTGGCGTCCATCAACCAGCAACTCCACCAGGCGATGCGCAAGCACGAGCCCGACGACATCCGCAACCGCGCGGAGGATTTCGATCGCCGCATGGGAGGCCAAAGTCCCGACAAGCGCGACGACCCCACCCGCGAACTCTTCACCCGCCGTGATGAACTCGCCCGCACCTACATCCGGCAGTTGCACGCGATCCTCACGCCCGAACAGTTTGCCCAACTGCCCGGCGCGATGCGTTGGATCGAGGAACAAGCCGCTCCCGTCTCAGAGCTCTCATCTTCGCTCGCCGAGCCATCATCGACGGTGAAGGGCGCAACGAAAGGCGGCAAAGGTGAATCCGACCAGAAGTCTCGCGGCACCAGCGACACGTCTGACGGTCCATCCTGACGTGTTTTCATTCCTTGCTTGCATCCGCTTGAATCGCCGGCATCATTCATGAGCACACCCATCGCCACTTTTGAATCTTCCGAAAGCCCGTCGACGGGGACGGTCAACGGGATGTCGACGTCGCCGATCCTGGCCATGGCTTCGGAACCTGCGTCCACGCCCGATCGTTGCCGCCTGCTGGGCATCGATTGGCTGGAAGACGCGCCCGACACCACGCCGGAAGCCATCTCGCTGGTCTCGGCCGACGTCGCGGTCCGTCTGCGCGTGGTCCCCATCCGCCTCGAGAACAACCGCCTGGTGGTGGCGATGCTCGATCCGTTGGACATCGCCTCCGCCGACGAGATTTCGACGCTCACCGGTCGTCCCATCACCCGCGTGGGGTTGGACCCGCAGGCGTTTGGCGAAATGATGCGGTTGCATTACGGCACCACCGCCGCCCGCATGGCCGAGAGCCTGGGCGGCCAGGCCCGCGACTCGGGCGGCGACATGGAGCACAACCTCGACGCCATCGAGGCCGATGACATCCATCGCATGGCCGAGCAGCCGACGTTGATCAATCTGGTCAACCTGCTCCTGCTTGAAGCCGTGCAAAGCCGCACTTCCGACGTCCACATCGAGCCGTTCGAGACCGAACTCAAGGTCAAGTACCGCATCGACGGCCTGCTCATCGAGCAGCCCCCGCCACCCAAGCATCTTCAGCCCGCGCTCATCGGACGGGTGAAGATCATGAGCGGCATGAACATCGCCGAGCGCTATGTGCCGCAGGACGGCCACATCACGCTGCGCTTCGAGGGCCGCAAGGTCGACATCCGCGTCTCCACCGTGCCCACGCTGTACGGCGAGTCGGTGGTCATGCGCATCCTCGACAAGAGCAACCTGCCCCTGAACCTTGAAGCGCTGGGCATGCGCGAGAGCCTGCGCAAACTGATGGACAAGCTGATCGCCAAGCCGCACGGCATGGTGCTGGTGACCGGCCCCACCGGCTCGGGCAAAACCACCACCCTCTACGCCGCGCTGTCGAAGCTCTACGATCCGAGCAAGAAGATCATCACCATCGAGGACCCCGTCGAGTACGAACTCAGCGGCATCAACCAGATTCCCGTGAACCCGAAGCGTGGTCTCACCTTCGCCACCGGGTTGCGGCACATCCTGCGGCAGGACCCCGACATCATCTTCGTCGGCGAAGTCCGCGACGCCGAGACCGCCGACATCGCCATCCGCTCCGCGCTCACCGGCCACTTGATCTTCTCGACCTTGCATACCAACGACGCGGTGAGCGCGATCGGCCGCTTGGTGGACATGGGCGCGGAACCCTACCTGGTCGCGTCGGTCTTGGAGGGCATCCTGGCGCAGCGACTTGGCCGGCGCATCTGCATGGAGTGTCGTCAGCACCTGCCCATGGCCGAGGACATTGGTCATCGGCTGGCCCCGCACGAAGCCAAGCTCTTCAATGGCATGATGTGGCGCGGCTCCGGCTGCGACGAGTGCAAGGGTTCGGGCACGCGCGGCCGGTTGGGATACTTTGAGTTGCTCGCGGTCAACCCGCAGCTTCGTAAGGCGATCTCCGAAAATCGTTCCGTCGCCGACCTCACCGCCTTGGCCAGCGACACCTACCGCACGATGCGGCAGGACGGCATGGACCGCGCCGCCGAGGGCTTCACCACGATCGAGGAAGTGCTCCGGGCCACGCAAGACGCCGATGATTTCGGCGTTTGACTCTTGCCTTGTTCCCCGCCATGCCCGATGACTTATGCAGAGCTTCAGCTACCAAAGCCTGACCACGAACGGCCAAACGCGCAACGGGGTGCTCACCGCCAACGACCGCGCGGACGCCATTCGCCAATTGCTGGCCAAGGGCGAGACGGCGATGACGCTCCATCTCGCTGACGCCTCCGCCAAGTCCAAAGCCAGCCCCGCCCCCGCACGCACCGGACTCGCGCCCCGCGCGGCTTCGCCCGGAAGCGCGACATTCCTGAAATCGCTGTCGTCGCTCAGCATTGGACGCCGAGGCCGCCCCAGCATCGGCCGCTCCGACATGGCCAACCTGGTCCGCGAATTGGCCACCGCCATCGAGGCGGGCCTGCCCATCATGCAGTCGCTGCGGACCGTTCGCCGCCAGGCCCATGGCAAGGCGATGCCCGTCATCCTCGATTTCCTCATCGAGCGCGTCGAGGCCGGCGACCCCCTGCACAACGCGGCCCGCGATTACGGCCCGCCGTTCGACGACATGATCGTGGGCATGCTCCGTGCCGCCGACGCCTCGGGCAAGGTGAGCGAGGTGCTGCACCAATTGGCGGACCTGCTGGAGAAATCCGTCGAGCTTCGGCGCGAGGTGATGGGCGCGACGTTCTATCCGCTCATCGTCGCGGGTCTCATCGGCATCAGCGTGGTGATCCTCATCACGGTCTTGGTGCCGAAACTCATCGGCCCCTTGATGGCCGAGCAGGGTTTCAACGTGCCTTGGCCGACGGCGGTGTTGCTGGGCTTCGCCGACTTCCTGAAGGCGTACTGGATCTGGATGATCATCGTCGTGTTTGTGGTGATGTTCAGTTGGCGGGCCTGGATCGCGGTGCCGTCGAACCGGTTCACCGTCGATCGCCTCAAACTCAAATCCCCGCTGTTCGGCCGCCTGCTGCGCGATGTCGCGGTGGCCCGCTTCACCCGCACGCTGGGCACCTTGGTGTCGGCAGGCCTGCCCATTCTCGACGCTCTGCGCATCACCCGCAACACGCTGGGCAACGCGGCCCTCATGAACGCCATCGACCAGGTTCAGGACCAAGTCACCAGCGGCAAATCGCTGGCCGACCCGTTGGAGCGCTCCGGCCTGTTCCCGCCGTTGCTCGTGCAGGTTGTGAACTTGGGCGAGCGCTCCGGCCGATTGGAGACCATGCTGCTGCACGCCGCCACCGCCTTCGACCGGCAGGTGAACGCCTCGGTGAAACTGTTCACCAAGGCGCTGCCCCCGCTGCTCTTGATCGTGATGGCGTCGGTGGGCGGCTTCGTGCTCGCGGCCATCCTGCTGCCGCTGCTGGAGATGCAGTCGCTGGTGAAGTGAACGCTGAAACACAGGAAAGCTGAAAGCTGAAAATTTGGAGTTCAATCATGATCGCTCGTCATCGTCAAGCTCGAACACGCATCGCCCGCCGCGCCTTTACGTTGCTGGAGATCATCGTGGTGGTCACCATCATCGCGATGCTGGCCGCGCTGGTGGGCCCGCGCGTGCTGAAGTACCTCGGTACCAGCAAGATCAACATCGCCAAGGCCGAGTGCGCCGAAATCGAGAAGACCGTGCAACTCTGGTGCGCCGACCAAGGCATGACGCGGCCGCCCGACGACTTCGACCTGGTCGCCCTCGTCGAGGGCGCGTACCTCAAGAAACGCGAGGATCTCGTCGATCCGTGGAACCGCGATTACATGATCGTCATCCCCGGCGAGCGAAACCCCGACTTCGACGTCCTCACCTACGGCGCGGACGGCGAACAAGGCGGCGAGGGTGAGAACGCCGACATCAGCAACTGAGCTTGGTGGCAACGCACCACCACATGACACGCCCCCGCCGTCCATCCTCCCGCGCGTTCACGCTCCTCGAAATGATCGTGGTGGTGATGGTCATCGCGCTCCTGGCGACCATGACCGTGCCGCGCCTCACGGGCAACCAGGGCCGCGAGTTCAACCTGGCGGTGGAAAAAGTCGGTGACCTCCTCACCATGTACGCCCAGCGCGAGAACCTCTCGTCCAAGGTCGTCGGCATCGCCCACAATTACGACCGCAACTGGTTGCAATTGCAGATCATCGACACCGACAACGACGCCCCGGACCGGGCCGCACACTGGCGGGCGGATTTCTTCACGCCCGCCGTCAAGTTGCCCGCCTTCATGCAGGGCGAGGACGTGGAGTTGTACGCCGACGGCGACCGCTACGATGCCACCGAGTGGCCTCTCGCCAACAGCCTTGGCGAGGCGCGGCCGCGCATTGACATCGTCCTCCGCGGCCCGGAGCATTCCGCCACGCTCACGCTCCATCCCCACGGTGTCGCGCCGGTCATCGTCAACGGCGACCAGGTCACGGGCACCGCGCGGGCGCAACTCGATCTCGACAACTCAGGCCTCAACCGGGAGGACTGGTGATGAAAATGGGTTCAGAGATCAGGGATCAGGGGTCAGGAAGGCGCCGAACCACGCTTGCGCCGTCCCCTGATTCAGCTCGTCCGCATCGCCGCGGCGTGGCTCTCATGGACGTGCTGATCGCCGGCATCATGCTCGCCATCGGCCTGGCGGTGGTGATCTCGCTGGTCACGCGGTCCTTGCGTCTGCAGACCGATTCTGAGAAGCAGCTCACGGCGTCGTGGCTGGCCGATGAACTGCTCGCGATGGTGGTGGTGGAAGGACCGGAGAATTTCGCCAAGGTGCAGGACACCAACGGCCGCTACGAGTTTCCCTTCGACGAGTTCGAGTTCGAGGTGCAGATCGACGACCAGGGCCAGACGCTGCCCTACTCGGTGACGGCGACAATCTCCTGGCCGAGCGGACGCGGGTTCAAGAACGTGCAGGCCCATACGTTCATCGACGACCGCCGCAGCGAGCCGGAGCAGGAACAGCGCCTGCCGCTGGAGCCGGTGGATCGCGACGCCCGCTGGTATCCGGAGGAGGAGCAATGATGTATCGGAGATCGGAGATCGGCGTTCAGCGATCAGCTGTGAGCGATTGTCCCGCAGGGAAGCCCCGGCGCACGCTTGCGTCTTCGCGCCGTCTCCCCCGCGCCCGTCGCGGCTTCACCCTCATCGAATTGATGGTGGCGGGCGTCATCACCGCGCTGATGATGGGCAGCGTGGCCCTGAGCCTGACCAACCTCAGCCGCGCCAAGAACACCTCCAAGACGCGGTTCGACGCCTTCATGCGCGCCGATGCCGCCCTGAACAGCCTTCGCCGCGACATCGCCTCCATCACCCGCACCGACGATCTTTTTTACACCCGCCTGCTGCTCACCGACGACACCATCCGCGCCAATGACGAGCAGTTCGACCGCGATGAACTTCTGATCTTCACCACCCGCAACCGGCCCCTGCGCAACATCGACTTCAATGGCGAGGGGTTCGAGTACGAGACGCAATACCGCGTCGTCGACGACGACTTCGGCCCAGTGCTCTGGCAACGCCGCGATCCCATGCCCGATGAGTACCCCGGCGGCGGCGGCATTGCCACCCCCGTCGTCGACGGCATCCTCGGGCTCATGATCGAGGCGTACGACGGCACTTCGTGGTACGACGAGTGGGATTCCGATTATGAAGGCCTCCCCGTCGCCTTGCGCGTCTGGGTCGTCGCCTGCGGCCACCGCGGCCCCGACGATGTGTACGACGCGCCGCGCACCTGGTTGAAGACCGTCATCCCCATCGAC
>Ga0163154_10008675_pt1 | contig 11772 bp, 8 predicted proteins | sample OliLakLV19MP9P1_FD_148649 | JGI IMG/M metagenome (GOLD analysis project Ga0163154, IMG submission 148649) | Freshwater microbial mat bacterial communities from Lake Vanda, McMurdo Dry Valleys, Antarctica - Oligotrophic Lake LV.19.MP9.P1 | ecosystem: Environmental > Aquatic > Freshwater > Lake >... | reverse complement strand
CCTCAACCCCCTCTGGGACCCCGCCACGCGTGGTCAAGCCCCCTGAACGGGTACGATTTCGGTGCAGACGCGAGTCGCCGCAAGATCAAAGCATCGACTTGACCTGCGCCATCGCTGAGGTGTGTCACGATTCACTCCCGACTCACTAGCGAAACAATCGTTGTGCGTAGCGCGGTCGAATGCGCGCTCCGCGCTGCGTTGCGCTCCGCGGACTCGCGGTCACCGCGCTGGCACGATCTGCACCTCGGCGCACGGCAGGCAACGCCGGTCGAAGCGCTCGGCGAAGTCCTCCAGCAGCACCGCGACCTCGCACCTCGCGCGCAGCTTCTGCACCTTGGAGCCTTGACGCACGACGACCTCGTGGGTCGCGCCGCCTTTCGATTGCGGGCCGAGCTGCTCGCGGGTCAGCAGGAGGCGCAGCTTCGTGACCCCGTCGGCCTCGACGCGGAACTTCCCGGGCGCTTCGTAGAGCGCCTCGAGCCACGCGGCGCGGCCCTGCCCCTCACGCGCGAAGCGCCGCACGAGCGCAGACGGCGTCGAATCTCGGCGCAGCGCGAAGAACGCGGACCAGTCGACCGCGTTCATGTCGACACTGTGTCCGAGGTCGGGGAACTCGAACAGCTTCGCGCGCGGCGCGCGGAGCTGCTCGAGGCGCCGGAACGCCTCGAGCACGCTCCACACGAGGCCCTCTTGGTCGCGCGCGCCCTGCAGGTCGAACAACGGCACATGCAACACGTTCTCGAGGTAGCGCATGTTCGCCGCGCCGCGCGCGAGCTCGAAGCGCGGCCCGCCGACCATCGGCGCCAGTGCCGCCCAGCGGTCGGGGTAACGCAGCCCGAGGTCCCACGTCATGTGCCCGCCGCGGCTGAAACCCGTGAGGAACACCGCGTCCTCGTCGACGTCGTAGTGGCGCCGCGCCCAGCGCAGCGCCGCGAAGACCGCGTCGCGCTCCAGCTCCGTCGCGGCGAAGCCCTCGTTGGGGCCCGGCTCCGTCGGACAGACGAGCAGCACGACGTGCTGCTCGCAGAGGGGCTGCCACATGCCGACCATGTGCGCGCCGGCGCCGCCCGTTCCGTGCAGCGCGACGAGCAGCGGCGCGGGCGTGCCGCGGCGGTACGCCCGCGGCACGGACACGACGATGTCGCCCGACAGGGAGTCGCCCGCGACGTCGTGTAGCTGGACCGTCACGCTGTGGACGCCGGGCGCGTCGTGCTCCTCATTCGCGAGAGGCCCGAGGGCGTGGCACGCCTCGCGCCACTGCTCGAGCGTCGCGGCCTCGGCCTTCACGAGCGCGCGCACCGCCGTCGCGCGCTCGCGCTGCGTCGGCAGGTCCACGAGCGCGGCGAGCTGCGCCGCGAGCGCCTCCGGAGCAGCGCCTCCAGCGGGACCCACCACCACGGGCGGCGTGGGCTCCTGCCCGAGCGAGGAGAGGGCGAGCCCGACGAGGGTGATGGCAAGGGTCGACAAGACGAAGCTCCGGGCCGCGGCGCGCGGTCCGAAGGGCTTTACAACGCGACGCTCGAGCAGTAACCCGGCGCGCCCGCGTCCGCCCATCGCTCGACGGACGGGCAACCGCTACGTCGACTGCTCCGTCACCGGGGCTTCGAACGTCGGCCGAAGTTGTCCTCCCAGCGCCGCGTGCTCTGCGCTGGATGGTCGTCGAACCAGCTCAGCACTTCGTCCCAAGCGTCGAGGATCCGGCGCAGCGTCTCGGCGCCTGGTTCCACGGGAGGGACCTCGTTGCGCCCGCGCTCCAGGCCCGCCGCGCGTCCGAGCAGGACGGTCTCGTGGTAGCGCAGTCCAACGCGGACCGTCAGCCAGCGCACGACCTCGGGGGGCTGGAGATCGACCCAAAACGGGCGTGCACCGTCGATCTCGCAGTAACGTCCGCGCGCACGTAGCTCGCGGAAACGGTCCATGGCGGCCTCGGGCAGCTCGAATTCCACCGGGACCGCCCCACGGTCATTCCGTACTCGCGCCTTGCGCTCCCTGTCGATGTCGATGTCCAGCGTCATTGGCGAGTCACGCTCATGGACGCTGAGGTGGATCGAGATCGGCTCCGTGCGGATCTCTTCGATCGTCGGCGGCATCGCCCTGAAGCGCTCGAGCGCAGCTACCTCGCGCATCCCCACGCCTGCGAACTGGATCACGATGATCACGAGCGATGCGAGGGCGACCCCGGTGATGCGACCGCGGCGAACAGACGGTACCGCGCGCCAAACCTGCGGTAGCTCGAAGCCGAGGGCGACCACTCGACCCGCGCCGGCGGCTCAGGAGAAAGCAGTCAATAACCCGCCCCACCCGCGCGCGTGCCCTGCTTGACGATCGCCACCGACGCGGAGGCGCCGATGCGCGTCGCGCCGGCGGCCAGCAGCGCCTCCGCCGAGCGCGTGTCGCGCACGCCGCCCGAGGCCTTCACGCCCATCACCGGCCCCACCGTGCGCCTCATCAGCTCGACCTGCTCGACCGTCGCGCCGCCCGTCGAGAAGCCCGTCGAGGTCTTCACGAAGTCCGCGCCGGCCGCCTTCGCGAGCTCACACGCCTTGACGATCTCCTCGCGCGTCAGGAGGCACGTCTCGAGGATCACCTTGAGGCGCGCGCCGAGCCTGTGGCACGTCTCGGCGACCATCGCGATGTCGCGCTGGACGTAGCCCTGGTCGCCGGACTTGAGCGCGCCGACGTTCAGCACCATGTCGACCTCGCACGCGCCGTCCTCGATCGCGCGGCGCGCCTCGTAGGCCTTGACCTCCGAGGCGCTCGCGCCGAGCGGGAAGCCGACGACCGTGCAGACGAGGACCTTGGAGCCGAGCAAGATCTCGGCGCAGCGCCGCACCCACGTGCCATTGATGCATACCGAGGCAAAGGAATGCTCGAGCGCCTCCGCGCACAGCTTGTCGACCTCTGCGGCGGTCGCGTCGGCCTTCAGGAGCGTGTGGTCGATGTGGCTCGCGAGGTCGCCGAGGCGCGCCGGGTCGGGGCCGCACACGCCGAGGCGACAGGCGCCGGCGGACACGACCTCGCGCGCGCTCGCGGCCGAGACCTCGACCGAGACGGTCGCGGCGCCCCACGGCGCGAGGCCCGCCAGGGGGCGCCCGGCGAGGAGCTGGCGCCCGACTTCGGTGAGGATCTCCTCGAGCGCGCGCGCGTCGAGCTGCGGAGGGGCGAGGGCGTCCATGGTCGTGGCCCCTCTCGAGGGGCGCGCGGGGTCAGCGGGCCAGGTCGTCGTACCGAATCAACGTGTAGGGTCGAAGGTGTCCACGCGGCGGGGAGCGCGCGCGAACTCGGCCTCCAGCACGCGGATCTTGTCGACGCGCCGCGCGTGCCGGTCGGGCCCCGGGGGGGTGCTCAAGAACGCCACGACGACCGCGCGCGCGGCCACCCGGTCCAGGTGCCCGGCCCCGAGGGTCAAGACGTTCGCGTGGTTGTGCTCGCGCGCGTTGCGGGCGGAGCGCTCGTCCCAGCAGTTCGCCGCCAGCACGCCGGGGACCTTGTTCGCCACCATCGCCGAGCCGATGCCCGCGCCGTCGACCACCACGCCGAGGTCCGCGCGCCCCTCGGCGACGGCCATGGCGACGGCGCGCGCGAAGTCGGGATAGTCGCAAGCCGCGTCCGTGGCCGGGCCGAGGTCGGTGACGCGCTGACCGAGTTCACGCAGGATCGGCAAGAGTTCGCACTTCAGTCGGAACCCGCCGTGGTCGCTCGCGACGGCGACCCGCAACGTGCCGTCGGGCTGGAGCTGCGCGGCCCCGCCCGCGACGAAGCGGATGCCGCGGCGGTGGGCCTCTTCCTCGGCCAGCGGCGTGATGCGCGCACCTGGCTCCACGAGGTAGCGGGCGCCGTCCGGCACCTCTGCGAGCGCATCGACGGCGACCACGGCGCGGTCGCTGCGCGGGCCGCTCGGCGCCGGGACCTCGCGCGCACCGGAAGGCGCGATGAAGGTCGCATGAACGCCGCTCAGCACTGCGGAGCGCGCCTGGTCCGCCGGCGCAGCGCGCTGGAGCCCTGCAGCTGCGAGCGCGCGCTGTGCGGCGCGGCGCGCGATCACGGGCACGTCCTCGAGCGCTGGTGCGCTGCGCGCGGCGGCGTCCTGCTGCGGGGTCGACATGCGCCACCGAGTGTACTGCGCACGGCTCTGCAAGGGGCGCGCTCGGTCGCCGACCCCGAATGGATCGAAGAGTGGATCGAAGAGCATGCGTGAACTGCGCGTCGAGATTGGTATCGTGCGGGGGGAGGGCACGCACGCCCCCCCACCGCACGGGCCGATCACTGGACTGGCCCAACACCGCACTGGCCCTTCAACCTTCGTCCATGCGCACCTTGCTCGGACAATTCTGCGAGGCGTTCGACGACGTCGTCCGCCCGCTCCTGGAGCCGCTGGCCGGCGCCTCCGACGCCCTCGGGGGCTCCAAGGACCCGTCCCGGACACGCAACGTCCGGGCCGAGCTCATGGACCTGAAGCACGAGCTCGAGATCCTTGCCGACAAGGTCGCCGAGCAGCAGGCCTACGTGCTGCTCTTCGGACCCCTGAAAAGCGGCAAGTCCACGCTGATGAACGCCCTCGCGGGGGCCTACGTCAGCGAGGTCTCGAGCCTCCCGGCCTACCCGTGCATGGTGTACCTCTCGCACGCCGACGAACGTGTCTTCTACGTCACGCGTTACGACGGCCGGACCGAGCGCTTCACCGACCCCTCCGCGCTGTATGTGCATGTCAGCCGCGCCCACGGCGAGCTGGCCGAGCGCATCCGCGCGGCCGAGGAGCGCGGCGAGGCGTTCGACCCGTCGCTGCACTTCCCCGAGGCGATCCGCAAGGTCGATGTGCGCATCCCTGCGGGTGAACTCGAAGAGTCGGGCGCCGTCCTCGTCGACACACCCGGCCTCTACAGCCGGATGAAATTCGGCTACGACCGGATGACCCGCGAGTTCCGCAATGCGGCCTCGTGCGCGATCTTCATCGTCAAGTCGGACAACCTCTTCCTCGAGCAGGTGTTCGAGGAGTTCGAGGACCTGCTGGACCTCTTCAGCCGCATCTTCCTCGTCGTCAACCTCGACACCTCGAAGCGCGACCTCTCGCCGGACGGCACGCTCGTGCCCAGCCTCGAGCAAGAGGACCCGCTGCGCATCATCGACGCGTTCGAGAACCTCGCGATGAGCGCGCCGCTCAAGGAGGCCGCCGAAAATGGCCGCTTGCGCATCTACCCGGTCGACATCCTGCACGCGGCGAGCCACCGCCTCGGCGGCTCCGAGCGCGACGAGGTGCCGGCGCGGGGCCAGGCGAACTTCGACGCGTTCCTGCGCGACCTGACCGAGTACCTGAACAGCACCGACTACCTCGTGGCATTCCTCGGCGACAGCTTGCGCCGCGCGCACACGCTCTTGCAGGAGCTCTCGGGCGCGCTCGACCACGACGAGATCGAGAAGCTGCGCGCGCGGGCCGACGAGCTCGACGCGAAGCGCCAGGACGTCCAACGCCGACGCGGCTCCGCGCAGCGCCTCGTGGCGTTTGACTGGCGCGCATCGTTCGCCGAGCTCGACGAGAAGCTCGCGCCGACGATCCGCGAGCGCTCGCGCGCCGTCTCGGCGCAGACCGAGCGCGACCTCGACCAAGTGATCGAGCGTTGGTTCGGCACCGACGCCAGCTTCGACACGCTCGTCGAGGACGAGCTCGTCCCGCGTTTGGCGCGCTACCAGGAGGAGCTCGCGAGCTTCGTCCACCAAACCCTCGAAGACGAGGTCCAACCGGGCACTGCAGGCCTGCTCCTGCCGACGGACATCTCGGCGGACCTCTACGCCGCGGGCCTCGACATGACGCAGGTCGGCCAGAGCTCGCTCGCCGCGCTCGACCGCAGCGCGCTGCACGCGAAGATTCCGCGCCCGCTCGTGATCGACCAGGTGCCGGTCAAGCGCACGCTCATCGATTGGCTCCTGTTCCGCAGCATCGCCACGGTCCGCAAGAAGCTCTTCGGGGACTTGTTGACGCCCTCGGCGCGGATCCCGGTCGAGCAGAAGCACGCGCGCCTCGGCGCCGAGGCGAAGGAGGCGATGCGCCGCGAGCTCGACCTCTTCAAGGGCCGCTTCTTCCACGCGACGGTCCAGCGGGTCCACCAGCACCTGATCGGTCGCTACGCGGACGCCGCGGTCGACCGCATGCGGCGCCTCGCGGCCGAGCGCGAGTCGCTGCTCGGTGACGAGCTCGACGTATCGGCCGCGGCGCTCATGGAGCACCGTCGCCTGCTCGCCCATCTGGCGTCCCTGCGCACCCTCTCGACGCGCGCGCGGGCGGGCGTCGACGAGTTGCAGGACCGCTACGCGAAGACAAAGCCGGACGAGCTGATCGAGCTCGCACCCGACGGCACGATCCCGACGCCGGCGATGGTGCCGTCGTCGGTCGAGCTGCGCGACGTCGAGCTGACGCCGGTCCCGCGCGGCGAGGACCATCCGTCGCTCCCGGGGCACGTCCGGGACGAAGCGTTCGCGGAGTGACGCTCTGCCTGTGCCGGTCCACGGCGCGCGCGGGTGCGGCGGGAACCACTCCCGGTGAGCTCCGAGTCACGAGTCCAGCCCGCTTCAAGAACCGAGTTGACTGACCGGGGCCCACACGCGGTCGGCCGCGCGGCTGCGGCGCTCGCGCGGCGGCCGGGGCTCGGCGGGATTCTCTTCGCGCTGCTCGCGCTCCTGGCGGCCCTGGGCTGGCTGCGCGGCGCCCCGTTCGGGAGCTTCGACGATCGGCCCGCGTGGCGCGCCGCGCTCGCGACCGAGTCCGACTTCGACCTCGGGCGCGACGCGGGGCTGCTCGCCGTCTTCGGCTCGGTGCTGCTGCCCGAGCACGAGCCCGCGCTGCGCGCGCTCGAGCGCGCGGTCGAGGACCTGCCGTGGATCGCGGAGGTCGTGCTGCCGTGGGACTTGCCCGGGCTCGCCGGGGCGTCGTTGGCCACGTTGCGCGAGCACCCATTGGTCCAGGGCACGCTGCTGGACCACGAGGGACGGGGGCTGTTGCTGCCGCTGCGCTGGGATGTCCAAGGCGCGCGGACTGTGGACCTCGACGACGACGAGCGCTTCGCTGCGACCATCGCGGCGGCGCGCGCGGCCGCGCCATCGCTCGAGGTCGGGCTCACCGGAGTCTGGCCGATCATCGCCGCCCAGTCGGCAGCCATCGGGCGCGAGCGGTGGCGCTTCCAGCTCTTCGGGGCGCTGCTAGGCTTCGCGATCGCGTCATTAGCGTTCCGGGATCTCCGCGCAACGTTATTGGCCGGGCTACCACCGTTGTTCGGCGTCGGGCTCGCGATCGGTGTGACGCGCCTCGCGGGGTTCGGCGCGCAGGGTTTCACGTCGATCGTGCTGCCGCTGCTCGTGTTGACGATCGGCTTCACCGATTCGCTACACGTCGTCGTGCACGCGGCACGCGCGCGGCGTGCCGCGCAGATCTCCGGGGCCGAGGCCACCGCGCGCTCGCTGGAGGAGCTCGCCTGGCCGTGTCTGCTGACGTCGTTGACCACCGCGATCGGCTTCGCGTCGCTCGCGTTGACCGGCAGCACCATCGTGCGCGAGTTCGGGTTGTCGTGCGCGCTCGCGACGATGGTCACGTTCTTGTGCGTGGTTCTACTGATCCCTCTGTTGGCGCGCACGCCACTCGGGAATGCGCTGCTGCGTGTCCAACCGCCGAGCTTCGAAAACGCGCCCAGCGAGGCCGAATCCGCACCCGTTGAGGGCCGTGTGCGACGCGCGGCGGGAATCGGTGCGCGCTTGATCGACCGCGGCTTGCGGGCGACGCTGCGCGCGCCACGCTCGGTCGCTGCCGCGGCGATCTTCATCACGCTCGGTCTGGCTGCGCTCGCGGGCACCCTGAGGGTCGATCGTCGGGCCTCGACCGACCTCGCGGAGGGCAGCGAGGCCGCGCGGACGCTGGCCCGCGTCGACATCGTGCTCGGCGGGGTCTTTCCCATGCAGGTGCGGCTCGATTGGGACGAGGGTGTCGACGGAGCGACGGTCCTCGAGGCCGCGCGCGCAGCGCGGCGCGCGCTTGCCGGGGAGGGGGCATCGGCGCACACCTACGTGACACCTTCGATCGGCCCCGACCGCTTCGCCGATGCGCTGCGGCCCACGGGCAGCACACCTTCGGCGGCGCTCGACGAGGTCGCGTGGGTCGCGCTGCGCACGTTCCCGGAGCGCTGGACCGCGTCGGTGATCGACCTCGACGAACGCCGCGCGCTCGTCCACGCGCGCATCCCCGACGTCGGTGCCGCGGCGCTGATCCCCGTGTTCGAGCGCATCCGCGCGGACCTCGCGCGTGCGCAGCAGGACGGGGACATCGCGGGAGTGCGTTTGACGCTCGTCGGGACACACCCCGCGTATCTCGAGACGGTGACGAGGGTCGCGCGCGAGCTCGCGCAGAGCCTCGCTCTGGCGGCGGCGCTGATCCTCGTGACGCTCACGCTGGCGTTCCGTTCGTGGCGCCTCGGACTCGCGAGCGTCGTGCCGAACCTGCTACCGATCGCTGCGTCGGCAGGTGGTCTGGCGCTGATTGGCGGCGGCGTCGACATCTCCGCGTTGACTGCGCTGACGCTGTCGCTCGGCATCGCGACGGACGACACGATCCACGTGCTGGCGCATTGGCGGATCGCGCGCGAGGCGGGCCTCGATGCACGGGCGGCCGCTCGGGTGGCTGTGCTGCGCACGTTGCCAGCTTTGGCGCTGACGACGCTGACGTTGACCGCGGCATTCGCGCAGCTGCTGTTCTCCGCCCTCCCGACGATCCGCGAGTTCGGGTTGCTGGCGGCGACGACGCTCGTCGCCGCCTTCGTCGCGGACGTGTGGCTGCTGCCCGCGTTCCTGGTCGTCACGGCGAAGCGCGACATGCCGGATGGGTCTGCTCGGAATCACGCAAAGTAGGCGGCGCCCGGCCTCGGCTCCTCTGACCAGCGTCCTCCGCCGCGGCGCGTGCCGTGTCACGGGCCGGAGCCGCGGCGCGCGGCCTGTTGCGCTCGCGCGGCGTCCCACGCGCGCTCGATGCGCGCAAAGACCGCGGCCCATGTGTAGGGCGCCCGTTCCTCGGCGCGCGGCGGGAGGTCGGGCGCTGCGAGGGCGTCCACGAGCGCGCCGGCGAGCCGCAAGGCGAAGGCGGGCAGGTCGTCCACGTGCGGTCGGCCGAGGTCGACACGCGGCAGCGCCACGGCAGAGAGCGCTGAGCCGAGCGAGGGCTGCAGCGCGCGCACACCCGGCAGGTCCGACGCCACGAGGCGACAGCCAACGGCGCGCACCGCCGTCCGCTACATGGCGGAGAATGCGGGAGCTCGGTGCAATAGGTCCGATCACTCGAAGGTGACGACGAGCCCGCTCGTGAAATTCGAGGAGTGGACGCCGGCGAATGCGTCGCGATACCACGCCTGGAAGTAGAGCGTCATGCCGGGCTGGGCCGCGTACGTGCCAGCCGGCTCCGGGATCGCGCCGTTGTCTACAGACAGGAGCACGGTGCCCGAGGCGCCCGAGCTCTTGACCTGGTTCGGCCCGTCGAAACGGCCGATCGGACCGCGAATGCACAGCGCCCCATTGCTCCCGCCGAAATCGACGACAAGCCCTGGCACCGGGCTGACGAGGAAGTACGCGAACGTTCCCTGCGGGAGCCCGGTCGCGAGGACGAGCAGGTCATTCCGGTTGATGGCGACGGTGCCCCACCGCTCGAGCTCGGCGGGTACACCGGTGCTATTGGCAGTGGACCAGCAGAACGGCGTCGAGCCAGGGGCTGCGAGGTCGAACACGTAGACCGCGCCGGAATCATGAGCGCTGTTGTTCGCCTGGGCGATCGGGCCCAGGCCGGTTCCACTGGCGCCGCTGGACTCGAGCGGGGCTCCCACGACCGAAGCCGTTCCGGCCACGGCGACCGAGTGTCCGAACGCGTCTCCCTGCTCGGCGTTCGACGCGTGGATGAAGGCCGCTTGGTGCCACACCGTGCCCATGCGCGCAAAGACGTACGTGGCGCCCGCCATGTTCGCGCTCGAGCCTGTCTGTGTCACCACGCCCATCTGCACGCCCGAGGTAGCGCTCGCCTCGGACCATGCGCCGACGACGAGCCGGTCGCCGGAGATCGCCACGGCCGAGCCGAACCAGTCCTGCACGGCGGGGTTCGAGGCCTTGAGGTAGACGTCGGGCACCCACCCCGCTCCCGAACGCTCGTAGAGGTACACGGCGCCAGCGTCAGGCGTGCTGTTGTCCGCCTGAGCCGCGAGGTTCGGGTTCACGCCGGCGCCATTGCTGCTCTCACCCCACGCCCCGACGGCGATCGTGTCTGCGTCGACCGAGACCGCCCAGCCGAACCTGTCCCCCCAGTCGGTGTTGGAGGCCTTCAGGTAAGCCTGTTGCAACCAGGTCGCCCCGACCCGCGCGAACACGTATGCCGCCCCGGCGTAGTGAGCGCTGTTGTCCGCCTCGCCCGCGGGGCCTGGGTTGACCCCGGTCGCGCCCGTTCGGCGCCGACGGCGACGGTGTCCCCGGAGACCGAGACGTCCCAGCCGAATACATCGCCCGCCTCGGCGTTCGACGCCTTGAGATAGGCCTCCTGCGTCCAAGTCGATGCGGAGCGCACGAACACGTACGCGGCTCCAGCCCAGTTCGCGCTATTGTCGGCCTCGCTGCTGGCGCCGGGGTTGACACCGGTCGCTGCACTGTCTTCCGCATAGGCGCCGACGACGAGCGTATTGCCTGACAAGGAGACCGATGAGCCAAATTCATCCCCAGCTCCGGTATTGGATGCCTTGACGTAAGCCTCCTGGGTCCACGTCGCCCCTGTGCGAACGAAGACGTACACGGCTCCCGCACTCGGGGCGCTGTTGTCCCCTTCGGCGGCCGCGCCAGCGTTGATCCCGAATGCGCCGCTCGACTCGCCTGGAGCCCCTACGACGAGCGTGTCGGTAGAGATGGCCACCGAGTGCCCGAAGGTGTCGCCGGCGTCGGTATTGGAGGGCTTGAGGTAGGCCTGCTGGATCCAGCCCGTACCCGATCGCACGAACACGTATGCGGCCCAGGCGTCGGCAGCGCTGTCGTCGGCCTCGCCGGCGGCTCCGACGTTGACGCCGCTGTAGCGGCTGTCTTCTTGAAATGCTCCGACGACAACGGTGTCGCCGGAGATCGCGACATCGGTGCCGAACCGATCATGGGCGTCGGTGTTCGACGCCTTGATGTACGCGGTCTGTGCGATCGGATCGACCGTGACCGGATACGCTGCGTCCGCGACCACGACGCAGAGCGCGAGCCCACCCTCGCGCGGCTCCATCCATGCATCGAGCGCGGCGCCGGTCGCATCGAATGCACACAGACCCGAGTAGTGCAAGGCGACCTCTCCGGCGGCGTTCTCGAACCAGGCAGTGCGGGCTCCGGGCGCGATCACGGCTCGGAGGGAGCCATGGACATCCAGCTCGAAGCGCAGGACCGTGTCGTCGTCTGGTCGGGACGACGATCCGGACGGCCTGGCCGGGGGCGACTGGACCGTGAACCCGTGCTCCAGTCCGACGCGCTCGTTCACCCACCATTCGGTCAGTGCCTCACTCCGCTCGAACGAGAGTCGGTTTCCGTCGACGCAAACGAGGCGTGGTGTGCCCGCGGGGCTCGGCGCGCCCGCGAAGCCGAAGGCTGACAGCTCGAGGCCCCACGTCCAGCGACCGTCGTCGGACCGCATCGTCGCGCCGCGTGCCTCGAACTCGGCGACCCAGCCTTGGGCCGCATTGCGTGTCCAACGAACGTCGCCGGTCTGGGCGACGCGGTGGGAGATGCGCTCCATTGCTG
>Ga0163154_10008674_pt1 | contig 11772 bp, 6 predicted proteins | sample OliLakLV19MP9P1_FD_148649 | JGI IMG/M metagenome (GOLD analysis project Ga0163154, IMG submission 148649) | Freshwater microbial mat bacterial communities from Lake Vanda, McMurdo Dry Valleys, Antarctica - Oligotrophic Lake LV.19.MP9.P1 | ecosystem: Environmental > Aquatic > Freshwater > Lake >... | reverse complement strand
TAGCCCTGCCACTGCCAAACTGAGACACAGTAGAAGCCGCTGTGGGATTGAAAGAGCAGTCATTCTATTTGGCTTGTCTGCTCGTCGGTCTACCTCAATGTCGAAAATATCGTTGACAACGTGCCCATAGGCGGCAACGAAGAACATGGATGCTAGGAGAGCCAGTAGCGCTACCAGTGCCTTTTGAGGTGGGGGAGATTGTAGCAAGATTTCGGCATAGGCGATCGCCAGTAACGGTGGAATTTTGTGGAACCACCAGTCACTCCCTCGAAGTAGGTTGAAGAATGATAAAAGCTTTCCCCTGAGTCGAGTGTCTTCATTTACGTTTAGTTCTGGAGCATCCATAAACTCCACAAGTTGTTCTGGTGTTATTGGATCAACTTGATAATCGAAAGTGCCCAAGCTTGCTGCGTTTTCCGGTTTAGATCCTTGAATGTAACTATCGTAAAATGCATCATCTACCTTAAAGACTTCTAGTTTATTGGGGACTTGAGGATCTCGATAATAAAGAAGGATTGGACTATCTTTAGGGGTGAGAACGCAGATAACCGCTACTCTTTCAGCACTGGTTAAGTTAGGGAAAGAACCATGAAAGAGGCGATTATCGTACACGAATGCCTGACCTGCTTTCATAGGAACACTGGTCAGATAATTCTGTTTCATCAAAGATAGAATTTCTTGGCTATATGGAAAGCCATTAGAAGACCTTGGTGTTGAATTGAGCCGATGACTTTTTTGGACAACCTGAAAGCAGCCATTTTGCTCATTCACATCAATGAGAGGACACCAAACTCCAAATGTCTTTAAGTTTGTCTCATCCGCAAAAGACCGATCTTGATGTAAATCTATGCCGCTATAAGGTTCGTCTGATTTCTTACTAATAAAAGTGCAATTAGCTACTTTATGCCTGGGAAACAAGAACTCTAATTGTGAAATGAAAATTCTTTTTATCTCTTGGATGATTCGCCAACGATAGGAGAGGTCTGAACTGCATATAGTGGCAGATACAACAGGTTCTAATAGATCTCTAGGAATTGAGTTTTCTTTATAGAGTTTAAGAAGACTTAGTACTTCATCGTCGCTAAAGAAGTCTATAACTTTGTACCCTTTCTCCTCAAGTTGCCGATCAATACTATGCTTAGAGCTAAGATTTTCTCTGCTTTCCTCTTGTTTTTGTTTCTGATATTCTGCTCGATCTAAGCAGTTACCTAATTCTTTTGCTAGAACACGAACATGGGGTTCTTTAGTCATTGACAGGTGATCTCCCGGAACCTCACACACTTCAATCCCGTTTCTAACCCAACGATTCCAAGCATTAGGTGCTAATAGACTAGCAATGGAAGAATCTTTACTCTTCTCCTGAGCAGAAAAATAAACAACTCGTCCTGAGTACATTTTTGGTACATGATTGACTGGAATTTGAAGGTTATGCTCAAAAACTTTGGGGTTAAAGTCAGTTTCAATTAGGCTGAGATTGGAGCTGTCATTTGTCAACTTTCCGCTCCATTCCAATTGTTTAGGAGTTACTGCATCCCAATACTCAACTTTCTCTTCTTCTGTAAGCAATGGTTTTAGACTATCTACCATAACCACTAACAAGACTTTCTGACTGCGCTTCTTTAACTGTTGAGCCATTTCAAAAGCAATATTCCCTCCAGTGCAGCGACCACCTAAAAGGTAAGGACCTTCAGGCTGAACAGTCTGTATTTCCTGAATATAGTAAGCCGCCATCTCTTCTACACAAGTGTGAGGCGGCTTTTTCCCATCTCGCCCCATAGCTCGTAGTCCGTAAAAAGGACGATCGGGATCAATATGTTTTTCTAAAAGGGAATCTACAGTGTGACCATCTGCGGCATGAATATAAAAGAAAGGTCGCTTACATCCACCTGGTTTAACTGGAACAAGGGATGTGCCATTTACTGTCATGTTTTCTTCCTTTAACATAAAAACACACGACTTAGCACTTTAGCTAAACCGAATGTATTACCGCTTGTTGACCTAATAGCTCCTTCAGAAAGGCTTGTTTTAGCCTGCACTGCATAAAGCTTCAGTTTCTCTGGATTAGCCATTACCACAAATTTACATCAACTTGCGAAACTGAGGCGGCAGATGGGCAGGGCGTGAGTGTTGCGGTTGACTTCATATCCGACGTTCCGCACCCACACCGAACTCCTACGTATACGTAGCGCTCATTCTTCAATCAACTTAAAGGCTTTATATTTCTTTACTCAAAGATAAGTGTTGCCACTGAGGGTAGCTCCTTTAAGCAATTGTTAGAGTTGCCGCGTACATGAGCAACTCATCAGTCATCTTTCAAAGCACGTCTCACGCCTAAACGCACTCAATGGATCGTTGAAAGCGTCTTAAAGGTAGAAAACTAAAATAAGCGAGGGAAAAATCATGATTCAAGATAAGGCAACATACCATATCACCAATGCAGGAACACAGCTTCGATTAGATGGAAATAGTGAGAAAGAGATATACGGTAGCGAGGTGAATGGCGGGGCTTTTCAAAATTGGGAAGCAACTAAGGTTGACAGATTTTCTGACAGGTTTAGCTTTAAGTCTAAAGAAACAAAATTATGTCTGGATATGAAGTCAGCAAAAGAAGTTTATGGTCATGAAGCAAATGACGGTCAAAATCAAATTTGGATACTGACGAAAAACTCAGATCAAAGCTATCAGCTTAAAAATCTTGCCACCGATGCAGTATTAGATGGAAATAGCGATGGCAAGATTTATGGTCATGCATCTAACGATGGTTTGTTCCAAAGATGGCGTTTTACAGCGGTCTGAATGTTAAGTTGTAGGGACACAACAATATCGCGTCCTTGCTGACAGATTTTTTTGAATTGAGGTAACTTTGAAGAAGTGGAGAGCGATCGATCTATCCACTTCTTCAAAGTTAATTGCTCCATCAGGAATTATTGTTAAGCTTCTTTAGCCCAAAGCAATTTATTCTTTAAGGATTCCCGCTGTAACTCTTAATCTACAGTTATTCCTTCATAACGGTCTGCCTGCTCTAAACAAGCATTCAATTTCTCTACCAAGACTCGAATGTGAGGTTCCTTAAAGAAATTCTGATGATGACCCGGCACTTCATGGACTTCAATTCCATCTGCAATTAAACTGTTCCAACCATTTGGTTGCAACGGATCAAACCTACGTCTAGCTCGTTGGGTAATGGTTCTATCCTCAAATGTGATTTTCTCTGCAACAGAGAAATAAACCACTCGACCTGAATAAACTTGAGGGATGTGATTGGCGAGTAGTTGATAGTTCGCATCCTGAACCCGAAAAAGATTCTCAATCTGCTTGGGACGAAATCCACTGCCCATTAACTCTTCTTTTCGGCTTAATTGATAGTTAGATGGTAAATTTACCATTTCTATTCTTTCTTCTTCAGTCCAACATGGATTTTGACTATCTAACATCGCCACCAGCAAAACTTGCTGACCCTGCTTTTTGAGTTCTTGAGCCATCTCAAAAGCAATATTGCCTCCAATACAGAGACCTCCTAAGAGATAGGGACCTTCAGGTTGAACAGTCTGAATTTCTTGAATGTAGTGTGCCACCATCTCTGCTATGCGAGTGTAAGGAGCTTGTACTCCATCCAGCCCTACAGCTTGCAAGCCATAAATAGGGCGCTCTGGATCTAGATAACGTGCCAATGTGGGAGCTAGACTATGACCGCCTAGACCGTGAATATCGAAGAAGGGTCGCTTATATCCGGTTGGCTTAATTGAAACGAGCGATCGCAGCTTTACTTCCCTATTGTCTTGCCTAATAAAATTCGCTAGTCGCTCAATAGTAGGTGCTTCTAATAAAATTGCTAAAGGGATGTCTTGACAGAACACCTTTTCGACTTCAGCCACCGCGATCGCAACCTTGAGCGAATCTCCTCCTAACTCAAAAAAGTTGTCTTTGGTGCTGATGGCTGAGATGCCTAAAACCCGTTGCCAAATTTGCACTAACTGAGCCTCTATCTCGTTCTGAGGAAGAACTTTCTGCTGGCTTGATGCACGTTCAAGCGTCCAAGTCGCAAGACTATTCAAACTACCCTCTAGAAACGCTTTTTGACACGTCTGCCGCTGAATTTTCCCGCTCGACGTTTTGGGGATGCTGCCTCGTTTCAGCAGCACGATGCCATAAACGGGTAACTCGTAATGTTCCGCTACGGCATGGCGAATCGCACCCACCACTTCATCGACAGCCAGATTTTTACTGGCACTGCGATCGACCTCAAACGCGATCGCCACTTGTTCAACACCATCAATTTCTACAGCAAAAGCTGCCCCATAGCCTGGACGCAAAGCCGGATGGCTGTTTTCCACCACCCATTCAAGATCCTGGGGATAGTAGTTCTCACCCCGAATAATAATCAAATCCTTCAGGCGACCTGTAACAAATAGCTCTCCATCTTTGATAAACCCCAAATCGCCTGTTCGCAGAAAGGAACCTGCTCCCGTATCGGCTAAATAGGCACAAAAAGTTTCCTGGGTTGCATCAGGGCGCTGCCAGTAACCTCGCGCCACTCCCACACTTGATACCCAGATCTCGCCCACCTGATCCGAAGCACAGCGAGTCAAGCTTTCGGGATGGACGATCGCCACTTGTGTTCCTGCCAACACCCGCCCCGATCCCGCTAATTGTTGTCCCGTTGCTGTTTCAACAATTCGATTTTGTGCCAGCGCCGCTGCATCAACGGTGCAAAAAACTGGAGCATTTGATTTTCGGCTTGTCGTCACCATCAACGTCGCTTCCGCCAATCCATAAGCTGGAGCAAAAGCAGATTGCCCAAACCCACAGGGTTCAAACATTTGGCAGAACTGTTCTATCACGTCTGGATTGATCGGTTCAGCCGCATTTCCCGCCGCTTGCCAACAGCTTAAATCCAAAGTATCCCGTTCTGCGGTTGTAATGCGGCGCAGGCAATAGGCATAGGCAAAATTCGGCGCTTGGCTATGAGTTGCACCATAGTGAGCAATGGCTTTGAGCCAGCGGAACGGCTGCTTGATAAAAGCGGTGGGCAACATTAAATAGCAGGGAGTGTCATTGTAGAGCGGCTCCAGAATCCCCTCCACCAGCCCGTAATCATGGAAGTAAGGCATCCATGTCACGGTGACACTGTTTGAGTCATACCCACAAGCCTGTTGCTGTGCAGCTAAGTGACCCATCAGGTTGTTGTGATCGAGCATCACGCCTTTAGGGATGGACGTAGAGCCGGAGGTATATTGCAGATACGCTAAAGTGTCGCCACCGATTTTGGGGGGCTGCCAGTGGGCAGCGAGTTGGCAAGGAATTTTCTCGGTGGCTGTCCAAGGCAGAGTAGCGAGTGGGGATGTCTCTTGGACGGTTGCTGCCGCTGCTAGATAGTAGTGCAGCATTAGGGATGATCGCCCCTTGAACCGTCCAACAAAGCTCCTCGCCTGAAAGCTCAAGTTGCCGTCCCGTTTGGTCAGGAGGCTGGCAGTAGTCAAGATCAACGAAGCTCCCGCATCTGCCGCGATCGCTTCCAGCCTTGGCAAGGTTCGCTTTAGCCGTGCGGTTTCGGGTGCCGGGGCAGGAATCGCAATCATCCCGGCATACAGGCAACCGAATAGAGCGGTGATCGCCTCTAACCCCTGGGGATAAACCAGCAAGACCCGATCGCCGATCGTCAGTTGCGCTTGCAAATAAGCGGCGATTGCCCTGGCTTTTTCATCCAGTTGTCGATAGGTGAGTGTATCGCTCTCATGCTCCCCATCTTCTAGAAACGTGTAGGCTACTTTGTTTGGGTAATGGGAGGCGCGACTTCGCAAAAGATTGACGAGGGTGTACAGGGTCATACCGTTGCTTTTTCGTCAGAAATGTCTGATTTTAATTTTGGCATAGCGATCGCCTGCGGTAGGCAATTATGCGATCTTCCCATCGCTGGTTCAAAATAGCTGATGGGGTTCAGTTACACTAAAGACGTTAAATAGAGAAATTACTGAAGAGTCTCTATGTCTGCAAAAGACCGATTTCATGAAGCTGTCAAACGGGGTCTAGAGAAAGACCAATGGATGATCACTGACGATCCTTTGGAACTGGAATGGGAAGAAGTCAAAGTTAAAATTGATCTGGCAGCAGAACGGTTAATCGCAGCAGAACGAGGTGAGGAAAAAATTGCTGTTGAGATTAAAAGCTTTATCGGAACCTCAGCCATTAGCGATTTTCATACTGCTTTAGGGCAATTTCTTAACTACCGAATTATGCTGGAAGCAAAAGAATCCAATCGTAAGCTTTACCTGGCAATACCGCTAGAAACTTACGAGACTTTCTTTCAAAGTCAATTTGCTCAAACAGTGAAAGAGAAATATCAACTCAAACTAATCGTTTACGAACCTTTAACTGAGGAGATTGTGCAATGGATACATTAGAGCATTATCGATCCTGTATACAAACCCTTTTAGAGAAGCACAGCCAATATAAATCCCGTGACGAAGATGTAGAAAGCGCACTTTTTTTTGATCCAGTTCACGATCGCTATCAACTCATGCGTGTGGGATGGAAAGGCTTAAAGCGAATTTATCATACCGTCCTACACTTCGATATTAAAGACGGCAAAATTTGGCTTCAGCAAAATACCACGGACATCGACGTGGGTGAAGAATTATTGGAAATGGGCATTCCCAAAGAAGATATTATTCTAGGATTACACCCTCCTTACAAGCGCCCTTATACCAACTATGGTGTTGCTTAGAGTTGATGTTGAAGTTGCAAGACGCGAAGTCAATTTCACGCCCAGAAGGGAGGATGCCGACTTGTTAGGGATAACACCTCTCGAAGATTAACAATTCCCTCGCGATTCAGGTCAAGACGCTCGATTGTCGCTCGTCCAGATGGAGTTAACCCAATCATCCAAGTGAAATTCTCACTCCAAATAAAATGCTCTGCCCAATCTTGCAGACGAGGATGATAAAGCGGCACCAAACTGCCTGTAACTGGATCAATTGCCTCTGTATGATTGTATTTTCGATTGTTACAGCCCTGACAAGACAACGCGAGATTGTCTAACTTGTCACTGCCTCCCTTGGATTTTGGAATAATGTGTTCGATCGAAAAGGGATCGGGAGAAAATTTCGCTTGGCTGATGCAATATTCACAGCAGGCTTGGGCGCGTTGGATAACTGTTTGCTTTTGTTTAGCCCTAAACGAGGAATCAGGCATTGATTTCAGGGGAGATGCCGAGCGATCGCATGAGGGTAGATAGATCCGTGCCTTGCATTTCAGCCAGAGTGACGAGGGCGCTCACTCGTTGCACATTTGCCTGTTCAATTTGATCCGAAATGGCTATTAATTTGGCATGGTCGTCTGCGGTGAGCGTTTCGGCGCGACGTTTGGCAAGCAAACTGTGGTATTCTTCCCATCGCTCAACCGATAAGCCCAGGTTAATTTGTTGTAATAGGTCAGCTTCGGCTTTTGGAAGAGAGGCTTTGGGGCGAGAGGAGTCTTGCAATCGCTCTTGTAGTGCATTCAAAATGTAGCGATCGGGATTGATGCCATGTCTTGCAGCTTCAGTCCGTAGCTGCTGCTCTAGTTCCGAGGAGAGTTGTAGGGTAATGTCTGCCATTGGGTTAAAGAATGAAGGCACGAGCGGCTGATTTTAAGATTTTAGCCTACGAATGCAGCGGCGAGGTGAATGGAGTAGCTTGAAGCTGCAAGACACGACGGTAAAAGAGACTCGCTTCGTGAAGTTGTCCACGATTAGCTAGTGCATCGCCTAAGTGTTGATGAGCGAGAGCATGAGTTGGATTAAGTGCGATCGCCTGTCGATAAGCCGCGATCGCCTCATCCCAGCGCTTCTCTTTCTCCAAAGCCTTTCCTAATTCCAAGTGAATCTCAAAGTTGTCTGGGTGGAATTGGAGGGCAGTTTGGTAACGAGAGATCGCCTCAGACAACTGCCCTTGTCTGACTAAGGCGTTGCCCAACTGCAAGTGGAATTGGGCATCATCGGGTTGGATTTCGAGTGCCTGATAGTAAAGTTGAAGGTCGTCGGGATTGGTGGCGATCGCATAACGGTAATAGTCGATTAAACCTAATGTTCCCTGAGTTTGGTGCAGGTAAGATTTTAACCGCGCTAATTCTGTTTTAGAGGTCTGCAATTTAGATTGGGCTTGTGTCAATTCAGTTTGCATAATGTGCAACTGAGACTGAGACTGAGCTAACTCTTGCTCTGTTTGTTGCAATTGGGCTTGCACCTGCGGTAATTCTGCTCGATCTTGTTGCAAATTTCCTACTCCGTCTAGCAACCGATGCCTAGTCAAAGCTTCCAAGCAAAAGGCGGTTGTTAACTCAGCTGATCCAAAGGTGGCTTTGTCGAGTTGCCCTCCGTACATGGGAATTCTCTGCCATGATCCATCGGGTTGCTGGGTTTTGAGTAGAAAATCAACTGCATTCTCTAAGCTTGCTGTGTAGTAATTAAAGTTCAGCAATGTACAGATTGCCAAAGCGGTTAATAGTTCATCTCCAAAAGAGCCATCTGCTTCCTGTAGGTTCAAAACTTTGCTGATGAGGTCGATTTTTACAACTCCAATGGAGTGAACCCCATTAAAGTATGCCCTTGAGAGCATGTAGTAGAAGCTAAACTTATGAGTATAGAATGCCGTATTACTATCTTCGTTATCTTCAAGAATGGCGTTAATCAAATGTTTTATAACTGCTTGAGTTTGTTGATTCTCTCCTAAATACAGCAAAGCATTCGCATTGGCTACACAACAAATGTCATCTTTATTAGTCAGCTTCCAAAGCTCATTGGAATAAGATAATGCTTTTCCTGATGTCCTTAAATTCAAGAAAATCGTTTTGAATGATCGAGGTAAAACCCAGGTATAGAAAATCCCCTGCTGATTTCTATTGGCAAAAAGAACTTCGGTACTTGAGGGATGCGAAATATTGTGCATCTTCAGGATATGGGATACGCAGCAAATGTCATCCAGGTCGGGGGGAATCATCTGGTGCTTGGGATTTTTTGAAGACCAATATCTCCACAGCCCGTTAAACTCCATTTCACTGAGCAGAAATTTTAATCCCTTTTCTGTTATCTGCTTGACCTTACTCTCATGCTTAAGAAAACTCAAAGAATATAAAACTAAGGATGTGGCAAAAGGAGAGCTATCAAAGACCCATTCTTTGAGAAATTCTCCAGGATGCGTTTCGCAGCTCTGATGAATTTCTGTTTTAAATTCTCCATCATCTAATTGACTGGAAGCTAGAAAATCTACGGATCTAGCAATACTACGCTCTAATTCACTGGAGGGCGATTCGATAAATGTTTCAGTGGTCACTTCAGTGTTGGATAACTGCCAACTGTCTATTGTTCTAACAGGTTGATGCCGCACTGAGCTTATCAGGGTTATCATTGCCTTCCGTCCGGCAAGTAAAAGTGGGTTAAATTCAACCAATCTTTTCACTATGGCTGGATAGAAAAGAACGAGATGGAATGCCAGTAAGGGGATAAAGGTTGCTTCTCGAATAGATAACAAAACCAGCAAGGCTAAGGGCAACCATGCTTCATAGAAATCGTGGGCTGGTACAGAGGCTTTCTGAGCAGGGGCGGGATCGAAGACAGGGGGCGAGGTGAGGTGAGTGTTGATGCCTCTCAAAACGACGTAAAGGACAAAGAATCCTCCTAAGAGAGGGGCATATTGGGAGATTACGAATACCAGTAACCCCAACAGCAAAATCTCGCAGGGAAAGATGAGGAAAGAGAGCCACGATCGCGCTGGCTCTACACCAATGCTTACGACCAATGTGTTTATACCAGAGGCGACATCATTTTCCCGATCCCAGATTTGATGTAAAACAATGCCTCTGATTCCGACTAAAGATGCCCATAGAGTGGCGACAGTGGCTAAGGTGACGCTTTCTGGCTGAGGCGGATTGGCTAATTGAGACAATACGGTCGCAACAAACAGAGTGGGTACGGCATGGACAGCGGCGGCATCGGTCATAACTCCCCAAAATCCCCTTTCTTTCAGTCGTAGGGGAGGGGCAGAATAAACGGTTAATAGCGCGTAGATGCCAGCCAGTAAGAGTGCTGATTGGGTGCTAAAGCCAGTCAAAAGCCAGGGAACTAGCCCTGCCACTGCCAAACTGAGACACAGTAGAAGCCGCTGTGGGATTGAAAGAGCAGTCATTCTATTTGGCTTGTCTGCTCGTCGGTCTACCTCAATGTCGAAAATATCGTTAACAACGTGCCCATAAGCAGCAACGAAGAACATGGATGTCAGGAGAGCCAGTAGCGTTACCAGTGCCGTTTGAGGTTGAGGAGATTGGAGCAGGATTTCGGCATAGGCAACAGCCAGTAATGGTGGAATTTTGTAGAACCACCAGTCATTACCTCGAAGTAAGTTGAAAAATGATAGAAATCTCTCCCTAATTCCAATCTCTTTACTTATGTGCGGCTTTGGAGCATTCATAAACTCCACAAGCTGTTCCGGTGTTATTGGAGCAACTTGATAATCGAAAGTGCCCAAGCTTGCTGCGTTTTCCGGTTTGGCTCCTTGGATGTAACTATTGTAAAACGCATCATCTACCTTAAAGGTTTCCAGTTTATGGGGAACTTGAGGATCTCGATAGTAAAGAAGAACTGGACTATCTTTAGGGGTGATAACGCAGATAACTGCTACTCTTTCAGCATTGGTTAAGTTAGGGAAAGAACCATGAAAGAGGCGATTATCATATACCAGCGCTTGTCCTGCTCTCATGGGAACACTGGTCAGATAATTCTGCTTCATTAGGGATAGAATTTCTTGGCTATATGGAAAGCCATTGGAAGACCTTGGTGTTGAGTTTAGCCAATGACTTTTTTGAACAACCTGAAAGCAACCATTTTGCTCATTCACATCAATGAGAGGACACCAAACTCCAAACGTCTTTAAATTTGTCTCATCTGCAAAAGACCGATCTTGATGTAAATCTATGCCGCTATAAAATTCATCTGACTTCTTACTAATAAAAGTGCAATTAGCTACTTTATGGTTGGGAAACAAGAACTCTAATTGCGAAATGAAAATTCTTTTTATTTCTTGGATGATTCGCCGACGGTAGGAGAGGTCTGAACTGCATATAGTGGCAGATACGACAGGTTCTAATAGATCTTTAGGAATCAAGTTCTCTTGATAGAGCTTGAGAAGACTCAGTACTTCATCGTCGCTAAAAAAGTCGATAACTTGGTATCCGTTCTCTTCAAATTGTTGATCAGTACTGTGCTTGGAGCTAATATTTTTTCTGCTTTCCCCTTGTTTTTGTTCCTTATACTCTGCTCGATCTAAGTAGTCACTTAATTCTTTTGCTAGAACACGAACATGAGGTTCTTTAGTCATTGATAGGTGATCTCCCGGCACTTCACATACTTCAATCCCGTTTCTAACCCAACGATTCCAAGCAGTAGGTTGCAACAGATTAGCAATGGAAGAATCCTTACTCTTCTCCTGAGCAGCAAAATAAGCAACTCGTCCTGAATACATTTTTGGTACATGATTGACTGGAATTTGAAGGTTATGCTCAAAAATTTTGGGGTTGAAGTCAGTTTCAATTAGGCTGAGTTCGGAGCCGTCATTTGTCAACTTTCCGCTCCACCTCATTCGTTCGTGAGCTACTGCGTTCCAATACCCAACCTTCTCTGCCTCGGTAAGCAGCGGCTTCGGACTATCTACCATAACCACTAACAAGACTTTCTGACTGCGCTTCTTTAACTGTTGAGCCATTTCAAAAGCAATATTCCCTCCAGTGCAGCGACCACCTACA
>Ga0163154_10008669_pt1 | contig 11775 bp, 9 predicted proteins | sample OliLakLV19MP9P1_FD_148649 | JGI IMG/M metagenome (GOLD analysis project Ga0163154, IMG submission 148649) | Freshwater microbial mat bacterial communities from Lake Vanda, McMurdo Dry Valleys, Antarctica - Oligotrophic Lake LV.19.MP9.P1 | ecosystem: Environmental > Aquatic > Freshwater > Lake >... | reverse complement strand
GCTATTTAAAGAAAAATAGCGGCCGTATGATGGAACAAAGGGTGGCATCAAATGACTAAGTTATTGGTGCCGCGTTCCTAAACCACGCTTGAAGATTTGACAACTTTTTCTAAAGTTGTCAAATTTGGCACTTTCGCCAAACATTATTGGGATATATTTTTCTGGATATCCTCATGTTGGGCTTTTGATACAACCACCACTATCCAATTGCGACCCCCAAACCCATGCCGCCACTCAAAAGCCAAAGACTTTTAAAACAATTTATTTTTAAAAAGCCCAAACACTCCTATCTTCGCCCAACAATTTGTCACTATTTCGGCAACCATTTAAATCTCCGTTACTTTGGGCGCGAATCATCAATCATTAAAAAGCAAAGAAAAGGCGAAGGGCAATCTGTTGGGCGTCAAAGCCAAAGAACAGAGCGGTCGGAAGCAAACTTCCTCACCCGCAGCACCGGCACCGGTAGCAAACAACCAACAGCACATGACGGAGGTCAGATATACCGAAGATGAAGTAAAAACCCTCGACTGGCGCGAGCACATCCGGCTGCGCCCGGGCATGTACATCGGCAAACTCGGCGATGGCAGCAGCCCGGATGACGGCATTTATGTCCTACTGAAAGAGGTGGTAGACAACTGCATTGACGAATACGCCATGGGTTATGGCAAAAATATTGACATCGCCCTGAACGAAAACGGCTGCACGGTGCGCGACTTCGGGCGGGGCATCCCGCTTGGCAAGGTGGTAGACGTGGTGTCGAAAATCAATACCGGCGCGAAGTACGACAGCAAGGCATTTAAAAAATCGGTGGGCCTCAACGGGGTCGGTACGAAGGCTGTCAACGCATTGTCAGAGTTTTTTAAGGTGTCTGCCTTTCGGGAAGGGCAGGCCAAAACAGCCGAGTTCAATTTTGGCAACCTGAAGAAAGAGAGCAAGTTGGAGCCCACAAAAGAAGAGAATGGCACCCTGATTTCTTTCAAACCCGATAATGGCTTGTTCCGCAACTATCGCTGGTTGCCGGAATTTATCGAGCAAAAACTTTGGGACTACGCCTACCTCAATTCAGGGCTAAAGATCAATTTCAACGGCAAGGTTTTTTTCTCCAAAAACGGCCTGCTCGATCTGTTGGTGAAAAAAACGGGTGCTGAAGAGACGCGTTATCCCATCATCCACCTCAAAGGCGAGGATATTGAGGTCGCTATCACGCACGGCAATCACTACGGCGAACAATATCACTCCTTTGTAAACGGCCAAAATACCACCCAGGGCGGCACCCACCTCGTTGCTTTCCGCGAAGCACTGGTGAAAGTGGTGCGCACCCACTTTAAAAAAGACTACGACGCGAAGGATATCCGGGAGAGCATCATCGCTGCGGTGGCAGTGCGGGTGGAAGAGCCGGTGTTTGAGAGTCAAACCAAGACCCGCCTCGGTTCGGATCGCATGGCTCCTGACGGTCCGGCGGTGCGCACGTTTATGTCGGATTTTCTGGCCAAATCGCTGGACGATTACCTGCACCGCAATCCGGATGTGGCAAAAGCCATGCAGAGCCGGATCCAGCAGAGCGAACGCGAGCGCAAAGATATGGCCGACATCAAAAAGACCGCCAACCAGCGCGCCAAAGCCGCCAACGTTCACAACAAAAAACTCCGCGATTGCCGCTACCACCTCAATGAAAAAGGAGATGAGGAGAAAAAACTCGCCAGTACTGTGTTCATCACGGAGGGCGACTCGGCCAGCGGCTCTATTACCAAAGCCCGGAATGTAGACAGCCAGGCAGTGTTCAGCCTGCGCGGTAAACCTTTGAATTGCTACGGGTTAACGAAAAAAATCGTCTATCAGAACGAAGAGTTCAACCTGCTGCAACACGCGTTGAATATTGAAGACTCGATGGACGATCTGCGGTATAATCGCGTAGTGATCGCGACCGATGCAGACGTGGATGGAATGCACATCCGGCTGTTGATGCTGACCTTTTTCCTGCAATTTTTCCCCGACCTTGTGCGCAACGGCCACTTATACATCCTGGACACGCCTTTGTTCCGCGTTCGAGATAAACAACAGACGTTCTACTGCTACTCCGAAACGGAAAAAAAGCAGGCGATCGTAAAACTGCGCGGCAAGCCGGAAATCACCCGATTTAAAGGTCTGGGTGAAATCTCGCCCAACGAGTTTGCCGATTTTATCAGCGAGAATATCCGGCTGGATCCTGTGATCCTGCCTGAAGATACTAACCTCGACCATGTGCTGGACTACTACATGGGCAAGAATACCCCGGATCGCCAGGAGTTTATCATCGAAAACCTTCGGGTAGAACTGGATATTATTGATACGCCGGAAGAAGAGGCGCAGATTGAGCCAGTGCCAGCAGAGGAGATGGAACTATGACAAATACTTCCCAACAATCGGCATGCGCCGACCCATCCCAAAGCCCTTAGTGCTGATTCGCAGCACTGGAGCCGCCTGTTCGCGCTTGAACTCGTTGATGTTTACCATGCGCAGCACCCGCTTCACGAGCGCTTCGTCAAAACCCATGTCAATCAACTCGGAGGGGCCTTTGCGGCACTCGATGTATTGATAAAGCAGCGGATCGAGCACCTCGTAGGGCGGTAAACTATCGGAGTCTTTTTGACCCGGCCGGAGTTCGGCGCTGGGCGGTTTTTCGATGGAATTTAAGGGGATGACGATTCCGTCCTTGTTCAGGTAATTCGCCAGTTCGTACACCTCGGTTTTGTACACGTCGCCCAGCACGGAAATGCCGCCACACATGTCGCCGTAGAGGGTGCCATAGCCTACCGACATTTCGCTTTTGTTGGTGGTATTGAGCAGGATCTGACCGTATTTGTTGCTCATCGCCATGAGCAGGGTGCCGCGGATACGCGCCTGGATGTTTTCCTCTGTGATATTGAAGGGTTGTGCCCAAAACAAGGGTTTCAGAGCGGTTTCACCCGCATCGTTGACAGAGTGTTCGCTGCTGAACTGGCTGGGCAGCAGCAGCACCCGGACATTTTGAGGGCCCAGCGCTTTGGCGGACAAAACGGCTGTCACCGCCGAGTCAATGCCGCCGGAAAGGCCAAGAATGGCACGTTTAAAACCGAGTTTCTGGAAATAGTCGCGGATGCCGAGCACAAGCGCGTCGTGGATGAGGCGGGTTTTGTCTTGGGGTTGTTCATGGCGTTGGCCGCCTCGTTGCACCTCCGCCAGGTCGTACACTTTGAAAGCCTCCTCGAAGTAAGGCATTTCGTCAAAAACCTCTCCTCCGTTGGCCGACGACATCACGATACTGCCGCCATCGAAGATAATGTCCGTTTGCGCTCCGACGTGGTTGACGTAGAACATCGGAATGTTGTAGCGCTGCACATTGGCCCGCACGGCTTCAATGCGCGCCGTTGCATGGGCGTAGTCGAAGGGAGAAGCGGACAGGTTGAGGATAAAATCCGGCTGCTCGTGCATGATTTCATCGAGTGGGCAAATGGTATAAAGCGGGTTGTCGTTGCCTACATTCCAGATGTCTTCGCAGACGGAGAGTGCTATTTTTTTTCCTTTAAATGAAATGCTGCCGAATGCCGTGGCGGGTTCAAAGTAGCGGTACTCGTCGAAGATATCGTAAGTAGGCAGCAATGTTTTATGTTGAACGCCAAGCACTTGGCCATCATAAAGAAAGTAAGCAGAGTTGTATAAATCCTTGCCCGCCGCTACTGGGTTGCGGGTGGGCGAGCCGACCACGATCCCGATCCCGTGGCTGACTTTTTGCAAGGCCTCCACAGAGGCATAACATCGTCGGATGAAGTCGTCAAACTCCAGAAAATCGCGGGGCGGGTAGCCACACACGGCCAGTTCGCCGAAGCATACGAGATCGGCGCCTTGCGAGCGGGCCGATTCAACTGCGTCCAGCATCTTTTGGAGGTTGCCTTCGAAGTTTCCGATGTGGTAGTTGAGTTGGGCGAGGGCGATTTTCATGATGTGTATTTTTTTTCGTTTTTTGCTCACTGCTCACTGCTCACTGCCTAGTTATATTTTTTCAATTCCGTCAGATAAGTGGTGCCGTTGAGCCGGGCTTCTATCCATGCCAGCACAACACCGTACATACCGAGAAGTTTGTTCTGGCTGACGTCATGCTGCAAAGGTTTGAGTCGTTCGGCGATGTCCTGATCATTGTGTGCGCTGAGGTGGTTTTTTAAAATATCTGTGATACTTTTAATAAAGGTATTCCACTGATCGGCGCGTTTTTGACGGCCTTCAAAATTTTCGAATAATCGCGTCTTTGATTTTCCGTATGTTTCCATCTCAAAAGAGCAGATAATATCGAGCAAGCCAATGATGGTCATCGCGACATTATGGGCATCGGGGCGGTGGCCTTCCATGGGTTTGGAGAACCATTCGTGTGCTTCACTCCATCTTTTCTCGATGAAATAGACAAAGCCGCATTGATAGCAGATGGTAATTAGCCGGGACTCCCGCAAAATTTCTTTAAAGCGTTCGAAATTGGGCAAGAGATGTTCTTTTTCGATGTAGCGTATGGCGCCAGCAGCATCCGTATTCGCTATATATTTGTTGAGATAGTGATAAATCAGGAGATATTTGTCTGCTTCTTTTTCATAGATTTCCATCAACTCGTCCGCTCTGACTTGTTTTTCAAGCCTGCGACAGAGCGTGATATGGTTCTCCAATACTGTCCAGTAAGAGTTGGCGGGGTCTTCTTTAGCAAGCACCAACAATTCATCTTGATAAGCGGCAAGGAGTATTTCATATGCCTCTACCATTTTTTCCAACCAATACTGGCGCTCTTCAGGATGAATCTTGGATGATACCTCACAATAAGGGCGGAATGCGCTCAGAAAAAATGCCTTAGCGCGGGTGCCTGGTATGAATTGAAGCGCTTCTTTGATGTTCATCTCAAAAAAAGGCCGCCAGTGCTCCGGCACCCCGGAAAGTGAGGCATCCACCTGCCGGGATTCAGCGGTGAGCACATGCATGACATTCCTGAGTTCTGTGGTACGGACCCCATGCTGGATGATTTGCGATTGTTCTCTCGTCGCAGCATCAGTGACCGCAATTACTTTGGAGCGCTCCGTTTCGGCAGGCTGCAATAAAGCCTGCCACCAGAGCAGTTCGAGCAAGTAAGCAGGCTTGTCTATTTCCCGGGCTATTTTATTGGCTTCCTCTATCAGTATTTGGCAATCGCTCCGTAAACCTTTATGGTACAACGTATTGATATCCTGCATCAGGCTGTTGAGCCGATTCAGCATTTCACCCCGGTCGGGCGTTGATCGAAGACTTTCGAGTATGCAGGTGTATAAATAATCTGCACGCTCGGAAAGTGTGGCACGGTTGCCAAGGTGATTGCGTTCCAAGTGCTTTTGCAGCAAATTTACCTCCTTCATATCCAGGATGAAGCGATTGATCGCGTCAAAAAGTTGGATATAATACGGCAAGGTTTTACTTTTGACATTCTTCTCCTGATCTCCAGCACGGGTTTCCCCGGCACGGGTTTCCCCGGCAAATCGCGAATTTTTTCGAAAATCGCGCTTTTGCGGTGAGGTCATAACGCGGATGAGCCGATACAACCTCAGTAAAGTTGGGGTATTGGATGGCTCATTCTGGGGGGTACTTTCGTTTTTTACAACTCTACTCATTTTATTGATAGCCAATGACTTATTAAGGCTTTCCCGGCTCTGACTTCCCATTTTGGCCTGAAAATAAAGGCGTAAGTTTAAAGTATTGTTAGATTATCTGACAGACATTTGTGCACCAAGCAAAGATTTATTATGTCCGTCATTAGAAATACCTACGCTACATCCCTTAATATTCAGTCCTATTATGTTCGGATTGAAAAAAATCCTTCCGAAGAGGAGTCGGTGATTATTGATGATGATTCGGTGATTAATATGACAATCAGCGATCGGCAGACAGTGTGGATCAAAGTAGAAACCGATTGTCAACTGACTGTGTTGTCAAGTCAACCCTCTGGAGTGACAGATTTTAGCCCGAATCACAGCGATTTTGATAAAACCCTGATCCGGGTGAAATCCGCAGAAACCTTTGTGATCCGGCACAGTGGAACGCCGATGAGCACTTCCAACAGAACCGACGTAACGGGCTACCAAATGGGAGGGAATGATGTCATCTACATTAAAATTGACCACGCGGCTAATACGACTACCATTTATTCCTAAACGAAAAATCCACGCCGGAATCTCGAAAACATAGTGCCAACAGACCAGAAAAATACCCCAGCCAAATGGAAGCGGCTCCAAAACCAAGTGGAAAACTAAAAACGGTTCCAGCGTCTGCACACATACCACAATGGAAAGTAGCGAGGCTACAGAGCGTCCCTGTATGCGTCAAGAGCAAGTGGTAAACATTGGAGTTTGCTCCCAGCAGATTCCTCTTATGAATGACGGCGAGTAAAGTCCTGAACCAAGGCCCACGCAGATGCCTGGAACCTCCCCAAAACCATAATGATCGCGTTTCCGGTCTTTTTTTCAAAGACTTGCGATGCTTAATGAATGATCACAGGCACCAAATTAGATACCAAACGCCGGGCACCCCATGGCCCGGTGTTGTTGTTTCTGTGCCGTATCTTTGCCGCAAAGTCTCCTCGGCATGAACCTGCTTCGGCAAATCGTTATCCTTCCCATTCGGCTTTCCCAAATTACACTCTCACCGCTGCTGGGGGTGAATAAATGCCGCTATCAACCCACCTGTTCGCATTACATGATCGGAGCCATTCAGGAATGGGGAGTTTTAAAAGGGATTTACCTGGGTTCGAAACGGATCCTTCGCTGTCACCCGTGGAGCCACCACCCGATGCACGATCCGGTGCCAAAAAAGGAGGATGGCGGTACCCAGAAACAATTTTAAACTTTTATGGAAGAACGCAACCACATCGAACTCCGCTCCGAAGATGTACAGGAGATACTGGGTACGCCGCCGGGATGGCTGGTTCGTTGGGGCACCTCCGTCGTGCTGGGGGCATTTGCCATACTGATCGCTGTGGCGGCTTTTTTGCATTATCCGGATGTCGTGGAAGAAAAAATCGAGTTTACCACGGCCGTGCCACCCGTTGACGTGGTGGCCCGCACAGATGGTTACATCGCCCGCCTGCTGGTCGGGCAGAGAGATACAGTTCGTCAAAACCAACTGCTGGCTGTCCTCAAAAGCACTGCTCGCTACCTGGATGTGCTGCGACTCGACTCTATTTCCAATCGCTGGCAGCGCAATCCATTGGATTCTTTCGAACTGCTCGCTCCGCCCCGCAACATCGAACTGGGGGATGTGCAGGCCGATTACGCGGCTTTTTTGCAGAATCTGGACAATTTTCACTTCGGAAAGGAAAGTAAAAGCGCCAGTGTCCGCTCTAACCTCAGTGCGATCAATTTACAAATCTACCAACTCCAGGAAGGGATCGTGTTCGACCAAAAAGTGCTGAATCGGGTGAGCGAGCAACTCAAAATTGCGGAAGAGTTGTACGGCAAGCAGAAAGAACTGTTCGACCAGAACATTATTACCCGGGGAGATTTCGAGCGCGAACGCACGAAGGTAGCCGAACTCGAAAACCAAAAAGACCGGCTTGGAGAGGGCATCCTGCGCAAGCGGAGCGAGATCATCGAACTTCAGAAAAATCAGACCCAGATCACCACCAATCAGAACGAAGCCACCAGTACCATCACTACCAGCCTGTTGAACAGCCTCAATGCCCTGCGCAGCAGCCTGGACCGCTGGAAGCAGACTTATCTCCTCACCGCGCCCATCAGTGGCCTGGTATCGCAGAACAAGTTTTTCAGCGAACAGCAATATGTCAAGATAGGAGACCCCGTGCTGACCGTAGTGCCGCTCCAGGCAGGCAAGGACAAGATCATCGGCCGCACCGACATCCCAGTCGCCAAAAGTGGGAAAGTGCGGGAGAAACAAAAAGCCATCATCAAATTGGACAACTATCCTTATACCGACTATGGCACCGTAGAAGGGGTGGTGGTGTCCAAGTCTCCGGTTCCGAAAGACGGCAAGTACAGCATCATTATTTCCCTGCCCGACGGCCTCACTACCAGCCGCAAACAAACCCTGGAGTTTGAACAACAGATGCATGGATCGGTCGAAATCATTACGGAGAACAAAGGGTTGCTACGGCGCATCGTAGATCAGGTCTTTGTAGGAAAATAACATCTTAAAAGGTCTTTTTACCTATTAAATAAGGATTGGGCCAGCGGCTCAGAAGGGGCGCAAGAAGCGTTTGCCAAAGTTTGAACAATGTTAACAGCGCACCTGTTGGCAGCAGGAAAGAGGGCCCCATACTTTTGTCCCATCATTCACTCGAAGTTATTTCTCATCTAAAACGGTTTTATTCTGATGAAACAAGTTCTCACTGCCATCGCTTTCGTTCTGTTAGGCGCATTTGCCGTTACTGCTCAAACTTCCACTGGCCCGACCATGACGTTCGACGTGACCACCGTCGATTATGGCTCCATTGACAAAGGCGGAGAGCCGCTCCGTAAATTCAAATTCACCAACACCGGCAACGAGCCACTGATCATCAAATCTGCTAAAGGTTCATGCGGTTGCACGGTGCCGAAATACCCACAAGAGCCGATCATGCCCGGTGAAAGCAACTTCATCGAAGTGCGTTACGACACGCAGCGCGTAGGTATGTTCACCAAAACAGTGACCCTCGATACCAACGAAGCAACTCCTACCCACACGCTGACCATCAAAGGTGAAGTAAAAACACCTCCTACTCAGGAAAGCGTCCCAGCCGGTAACGGTGGCATTAAGCAATAATTTGAAATTTAGAAGCAATTTAGGCGGTCATTCGTGACTGATTGATTGATTTTTGATTTGACGACATGAACCCGGTTGGACACGCGCCAGCCGGGTTCTTTCATTTTTGGAAAATAAAACGGATGCACTGCAACCTTTTATTAATATTGTTTGTCTATGCAGATGGAGTTTTTATCGAACAAGGTGTAAAGTTCGCAGAAAGCCTCTACTTTCGTCCCGTCTTTCAAAATAGAAGGCCATGAAGCAAGAAAAATTACCGAAGTCGCTTTTCCTTACAATCGCCATTTTTAGTTTGTTCGCTTTCGTTGCTGTCAATCTTCACGCAAGCCTGGCGACTCCTGTACAGGGACATGTGAAGCAGGAACTGCCGCAGCCAAGGGTTGAAGAGACAGCAGAACAGACGAACCGTGGCCTGGCCATTCCTGATGTTACGGTGCTGGGGCGATTGTTTGATCTTGCACAGCGGCTGCTGCCAAAACATTGATGTAAGTACAACTTTCGCAAGTATATAAAACAAAGAACCCGCCGTACCACAATGATGTGGTACGGCGGGTTCTTTGTTTTATTCCATCCTCCATTATTTTGCCCGTACACTCACTGAAACCCTGCGGTTTTTTGCGCGTCCTTCTTCCGTCTCGTTGCTTGCTACCGGATGCTCCTGGCCATATCCCTCTGCTTCCAGGCGGTTTTTTTCAATGCCCATTTTCACAAGTTCGGCCATTACATTTTTGGCGCGACGATCGCTAAGCGATTTGTTCTGCTTCGCATCCCCTGCGTTGTCGGTGTATCCGCCAATTTTAATTTTCACTTTCGGATAGGCTTTCAGGATTTCAAACACGTTGACCAGTTGCGTTCTGGATTGCTCCATATCTAATTGGTCGCTGGCCGTCTGAAACAATAGATGATCAAAATCGAACCAGTTGTTTTTGCCGGGCAGCGAGTCTGCGGTCTGAATAAATTGCAGCAGATCCGCTTCAATACCCGCAGGTTCACCCATGACTTCATAACCGGTCGGCAGTTTCAAGGTAAATCGCGCAGGAGGCGGAGGCGGAGCAGGTTCGGCGGCAGGCGCAGGCATTTCTGCCTTGGGCGGTTCCGGTTTTGCCGTACAATTTTTCATGTAATACATGATTGCGCCGCCCAGGCCCAATAGCAGCAACAGCGGCCACAACCAACTGGATCCTGTTGCAGGAGCATCCGCCGTTGAAGCGCTCGCAGCCGGAGTGCTTCCTGCATCTGGCAAACCGATCACGGCACCAAGGCCCGTTGGGAGTGCTCCAAGGATGCTGTTTTTCTGGCTGACCAGCAGGTTGGCAAAGCCCGATACGTTGAGCCCGTCGCTGTTGATCTTTTGGCTCAACAGACCCATGACCAACGGTCCGGTCAAGCCCAGCAAGGAAGACGTAGAGGAGGCTTTGGTTCCTGCAAATGAAGATACTGCATTCGTTATGGCAGGTACCTTGGAGCCGAATACAGTGCCGAGCAATTGCCCCGATACATCTTTGGGATCGTTGTGAGCCAGGTTGCCGCCGCCGATCAAATCGCCCGGATTGTCTAAAACACCTGGGTTGAAGTTGGCAATCAAATTGAAAATGCGGCCCATTGCGCCGGAATCGCCCGTTTTGTTGAGCAGTCCCGCGAGTATAGTCGGGGCCAGGCCACTGATGGCTTTGCCCACACCAATTTCAGACTCGCCTAATTGATTGGAGGCTTGAACGATGAGTTCGGGGGTGATGTAACTTTTGATGGAGTCAAGCAAGGTGGACATTTTGAAATAATTTTAGTGAATGGAAGTGCGAGCAATCGCACGATACTTTGAATGAGTGGTATTGCGAACGATGGCATTGCCTTTACTCCACGGCACTTTCTAACAGCGTTAAGGTGCCTTTTTCTGTGTCTATTTCTGCTTGAATACCATAGGGAAGTGTCGCTTGATGCGCGATATGGCCGAATGGGAAACCGTAAGCCACCGGGATGCCCAGATTGCTGAGCCGGTCGCGCAGCGCATCGGGCAATGAAAGCGACGGAGCATCTCCTTTGGGCTGGCAGTCGGTGAATACGCCGAGTGCGATACCCGCCGCTTTGGCCAGATCAGTGGCTTGCAGGAGTTGGGTCAGCATCCGGTCGAGGCGATAAGGCTGCTCGCCAATGTCTTCGATGAAAACGATCTTGCCCCGAAAAGAGGCTGAATAGGAAGTGCCGGCCAGTGCGGACAGGAGCGATAAATTCCCGCCAGTAAGTGCGCCCTTTGCCCGGCCCGGCCTGATGACGAAAGGGCGAAATTCTTCGCCGGGCAGTTCTTCTGCCTGGCTTGGTACAGGGATGGAGTAGGGGAAATCAGGGTTAAAAAGCACTGATTTCAAATGCTTCAGGGTAGTGTCCAGATAATCTGAAGCGGCCACTGGCCCGTGAAATGTCACCAGCCCGGTCTTTTGATGGATCGCCAAATGTAAAGCAGTGATGTCGCTGTACCCGATAAAAACTTTGGGATGTCGGCGAATGAGGTCGTAATCCAGCATCGGCAGCAAACGACTCCCTCCATAGCCGCCTCGTGCGCACCACACAGCCTCTACTTCAGGATCCATGAAAGCACGGTGCAAGTCTGCAACGCGCTGCTCGTCCGTGCCCGCGAGATAGCCCTGGCGGGCGCGCCAGTGTTCGCCTTCCTTGACTGTAAAACCAAGTGCCGTGAGGTTTGCCAGCGACTTGAGGATTTTTTCATCCGAAATCGGACTGCCGGGTGCTATGAGTGCGACGGTAGCCCCCTCGCGCAATCGGGCGGGGCGGTGCAGGCGGGGCGGTGCAGCCAGGGAGGATTCGGCATTGGAAGCCATGGGTTCAGAGAGCGACAGCCCTGCCGCGAGCGCAGCCAGGCCGGTCTGCTTGAAAAAAGTGCGGCGTTGCATGGATGCAAGTTATAGGTTGATGAGGGTTTATGAGGGTTTATGAGGGTTTATGAGGGTTTATGAGGGTTTATGAGGGTTTATGAGGGTTTATGAG
>Ga0163154_10008668_pt1 | contig 11775 bp, 10 predicted proteins | sample OliLakLV19MP9P1_FD_148649 | JGI IMG/M metagenome (GOLD analysis project Ga0163154, IMG submission 148649) | Freshwater microbial mat bacterial communities from Lake Vanda, McMurdo Dry Valleys, Antarctica - Oligotrophic Lake LV.19.MP9.P1 | ecosystem: Environmental > Aquatic > Freshwater > Lake >... | reverse complement strand
CGGGGGCATCTCGCTGCTGATCCTGTTTATCTGCTACGGCTTTTACACCTGGTCCAGCGGCGATGTGCTCGGCAACATTTTCCAGGCCGCCGGGTTTACGTACGGGCCGCTGCTGGGGCTTTACGGGTTCGGCTTGTTCAGCAAGCGGCCCATTCGCGATCGGTTAACCCCGTTTGTGTGCATCGGCTCGGTGCTCATTTGCCTGGCCTTGGCAGGGCAAAGCATTGTGGGGCCGCTGATAGGACTGGATGCTGCAGCCATTGCAGCCTGGAAAGAGGGCGTTACGCAGGCCCTGGGGGGCTACCAGATTGGGTTTGAAATATTGATTTACAATGGAATGCTGACGGCACTTGGTTTATGGGCAATATCCCGCAATCCCCACGCCAGCCCTTCCACCGCAAACAAGGAATGATGGATCAAAACACTGAAGAACGATTCCGCAAGAAAGAACTGCGCAAGAACAAAAGCTGGATGGAAATCCGCGCTGAATCCTCCTGGAGGATGTTCAAGATTATGGCGGAATTCGTGGACGGCTTTGAACGGCTGGACAAAATCGGACCCTGCGTTTCCATTTATGGATCGGCGCGCACCAAACCGGGTCACCCCTACTACGAACTGACGGTGGACATTGCCCGCAGGCTGGTGGCGGAAGGATTCGGCATTATCACGGGCGGCGGTCCTGGCATCATGGAAGCGGCCAACAAAGGTGCGCAATTGGAAGAGGGCAAGTCCGTGGGATTGAACATAGATTTGCCTTTTGAACAAGGCGTGAATGCGTTTGTGGATTCCGACAAGATCTTCAACTTCAACTATTTCTTTGTCCGCAAAGTCATGTTTGTCAAGTACGCACAGGGCTTTGTGTTCATGCCCGGCGGTTTTGGCACCATGGACGAAATGTTTGAATCGTTGACGCTCATCCAAACCCACAAAATTGACCGCGTACCTATTGTTATGGTGGGTGTAGACTTTTGGTCCGGCTTATTGGAATGGATCCGGAGCACCATGCTCGGCGTAGAGAACAACATCAACGCCGCTGACCTGGACCTGATTCACCTTACCGACGACCCCGGCGAAGCTGCCGAATTCATTAGTAAATTTTACGAGCCGGAATCTTCCCGCATTCGGCCGAACTTTTGATCACCATGCGCTATTGCTTGCTGCTGCTTAGCCTCCTGGCATCGCTGCGGCCTTACGCTCAGGATTTTGTACCGCCGCTGGGCATTCCGCTCAGGCTCACCGGCAACTTCGGCGAGCTGCGAAACAACCATTTTCACGCCGGGCTGGACATTGCCACGGACCAGACCACGGGGCTGCCTGTTTACGCTTGTGCGGAGGGCTACGTTTCGCGCATTGTGGTTGGACCTAATGGTTATGGCAAAGCGCTGTACCTCACGCATCCCAACGGGTTGACGACCGTGTACGGCCACCTGGAGGCATACGGGGAAGGCATTGCCCAATACGTGCGGGCCCAGCAATACGAACGCGAACAATTCGAACTGGATCTGGCCCTGGCCCCCAATACTCTGCTCATAACCAAAGGGCAGGTGGTGGCCAAGTCAGGTAATACGGGTGCCTCGGCCGGTCCACACCTACATTTTGAAGTTCGAAGGGGTGATACGCCGCTGAACCCGCTGGCCTGCGGGTTTACTATTGCCGACAGCCGGCCTCCGGAGTTAAGTCACCTCTACGCCTACCCCTATTGGGACGGTTTTCCGGCGCAAGCCCCCAAAAGCTATGCCCTGACCAAAGTGGGCACCCGCTGGCAGCCTGCCGGAGGAGTCATTCGCGTTCCGGGACGGCGCGCAGGTCTGGCCCTTTACGCCTGGGACCGCCAGGACGGCCGCGAGAACCGCAACGGTGTTTACCGAATGGAAATGCTGCTCGACGGCAAGCCGCATTTTCGCTTTCAGATGGATTCGCTGCCTTACGCAAAGCGCCGTTACCTCAATGCTCACCTGGATTACCGGTTGAACATGGAATCGCAGCGCAAGGTGCACCGGCTGTTCAAATTGCCCGGCAACGGCCTGGGCATATATTCCTTTTTACCGGGCGAAGGGCTGCTGGAACTCGGCCCTGGCGTATCGCATGAGGTTGAAATTCGCGTGTACGATTACTCCGGAAACCTCACCACTGTTGCGTTCCGCGTGCAAAGCGATTCCCTCGGAAAGCCGTCGCCCAAACCCTACCAAAGCGAAGTGGCCTGGGCCGACGGCACCACTTTTGAAGCCGACGGAATCCGCATGGAACTGGCTGAGGGCAGTTTGTACGAAGATTTATACCTGAACTACGGGCAAGAGAAAGGCAGCGGCTGGTCAGACAAATACCGGCTGGGCGATTCTTACACGCCCATTCACCGGGAAGCCACCATCAGCATACGGGCGAACAAAGTGCCCGAACGCTACCGGGACAAAGCCCTCGTCGTGAATGTGGACGATGCCGGGCGGCGCAAAACACTGGGAGGCACCTGGGTCGACGGCTACATGCAGACCAAGTCCGATAAACTGGGCGAATTCTACGTGATGATTGACAGCGTTGCCCCTGTGGTCAATTCGGTCAACTTAAAAGCCGGGCAATGGGTAGGGCCAAAAGCCCGGTTGAGCTTTAAAATTTCAGACAACCTGAGCGGCATCAAGTCATACCGCGGCGAAATCGACGGCCACTGGGTTTTGTTTGAATACGAGCCGAAAAACAGCCTGCTTTACCACGATTTGGAAGGAACGCTTGAACCAGGGCGCCACGTACTTGTTTTGTTGATCAAAGATGAGCGTGGCAACAGCACAGAGCGCCGTATCGCGTTCACCCGCTAACTTTCGGGATGCCCGTCTTTGGGTTCGCAAACTCTTCCTTAGCCTATGACTACGCTGAAATCCGGCTCTGCTGCTCCAACCATTGAGGGCATTGACCAAGACGACCAACCCTTTTCTCTCAAGGCCCTCAAAGGGCAGAAAGTGGTGCTCTACTTCTACCCTAAAGACGATACGCCTGGCTGCACCAAAGAAGCCTGTTCGCTCCGCGACCATCACGATGCGCTGATTGCGCAAGGCTACAAAGTGGTCGGCGTCAGTCCTGATACAGCGGCCAGGCACCGCAAGTTCATTGCCAAATACGACCTGCCGTTTACGCTGCTGGCGGACACGGATCACGCTATTGCAGAGGCCTATGGCGTTTGGGGCCGCAAGAAATTCATGGGCCGCGAATACGACGGGGTGTTCCGCACCACCTTCCTCATCAACGAGAAAGGCAAAATCGAGCGGGTCATCGACCAGGTCAATACCGAGCAGGCTGCCGAACAGATTCTGGAGGCCTGAGTCGCTGCCAGCGTGGATTGCCGCTGACTTATCCCCATAACGAATCTTAACGGTCGCTCCCCCGGCGAGGGCGGGGATTTCCTGTATTTTTGGGGCCTATGCACGCATTGTCATTTCTCCGGCTCACGCGGCCGGTCCTGGTTTTGGTTTTTATGGTGCTGGTTGTGGCGGGTTGCCGCAAAAAACCAGCCGAGCCCGAGGTAGCGCAAATTACCGATCCGCTCGCCTACGTGCCAGCGCAAACCAGCGCCTACATGCAGGCCGACCTGGAGGCGCTGACCAGCAAAACCGACTTGCGGGCCATCCTCAACCACGAAACCTTCCAGGCGCTGATGCCAGACAGCGCAGGTTACCTCAAAGGGGCGCTTAACCTGTTGCTGCAAGGGGGGCTGGATCGCAGCCGGCCCGCTGTTTTCTTCCAGGAAAAGTTGTCGGGCCAAGGGGACCCGCTCCCCTGGCGAATGGTGGCAGGATTGGGCAACGGAGATAGTCTGGACGCCCAGTTGCAGCGGCTCGGCATGCCTGCAGCTATAAAAGTGGAATCGATGCATTATACGGTCGGCAATGGCATGACCATTGCCTGGGACGCATCGGTGGTGGCCGTTATGCAGAGCGAATTAGCTCCGGAGAGTATTGCCGGCCGGTTGTTCGCGGTGCCCGACTCAGCCGCTTCAACCGATGCAGTGCTGCAGGCTTTTCTGCAAAAACCCGGCGACATGCGCCTTTGGGTGGATGCCGGCTCCTGGGATTTCCCGCTGCCCTGGCTGGGCGGCTTGTTGGAGAACAGCCCTGGCATGCGCTCGGGCATTCGGCTGGTCAACGAAAAGGGGCAAATGGGCTTTCACGTAGACGTGGTGGGCATGAGCACGGAGCAACAAGGGCGGATGGACCGATGGTTTGCTGCTGCTCCAGGTTCAAAAGGTTGGCAGCGGCTTCCGGCTGGCACACCGGCCTGGATGAGCATGGCCCTTCCCGCTGATCCGGCCGATTTGGGCTGGATGGACGAGGGCTTGTTCCGCGCATTCTGCGCGTCGGGCACCGAGGCTGTTCTGGCCTTTCACAAAGTGAAACTGCCGCAGTTTTACCCGCAGGTATCGCTGTTGCTGGCCCGCCGGCCGGGTGCGGAAAGCACTGTGCTGGAGAATGCATTGCGCAAAGAAGACCTTTACAAAGGATCGGGTCGCCTGGAGATTATGGGCTTGCAGGCCCGCTACGGCATGAACAAAGAATGGATCACGGCCAGCACGACCGACGAGCCGTCTTCGCTCTTCAACTCGGCCAGCCCAGGCATAAGCTTGCCGGAAGAATACGCTGCGCTGTTCGCGGCAAGCCCCATCCGCGCTTACGTAGAAAGCAGCAGCCTGGCTTCCGTGCTTCCGCTGCCCATGATCGTCACGGAGGTCAAGGACATGGCGCTGTACGCCGAGCGCCTGAGCGGCGACCAGATGGCTATCCACCTGCAAGTCCGAACAGCGGATCCGGAGGCTTACGGGCTCAACACGACGGCGCAAATGCTCATGGAACTCATCCCCGCCGTCCAGATGATGACCAGCTTTTTGTAAGAATTGGTCCTTCTAAAAGCTCTTTAACCCTTCGGCATACCTTCCTTGCAACTCCGCCTCCAAAAAGTAAAACCGCCCAACATTCCGGAAGCCCGCATTCGGCAATCCGGCGTTTGGGGAACTGACCTGCTCCTGACCGGGGCAAGCCGGGTGCTGGTCAATGCACCATCGGGCAGCGGCAAGACTACCCTGATCCATCTGTTGTACGGTTTGCGCCGCGAGTTCTCGGGCAAATACGAGCTCGACGGACAGGACAGCGCTGAGTTTGGCCGGCGCGAGTGGTCCGAAGTGCGGCAAGCCAGGTTTTCCGTCGTGTTTCAGGATTTGCGGCTCTTTCCCCAAGCTACCGGGATGGAAAACATTCGGCTCAAGTCGGAACTTCGGCCAGTGTCAGCCGGAAAAGACATCCCGGCAATGGCCAAACGGCTGGGCATGGACGACAAGCTTGACCGGCCCGTGAACACACTTTCGCAAGGCGAGCGTCAGCGCATCGCCATCCTGCGGGCCATGTGCCAACCCTTTGACTGGCTGTTGCTGGACGAGCCGTTCAGCCACCTGGACGAAGCCAACATTGGCTTTGCCAGGGCCCTGATGCTGGAGCGCGTTGAAGAGGAGAAGGCGGGCTTTCTGCTGGCCGGGCTCGGATTTGATTACGGTTTCCAAACCGATAAAGCCATCAACCTGTGACCCGACTGTTGCGCCAAATCATTTGGAGAGGCCAAAGCCGGCGATCCTTTGTGTTCGCGGGCATCGGGTTTTTGCTCGGGCTGAGTTTTTTACTGCTGGCCGTGCAGCTTTATGATCGGGTGTATTCCGGCATTCGCGCTGATCTGGAATCGGGCGAATTGTCCCGCTACCTCGTGCTGCATAAACGCATTGGCAATGCGCAGGTCATGGGCAAGGCGAGTCCCAACTTCAACGAAGCTGAAGTGGAAGAACTTCGCGGACAAGCCTTCGTTCAGGAACTGGCCCCCTTTCGCGGTAACTCCTTTGCGGCGGCCATGACCATGGAACAGTTTGAGGACATGCAGGTGCTTCTGCCGCTGGAATCTGTCGAGGATGCTTTTTTGGATACCATACCGAATGGTTGGTCCTGGAGTGCCGAAGATGCTCGCATTCCAGTCATTTTGTCATCGGAGTTTCTCAACCTTTACAACGCGGTTTTGGCTCCGAGCATGAACTATCCGCGTTTTACCCGAGAGTTCATTCAACAGTACCCGCTTGAAATTCTGCTAATTGGCAACGGCCAAAAGCGCTCGATGCCCATCCGCGTTGTGGGGTTCAGCGACCGGATTCTTTCCGTATTGGTACCCGGTGAATTTCTGAGCTGGGCCAACGAGGAATACGGTTCCGGCGAACGGGCGGAGTACGCGCGTGTCATCGCGCAAGTCAGTGATCCAGGCGATGAAGCGCTCAAACGCTTTTTGGAAACCAAGGATTACGAAACCAGCCAGGATGCGCTGAAAGGCACGGCCGCCGGCGCTCTGCAAGCGTTGTTGGCGCTGCTTGCCTTTTTGGGGCTGTTGTTCTTTGCCCTCGCAACCGTAATATTTCTTATGGCATTTGAACTCACCATCAGCCGTTCCCGCCAGGAGATTGATTTGCTCATTCAGCTCGGGCACACCCTGCCATCGCTGACGCGTGCCGTTGCGGGGATGTTCGTACCGGTGGTGCTTGGTCTGGGGGGAGTGAGTATTCTGTTGTTGCTCGTTGTGGTAAACCTGCTCAGCGATGCCATCAGCGCCCAGGGATTGGCCATAGAGTCCGGTATTTGGAGCGGGGTCTGGCTCGCTGCCATCGTCTTCCTGGGCAGCGTTATGGCACTCAGCCTGTGGCGAATTCACGCCAGCCTGGTAGCGCTGGCGCGGTAAACAGGGGTAGCTGGCGCGTGCAGCAGGGGTAGCTGGCGCGCTAAACAGGGGTAGCTGGCGCGGTAAACCTAAACGTCGCGAAACAGCGTTTCGAGCTCCTCCTTTAAAAATCCCAGCAGCTCCTGAACATACTCGCGGCTGAAATCGAAGCGAATGCCCGCGGCCTCATAGGTCTCAGCAATCGTGCGGGTATAGCCCAGCGATAGCGCGTACTTGTAAGCCTCCAGCGTCGATTTTGGGTCGCGTTGGTAATTGCGCCACAGCGCTACGGCACCCAGTTGGGCAATAGCGTATTCCACGTAATAAAAAGGCACTTTGAACAGGTGAAGCTGGGTCTGCCACAGCGTGCTGCGGTAGTGATCCAAACCACTCCAATCGGTTTCCGGGCTGGAGAAGCGCTCTTGCAGGGTCATCCAGTAGGCTTCGTGTTCGGCAATGCTTTGCCGGGGATGGGTGTACACCCAGTGCTGAAAACCGTCAATGCTGGCCACCCAGGGAAAAAGGTTGATAACTCGCTCCAGGTGCTCGATGCGCGCCAGGCGAAGCTGGTCCGCATCGGGGTAGAACAGTTCCCAGTGATCGTAGCTGAAAAACTCCATGGCCATGGAGGCCAATTCAGCAATTTCTGACGGGGTTTGCTTAAGCCCGGTAAACGGAAGGCGATGGGCCAGGAAGGCGTGCACCGCATGACCGCCTTCGTGCATGATGGTTTTGATGTCGCGGGTAGAGCCGGAGGCGTTCATGAAAATAAACGGGACCCCGCTTTCCGGCATCGGGCAGTTGTACCCGCCTGGCGCCTTGCCAATGCGGGAATCCAAATCCAGAAAACTTTGCTCCCGCATGGCGGCCAGGCAGTCGCCAAAAAAAGGATCAATGCGGTAAAACACTTGGATGCCCTTTTCCAGCAATTCCTCGGAATCGCGGAAAGGGGCAGCAACGCTTTGGCCGGTGGAACCCATTTTCAAATCCCAAGGGCGAAGGGTTTCTAAATCCAACATTGTGGCCTTGCGCAAATCCAGGTAGCGGACAATGGGCATCACCTCGTGACGAATAGATTCGTGAAACTCCAGGCAGTCTTCCGGGCTGTAATCAAAACGCCCGAGGTTGACGAACTGAAAGTCGCGGAAATTGGCGAAACCCGCGTTGCGCGCTATTTGCTGGCGAATGTCCACCAATTCGTTGAACAACTCGTCTATCGCAATCTTGTCTTCGAGCCTTCGGTTGGCCAAGCGCAAATAAACCGTTTCGCGCAAGGCCCGATCATCCTCGCTTAAGGCAACGCCGGCCTGGTTCAAGGTCAGCTCCCGCCCGTGCAACTCAACCGTCATCTTGCCGCAGATCTCCTCGTAGCGTTTCTGCAGCAATTCGTGGCGGGTTTGCAAGTCCACGTTTTCTTCGCGGAACAGGGACATCCGGGACCGCAGCCGGCGCAGGTAGGGGAAAAAACGACCCTGGTCCAGTTGCTTCGTGTATGGACAGTTTAAAAATTTATGGTCCAGTTCCTGCTCCTGCCGGGCGATGTGCGGCTTGATGGCCGTCGTGAAATGGCGAAAGGCCTGCTGGTACTCAGGGTTGCGGGTGTCGCGCGTGGAGTGGATGAATCGCCAGCGGGCATCTTCCTGTGTCACCGCCTCCAGCTCGCTTCGGTCAGCCAGCCAGGCCTCCAGTTGCGCGGCTGATGCGATTCTGCGCTCGAGTAAATTCCGATAATAGGGCTCCAGGGCGTCCCAGTCCGTTACCCGAAAATCTCCGGGTAAGTAGCTGCGCGGTATCGGCGTGGCGATCGGAGCAGGGGGCATAGGCGGCAAGGCAGACAATTTCCGGAAAACGGGCAAATGAGGAAGGCGCAAACGGAGGGCCAAACCAGGTCGGCGGCGGGATTAGTCGGTTTTGTTCCGGCTTTTGCCCGCGCGGGGAACGGAAGCCGTCTTGACCCCAGGCATCGCTCCACTGCCTTTGGTGGTGCTTGTGCGCTGGTCTGCTGCTTTGCTGCCAGACGATTTGGACGCCGCCTGCTTGACTGCGGGCTTGGTCTCCGCCACGGGCTCGCCTTCGGTCTTTTCGCCGGCTTCGGCAGCTTTGGCCTCTTCTTCAATGACCCCATGTTCATCCAGAATCTCGTACCAGCGCACCAGTTTCTTCATGTCACTTACATAGACCTTCTCCCGATCGTATTCAGGCAAAATGGTTTCCATGTAGGTCTTGAACGCGTCAGCACTGGCTTTGGCGCCCGGCATCGGCGTCTTGTCCTTCACCTTGCGCATGGTCAACAGCACTTCAGAAAGCGGCACGGTGTCCGTATCCGTATAAATAGCTATGTTTTCCATGGGCGTAAAGCCGTGCGTGCGACTGGGAATGAATTTGGTCCACTTTTCGCTGAGCGATGTGACAATCATTCCATCGGGTCGCTGAACTTCCATTTTAAACAAGCCGCTGAGGCCGGTAATGGACGTAATCTCTCTTAAACGCATGAATCGAACGTAATTAAGCTGTAAAATTAGCACAAAAGGGCCGGCCGGGCTGTGTTTGGCTGCGTTCCGATGCAACTCCTTTCCGGCTAACTTTACGAACGCCGTCTATCCCTCTGCTGTCGCCCGGCCAGCGATCCCCCTTCCCCTATGGATTTTCAACTCAGCTCCCGTTTTGAACCCACTGGCGACCAGCCCCAGGCCATTAAAGAATTGGTGGAAGGGCTTAATCGCGGTGAGCCGCACCAGGTGCTGCTTGGGGTGACCGGCTCCGGCAAGACCTTCACCATGGCTAACGTCATCCAGCAGGTGCAGCGGCCCACGCTCGTCCTGAGCCACAACAAGACCCTGGTGGCCCAGCTTTACGGCGAATTCAAGCAGTTCTTCCCGGAAAACTCGGTCAACTACTTTGTGTCCTATTACGATTATTATCAGCCAGAAGCGTATCTGCCTTCTTCTGATTTGTACATCGAAAAGGACCTGAGCATCAACGAGGAAGTAGAAAAACTCCGGCTGGCTACTTCGTCCTCCCTACTCAGCGGGCGAAGGGACATTATCGTGGTGGCCTCCGTGAGCTGCATCTACGGCATGGGCAACCCGTCAGACTACAAAAACAGCATCATTCGGCTGAGCACAGGCGACAAAATCAGCCGAAACACCCTGCTCTACGCCCTGGTGGACGGGCAGTATTCCCGAACCGAGAGCGATTTTACCCGGGGTACCTTCCGGGTTCGCGGCGATACCGTGGACGTTTTTCTGGCTTACGCCGATCACGCGGTTCGGATCACCTTTTTTGGTGATGAAGTGGAGGAATTGGAGCGGTTTGACCCCGAAAACGGCAAACGCATCGATAAACTGGGCGATGTGGCCATTTTCCCGGCCAATATTTACGTGTCTCCGAAGGACCAATTGGTTCGGGTGCTCCATGAAATTCAGGACGAGTTGCGGGAACAAGTCACCTATTACCAGCAAAGCGGCAAGCTGATTGAGGCCAAGCGGCTCGAAGAACGGGTCAATTTCGACCTGGAAATGATTCGGGAACTGGGCTACTGTTCGGGAATCGAGAATTACTCGCGCTTTCTGGACCGGCGCAGACCCGGCGACCGGCCGTTTTGCCTGCTCGACTATTTCCCGGACGATTTTCTGCTCATGGTGGACGAAAGCCACGCTACTATTCCGCAAGTGGCCGGCATGTACGGCGGCGACCGCGCCCGCAAGCGCAACCTGGTGGACTACGGCTTTCGCCTGCCCTCTGCGATGGACAATCGCCCACTCAACTTTCAGGAGTTTCAGGAACTGGTGGGGCAGTCCATTTACGTTAGCGCTACTCCAGGTGATTACGAAATGGAGCAGACGTTGGGAGCGTTCACCGAACAAGTGGTCCGGCCTACGGGGCTGCTCGACCCGCCGATCCAGATTCGCCCGTCAAAAAATCAGATTGACGATTTGATGGAGGAAATTGACGAGCGCATAAAACGCAACGAACGGGTGCTCGTGACCACCCTGACCAAACGAATGGCGGAGGAATTGGCGCGTTACTTTGCCCGCGTGGACATCCGCGTGCGCTACATCCATTCGGAAGTGGACACACTGGAGCGGGTGGAGATTCTGCGCGACCTGCGCCTCGGCGAGTTTGACGTGCTGGTCGGGGTGAACCTGTTGCGCGAAGGCCTGGATTTGCCGGAGGTGTCGCTGGTGGCCATTATTGACGCGGACAAAGAGGGTTTTCTGCGCAACGAGCGCTCGCTGACGCAGACGGCCGGGCGCGCTGCGCGAAACATTAACGGCCTGGTCATCATGTATGCTGATAAAATGACGGAGTCCATGCGCCGCACCATCGAGGAAACGGAGCGGCGCCGCGCTAAGCAGATGGCCTACAACGAAGCCAACGGAATCACGCCGCAAACGGTAAGCAAAACGCGCGCCGAAATTTTTGAACAAAGCGCGGTTTTGGAAATTCGAACCGGCAAATCGAAGGCTTACGTGGAACCGGAAATGCTCAGCGCCGTGGCCGATCCGATCGTGCAAACCATGAACCAGAAGCAATTGGACAAGACGCTGGAGCGCACCAAAAAAGCGATGCTCAAGGCCGCCAAAGACATGGACTTCCTGGAAGCCGCACGCCTGCGCGACGAAATGTTCGACTTGGAAAAACTCCGGGAGTCAAAGTTTGGTTGAGCGGCATGGTTTGTTGATCCGCGGGCCTGAGCTAGCGGGGTAGTGATGTTGTCTAAAAGGCTCAAAAGACCACGATAGTGAACAAATTGAACGTCAGAAATAAAAGGCCAACCGCAAATTCAGGCCTATTTGCTTGCCTCAACGCACCGGCGACCGCTTCATAAACAAAAGTGCCAGAATTTTGCCATCGCACGTCAGAGTAAACAAGAATGATTGACAGTTCGAAAATATCAGCCACATTAAACACCTCTCCCAGTGTTGAGCTTCTTCGATTAAGAAACAGAGAGGCTATCATTGTTTTTCTTGTAAACACTTTTTCAAACCAACAAGGAGCTATTTCTGCTGAAAACATTACTACCAGACTGGCTGACTATTTAGAATTCAGACA
>Ga0163154_10008665_pt1 | contig 11776 bp, 12 predicted proteins | sample OliLakLV19MP9P1_FD_148649 | JGI IMG/M metagenome (GOLD analysis project Ga0163154, IMG submission 148649) | Freshwater microbial mat bacterial communities from Lake Vanda, McMurdo Dry Valleys, Antarctica - Oligotrophic Lake LV.19.MP9.P1 | ecosystem: Environmental > Aquatic > Freshwater > Lake >... | reverse complement strand
ATGCACGGCACCTCGCGGTCGATCATCGATCCAACAATCGGGCAGCCCTCGGTGTCATCAATGTCATTGCCGCCGTGCATGCGCACGCCGACAAATCCCACCACGTCTTTGATGGTGATCGTGTCCACGCCGAACCGTGGTGAGTATTCCAGTGTGATCGGGTAGCGGCCAGCCGGGATTGCGCTCTTGCCGTGGATCTTCCATTTGCTGACCGGCACGCCTGAAACCTCTCGAATCTTGTCCTCGAGCGTGTGGCAGAAGAACGCGCCATCGGTCAATAGGCTGCCGAACGTCGCCTCCTTGTAGCTGGGCTGTCGCTGCAGCGTCAGGATGCTGGTTTTCATTTGCCACTCCCGGTCAGCGACTGCAAGCGCTGTCGAACCTGCACCCATAGCACCTCGAAAAACTCGGCGGCGAACATGCCAACGATGCCGCTCATGATGTGGCCCCAGGCCGTCGATATCGTGTACTCCTGGCTGAGTTGCCAGATCATCCATCCGGCAAAGCCGGCCATGATGACGCGGCGCACAATGCTCCACACTTTGTGCGCCGTGGTGGTCTCGATGCCCGCCCGCTCATACGCCTTGATGTAGCCAACAATGCCGCCAATCATGGCGGTCATCACAAAGCCCATCCAGGCAAGTTCACCGGTCAACCAGTCTTTCACGTCGCCCCCTTTTTCGCGCCAGTACGCACCTGGGCTACATCACACGTCGATGGCGTTTCGCATCTCTGGCATCACGCGCTTGATGATCTTGTACAGCTCGGCGCGCGCCAGATCGGTATCGGGATTGCGGATCACGCCCGGCTGCAGCGGAATTTTGAAGCTGCCCGCCACTTTGCCGGCGGCGCGTTTGCTGGCGTCGATGTAGCTGGCCATCACGATTTCGCCGGCGCCTTCTTCCATGTAGAAATGAATGGCTTGAATGCGATGGTAGGTAGCGTCGACGCCAAACGGGGTGTCTTTTGCAATTTCGAGTGCCATTGGTTTGCTCCTGTTAGGGTGGTAGGTATGTGCGCGCCGTTTTAGTTCGCCAGGATGTTTTGCCAGTTGGTGCCGTCGCTCATCAACAGCGCAGCTTTGCCGGCCGTCGCTGCCAAGATGGCCGTGCCGGCGGCGCCGCCGGCGGCTGGCACGACGTTGTTGCCCGCGCTCACGACTGTGTTCGCGGTGATGGTGCGCACCACCAGGATGCGGCCCGGAAAACTGCTGGGGGTGGGCAGGGTCAGCGTAAAAATGCCGGCCTTGTTGCATGTCAAAACAGTGTCATCGGTGGTGACGGTATAGTCAGCGGTTTTGGTGGCATGGGGCGATAGAGCGATTCCCCTGTCGTTCTTGAAATACGCTTGCGTGCGCACCTTGCCGGAGCCCTTGGCGGTGAGGGTGATATCTACATCGGCCACTGCATCGCTCGATGCGACCAACTCGGGCGACGCTGCGGCGTTTCCCGTCAAAGACAAATAAGAGTTGGCGCTGGCGGTTTTGTATATCTGCGCTTGCACGATGTCGTTGTCGTCGACAAATCGCGCAGCGGTGGAAATAAAAGCCAGGCCAAGACTTTTTTGCCCGGCGCCGCAGAGGCTGCTGATGTGCGCGGCGCGATTGCCGTCCGGGTTGACCCAGTGCAAGCCCTGGTCGCGCGCCATTGCGATCGCGACCTGCGTGGCATATGTGCCAAACGTGGACGACTGGTCGCGCAATGCGTCGCTTTTGAACAACAGACCAGTGCCCCAGCGCGCGCCGTTGTTGGCGATGGCTACGCCGGCGGTAGCGTCGGCGGTGACCGGGTTTGTGACTGGGTCACCGCCAGACACGATCCATGCACCGACGGACATTTGCGCGCTGCCCGGTATGCTGGTGTAGGGCCCGGCTGCCAGAAACACGCCCAGGTTGGTGGCGTCGATCTCCAGGCCCACGGCAAACCCGGATCCGGCGACGCGCTTGCTCTCGAGGTAGCCTCCCCATGCTGCTTTTGGCGTCGACGTGTTGTCGTTGTAGGCAAAGCCGGCCACGCCGATCGCCGCGCCCGTGGGCGATGCGCCGCTATCGCTGCTGCGCGCCACTCCCGACACGCCGATACCGCCGATGGTGCTGTAGGCGCCTGTTCTGGCGCCGTTGGAGAGCCAGGGCACATTTGGCTGCGGTGTGACGGCCAGCCAGGTGGCATCGTCCAAATTCAGCTCAGTGATGTTGGACGATGCCCACGTGACTGCGCTGGTACCCACCACGATCGGGTCGGTGCCGACCGCATACCAAAACCCGGGGTTGGCGGTACCGCCGTTGACCCTGACCAGTGTGCCGTTGGCGCCGTCGTAGGATCCGTCCCAGTCGGCGGTCCTGGTCCACGTGCCGGTGTCGGACAGATAAATGCCGTTGTTGATACTGCTGGCCTGGTTCTTCACCAGTACGCGGCTGGCGGCGGTGAGCACACCGTCGATCGTCTGCTCGCCGCTTAGAGTGATGGCCGCGGTGGTGGCTGCCACGACGGGCGCCTTGATTGCTACGTCGCCTACGCGGCCGGCGCGATCGGTGGTGGTGGTGGTCATGACAGCCTCCAGGTTGCAAACCGTTTTGCCTGGGCCACCGCTCCCTCCAGAAAGCAGACCGCACACCAGGTCGCAACGGCCATGATTGTAATCCACGCCACAAGGGCGCCGCCATGGTCGGCCCCAACATCCGGCAAATACCCCCCGAGCACCATGACGACGCCGGCGGCTACCACCTGCGTGATGCAGAGGATGGTTGCGGCAATCACCACGTGCAGGCAGGTTTTCAAGGGCTGATGGCCTTCTTCAGGTCGGGTGGGCGCTCAGGGCTGCTTTCGCCCGGCTGCCACCACCAGTCCTGCCCGTACTCTTTTTGGGTGCGCTGGCGGATATGCGACAGGTAGCCGGGGCTCAGGGACTCCATGACGCGCTGCCACACCAGGTGCTCGGTGGCGGCCTTCGTGTACCAGAGGTTGTTTCCTGGTACAAACCCCTTGAGCTGCGCTATGGTTTGCGCCGCCAGATGCGTGGGCTTGCCGGCGATCGTTTTGGCCGCGGCGTTCATCGGTTGCACCAGGCCCAGGCTCAACAAGGGGCCGATGGTGGGGCCGGCCATGATCTCGAGCGGGCCGGTGCCGTAGCGAGTTTGGTTGGCGCTGGCCAGGAAGTCGCCGTAGATCCCGAGCGCGCCGCCCTGCAGGAAGGCGGCACCCCAAAACTTGAATTTGTCGTACCCCTTGTCAGGGTTCATGGGTCGCGGATCCTTGCCGGACAGCATCTCACGGATCTGGATGATCATGGCGCCGGCCAGGGTGGTGGCGACGATCAGGTAGCTGACCATTGCGGCCTTGCCGGCCGGCCCATCCTGGTTGGCTACGATATCCATGCCGCGCTGGAATGCGGTCCATGGGAAGGATTTGAACTGCAGCATGCTTCGCACCAGCTCGCCCTTGGCGGTGCCGCGCTGGAGATCCCCGTAGAACGCGCTACGCTCCTGCCAGCCTGGGGTGATGATTGCGAATTCGCTTTCGGTGTTGACTACGCCCAGCAGCTTGACGATGGCGTCGCGCCGCACCTTGGCGGCCACTTCCGGTCCTTCGGCCTGGCCGATGGCGCTCGAGGCCTTGAGCTGGGCGTCGGTGATCTGCGCGATCCCTTCCGGGGTCAGTGCCCTGGTACCGAATCCCACATCCTGCAGCGGCGCCAGCGACCAGACACCCCAGTCGTGGGCGGTGATCCCGTACTGCTTGGCGGCTCGCACGTCGCCGGCCTGCAGGTCGGTGAACTTCACGCCGGCGCGCAGCATGTTGCCGAGCTGTCCCATCAGACTGGCACCGAACGCGCCCTTGCGGATATCGTTGATGGCCTGCATGCCGGATATCCGCATGACTGCGTTGGCGATGCGGCCAGTCACGCTGGTCTTGCCCAGGCCCTCATAGAATCTCTGTAGGAGAGATCGCACGCCGTCAAGCATTAAGCCCTGCTGTTGCAACAGTCGCCGCTCAGGTCCGCTTAAGGGGTTGAGCAGGCCAATTTCATAGCGCCAGCGCTGCAGGGCTGGCAGGTTGTTCTTGTGGGAGACCGCCTCCATCATGACCTTGTCGCCAAAAACCGATGCCCATACGGCGCCGCCGAGCTTCGCGGCCACGTTCAGGTTGGCCAGTCCATCCGCGACCGCGCTCAGGGTTTGGTTGTACGAAGGCTTGGACTGACCGCTGGCGTAGCGCCAGAGCTGGTCCAGTTTGGCGGCCTGTCCCTCGAGCTTCGGCGTGCTGACCGGGTCGGCGATGGCCGCATCCTGCAGCGCCTGCTCGCGCATCGTGCGAAAGGTGGTTTCCGGGTTGGGGCCGTAGTGCTCTACGAATGCGATGTCGCGCGCCATGGTCTCGACGTGGTCATGCAGGATCTCGACGGCCGTTTTCTCGCCGAAGGTTTCCCAATAGCCGATCACGTCGTCGGCGTTTTTAAAGTGGATCTGGCGCTCCTCCGCGTGGCGGTTGATGCGCCGGCCTGTTCCACGTGGAACCCCCGGGGTGCCCTTGCTGTGGCCGTTGGTAGCGATCGTGGTCCAGGCCGCATCGAGGAACTGGCGCATCCAGGCATCGTCCCGCGGTGTGCCCAGGTCGTCGGCGTACCGGGTGCGATCGAGGATGGGCAGCACGTAGTCGATCCAGGTCTGTGCGCCGGCCTGCGCCACCTTCATCTGGCTGTGGTGCTGGGGGAATCCCCAGTCATCGAGCTTGCCGATGCTGCCGCCGTTCTGGTTGTACGCCTGGCGGGCCTCCTCGGCTGACTTGTGGAAGGCCTCGGCGCCCTGCTTGGCCATGGTATTGCCGGTGCTCTCGCCCTTGAGCTCGCGCACCAGCATCAGCAGCTTGTCCCGGTCCTGCAGGAATCCCATGAAGTCGTTCCCGAGCGCATCCCATGACGGCAGCAGTTGCGCCTTGAAGTAGTCCTGGTAGCCCACGACCTTCTGCTCGAGGCTCTCGACCTTGATCTTGCCGGTGTAGTCGCGGGCCAGGGTGCCGCGCACTGCATCAATCGGCGCGATTCCGGCCTGGCGCATGTCGGTCACATCCTTGAGCCTGGCGCCCATGCGGACCAGTTGCAGGTGTGCCTGAAACTCGGCTTTGGTGGCATCGCGCTCCAGGTCGGCGGCGGCGCGCTCGGCCGCCATCTGCAGTATGGTCCTGGCGTCGGTCTCGCCTGTCGCGCCCTTGACGTCCTTGTTGAGTCCGCGCGGCAGGGTGACTTCACCGGTGGGTGATCGGCCAGCCTTGACGTCCAGGGCGGCCTGGTGGATCCGGGTAAAGACGGCCTCGACCTCTTTGTCGGTCAGTGCGCGGCCGGCTGCGGCGCTCAGGCGTTGGATGCAGTCGTCGTAGCGGGCCATGGTCAATCGTCCAGAATGGGTAGTACTGCGGTAAGCATTAGCATGATTTCCTTGTTGCGATCTAGGCGCCGGCGCGGCACGGCGCCGTAGTGGGTGCTGGTGACGCTGGGCGCGCTTGCGATGCCAAAAAGCCCCTGCACTGCGACCAGAAACGAGATTGTCGGCACGCCGATGCCTTGCAGCGCCACCGCGCGTGTCGACAGGCTCATTGTCGTGTGACCGTAACGATGCCGGCGACATCGACAATAGTCTGCGAGATGCTCCCAGCGCTGCGCGAGGCAGCTGCGACTGCCAGAGGCGCAGCGATGGCCAGACCGTGAATCTTGTGAATTTCGTCGAGCTTGGTTTGTTCGCCGGCGCTCAGTCCGGAGCCGCTGGAAACCGTTGTCAATGTGCCCGCGGCGCTTGCCAGAAACAGTACTTGCGGGGCACTGCCGGCGTTGTTTACTTTGTTGAGTGCATCGGCCAGGTTGCCGCCGCTTACGGTCGCCTGATAAGCGCCCGCCGCAAAGTTCAATTTCCAGGTCGACAGCAGCGAAACGGTGATGCCTACCGACACGGAGCCGCCCAGGTCATCCTTGCCTGCTGCCGCGCAAATTGCTGGATCGCAGATGCCGCGCTCGCCGGCCTCTTGCGCGCGGATCGAGTTGAGCAGTGTCTGGATGGTTAGCGGCGCGGCATCGGCGGACGGCACGCCGATCAGTTTGCCGGTGTAATCGTAGGACAGGGCCATGCTTACGTGGCCACAGAGTCGACCGTCCGCACCACCGATGCGGAAAAACTCGCGCTTGCCGGGGTTTGCCCGCTGTTTTCGAACGGCAGAATCGAATTGCCGGCGCCAGCCGCGTATTTTCGAACGCGATACACCACGTGGCGCTGGGCGACGTATGTCATGCTGCCTTTGTTGGCGATACTGGTGGCATTTGCGGTGTCGTCGACCAGCGGCACCCATGCACCGTCGCCGTTGACGTAGTTGGCGATCAGGGCGACGTTGGCGGCACTGTTGAGGGCGGGCGACGCTGCGCCCAGGGTAAACGTGCTGCCGGCCCACGATGCGTAGCTGTAGCGGTCGTTGCCGACGCGGATCACGCCGGAGGTCGGGGTGTCGGCCGGGATGGTGGTCTGGATCAGCAGGGTGGTCCCGCTGATCGAATGCGACCCGCTCAGCAGGTACTGCGACTTGTCGACGGTGGTGGAGCTGGCGCCGGTGGATATGGCCAGCAGCACGCGGTCGCTCGACGCCACGCCGGTAATGGTCGCAGTGATCGTGGTGGGCGGGGTGTGGGTCACGCCTGCCGCATCGATGACAACGCGGTTGTTCGGGTCGCTGACATTTTCAAGCCATATCCCGCGTGACCCGAAAATTTTCCCGCCGGCAAACAACGCGAACGGCGCCAGTTTGTTTTCAACGTAGCTGGCGTTGGCGTAGCGATAGAAGTAGCCGCTGCCCGCCGTGAGCGTGGTGAACGTGCCGGGGTTGACGGCAAGCCGGCGCAAAATCCACTTGAGACGCTCGTAGACCTGGGCGCAGGTGTTGCCGCCGCCATCGACCAGTACGTCGTAGTTGACGGCGCCCAGACCGTCGCCGATGTTTTTGGAAACGGTGCCAAAGGTCACTGCCACGGTGGAGAAGGTAGCGCCGCCGCCGGTGTCGTTGGCATCTGCGTTTACGGCGATGGGGACCGGGTTGCGGCCGCCCGTGGCGCTTGCGGTCGCGGTGAAGTTGTCGAAGCCGAACGTGAGATCGCGGCAGAATATGGTGACGTTGCCGCTATCGATGGTCGTGCCGGCCAAGCGGGTCTTGACCAGTTGATCGAGCAGGCCGTTGACGTAGCCGGCGTAACTGGGGACAAGCAGCCCGTTTTGATACAGGTACATGACCTGCGTGGTGTACGTGCCGAGCGTGTAAAAGTTGGCCCAGATGTCCTCGCCGGTCAGCACCGCGCCGGTGATCGTGCCCGCACCGGTGCCGGTGGTGATGGTGCAAGCGCCTGCCCAGGCGGTGGCTGTGACGCGGCGCACCCACCACTTGCGCGTGGTGTTGTTGTAGGCGAGCAGTACGCCGGAGCGCGTGCCGTCGGTGACGGTTTTGCCCACATCGCCGGCCACCGCATTGGTGTATCCGCCGGCTTGCATGGTGAGCTGGTAGATGCCAAATGTTTTTTGCGCGTCCGAGCCGTCGAATACCGCTGCATTCCAGCCGGTTGTGACGATCGATCCGCCTGACAGGTATTCATAGGAATTGATCGGCCCCTCGGCGATGCACCAGCCGTTGATCAACGAAAACTCGGTCGGCGTCGAGGCCGACATCGGGATCGGGTCGTCCATGTTGCCCGAGTCGTCGAACTCGTTCATGAGCCCGCTGTAGAGTGCCTGCACCGTCATGCGCGCGCCGCTGGCGTAGCGCAGGATGCGGTTAGCGTAATCCACCTCCCATCCGGTCACACCTGCTGAAAGTAATGCGGTGAATGGCATATTTACCTCACGCTATGGGGTCGGCGACTTGCGCGACGTAGGCGTTGACGGTGCCGGCCTGCGCGGTCGACAATGTTTCGAATGGTTGAAATTTGGTGGCGGCCGTGCCCTTGCGCACCTTGACGCGCAGGTTGTTGTTGGCACTGCCGCCAACGTACAGGCTAAGGGTGAGCGAAATGTTGACAAAGGTTCCAGGCGTATCGGCGTTGGTGGCCTCGGCAACGCCGGTGGGTTCGGCCAGGGTGCCGTCGCCGGCGCGCTCGATGCGAAAGCGCGAACCGGCGGCCACGTTTTGCAGGGTGAGCGTGAAGGTGCCGATGGCGTCGGTGGAGAGACGCTGCTCCGAATACGACGCCATGTGATTCGCGGTCATCGGACCGCGCTTGGAACTGATCCGTTTCATGATGCTGTACGCAGTATGCGTACCACTGCCCGCGCTCGTCGTATTGATCGACGGCCCGGATGGTTCTGAGCCAATCTGGAACGCGTTCGGACCGTACCCCGCAGCCATCACGTAGTACCGCTGGTTTGCCACCAACTGCATGTTGATGGACGGGGCGTAAACAACGGAATTCGGCAGCGCCCCGGTGGTTGTGAAATACACCAGAGCGCCAATCGGCAATCCATGCGCAGCCCAGCCCACCACTGCTGGTGAGGCATTAGAAATAGTCACAGATGCGGATTTGAGCGCCGCAACGCTGACGGCCCCGCCGCTGGTATCCGTTACCGTGTAGGTACCGTTGCCTCCCGTACCGGTCCCGAGAGCACTGATCTTGTAGCCAGTGCCACCGAGCTGAATCGTCTGCCCCACCGCGAACACCGCCGCACCAGAATCTTGCACCGTCAAAACATTTCCGGCGGTGACGGTCGGCGTGCCTGGCGTGCCGTTGTTATCGATGTACCCAACAGCGTTGAACGGCAGTTCCAATCCGCCCGCCGCCCACGACGGAAATGAGTTGCCGCCTCCGCCGATAATGAGAGCGTTGCTCATGCGATGGCAAAGTCGGGGTCAACAAAACCACCACGCGTCGCATTGGACACCGACGCATGAATCCTGAAAATCAGACCCACGTCCGTTCCGTTGCGCATGTTCTTGCCACTCGGTGTGCTGACCGCCAGCTTGTAGCGCAGGTGATAAAGGTTGCCTGTATCGGTGTACAGCACTTTGCTGACGGCATCGGCCGGGTCCACTGCCATGCCCTGCCACGTGATTACGGAGGTGGTGAGTGCCACTCCGGTGTGGCTCCATGAATCCAACGTGATGATGTCGCCATTCACGTCCTCATATTGCACCTGGATGGATACGTCATTCCTGGTCCACACAATGTTTTTTTCTAGCGCAAATTCGATCGTGATGGTTCTGGCGCCGTCCGCCAACGTGTTGATCTTGCCAATGCGGGGTAGCTCAAACGGTGTCGTCCGGTCGATGTTTGCCGCCAACGTCGTCGGAATGAAGTGGTACGACCACCCAGTCGCACCATCAAGTTGCAGACCACTCAAATACGGAAACGACCGTGTACTGTTCCACTCGACGAATCCATTGGACGTGTCAATCATAAAGTCGCGCTGACCGTACGCGGAATGAGCGACGACAGAACGATCTTCCGCGATCACCGACACTGGGGTGGCACCCAACAGCGTCGGGCCGCGATCAGTTACATTGCCCCACGATTGATTGCGGAGGAGGAACTTTGTCAGGGGGCCGTTTAACGAACTGAGCAACTTGCTTCCCACCACAAAATTGGTGAACTTGCAACTATCGAACGTCAAACCATAATTTGAATTTCCCGTGAACCGGACGAACCCAGTGTTACTTGATGCCGCCGCGCCGTTGTTGAACTCTCCGTTAACACACACCAAGCGTTGCTGCGCTCCGGCTGTAAAGTCGATCATCCAACGGCTGGGGCTTGCGTGTTTGATTAAAAAATCTTTGAATATCGTCGCATGCGGGCTGACCGTAGCCCAGCTGGTGGCATTTGCAACTATGCAATTCCCGCCGGCGGCATTAGTAGCAATGTGACTAAATCCTTGCATTAAACATGGGCCACCGAATTGAATAACTAACTCTGCCGCAACGGTCGAGGTCACCTCGAATTGCAGCGAATAAACTCCACTAGCGTACTTATTCCCCAGAATCGCAAAGTACGCGGTTTGAACATCGGCGCGAAATTGATGCCCGCTGACACCATTTGCTGGGTTAAACAAAAATTTCAACGTGGGCTCTGACCCATCTGCCCACAAAGTTGAATTGTCAATCACGAAGATCACGGGGTTGGCCTGCGAACCCATTGCTTCGATCCTGTTGGGTACTGCTAGATTAGAGGGAGATATATTGATCACCTTGCCCGCTCGAACATTTACCACGTCGCCAACGCCAATCGCCCCAACATAGGGCTGTACCGACGCCCAAGTCCCGTAGCTGGCAATAGCTTGAGGCCACATGGCTGGAAATCCGTTGAACGTATACGCCCATGCCCCCCCAGCACCACCAGCGAACTGCACTACAGTAGGCGAGAGGTTGAAAGTCGATGCGATATTAGTCAAGCTGTTGTGCGCGGCCGATCCCTGACGCGTCATGATCTGGCAGGTATTAGCTGGAGCACCATTGCTCGGGCCGCGCGCATAGACTACGTTGCGCACCTGTGGCGAGCCAATGATCGGAGATGCAACGGCTGCAGTGGTTGCGGCGTTGATGTTGTTCGCCAGCACATCAGCGGCGGCAGTCGTGCTGCCCGCGCCAATCACACCAGTTGTGGATATTACGGCACCCATGACGCTGATAGCGCCAGTGGTTGGCACTGACGTGAACTCAATGCTGCCGATGGCCGAAGTAGCTGCCCCGATTAGAGTGCCGTCGCCGTCCTGCGCCACGCCCCATTCCAACCCGGTGCCTGTGCTCGTTGTTATGACCCCGGTAAGAGGATTGCCATATGTAGAGGTCATCGCAATGGCGGATTGCGTCAGGCTCATCAACGAACCACCGGCTACATTATTGAGCGTGAAGGTGCCAGTGCCGTTCACATTAAGGCCAAGAATCGCCGAGCAGTAATAGGTCGTTCCGGCTATGACAACTATCGAGCCAAGACCAAACCGACCACTGCTAATCGAGTTTATCGTCAAGATGCTGGTGGCAGTCTGGCCGTTGAACGAGCAACTACCATATATCCCTTGATCTACGTATCTAACCGCCACGGATCACCTCCGCACGCCCGACGGCGAGGCATGCTTGCTCAGTGAGATATTTGAGGCCCATCGCGACGTCGGTGTTGTTGAGATCAACTTCCATGGCCGCCTCCAGGAGCGCCATGAAATCATCGGCCACCGGATTGGTTTTGGCGAGCGCGCGGATGGCGACGCGCTCCTGCACCGTGAGCAAGCGCAGGAATTCGATGCGGGACAAAATGCGCCGGCCACCGTACACGGTCGGCGGCGGATTGGGCGTGGGCTCTGGCTCCGCCACATGGTCGTGCGTCGCGAACTCCATGCCCAGCCATTCGATGGGTTGCGGCGCGCTGTAGCGGTAAACGGTCGCGCCGTCGCTGGTGCGGATGACCAGGTAGGTCAATGTCTGTCCTTTCAGTCGTGCCGAATCAGTTTAACGCTTGTCATTATTCCCGCGCCGTCGTAGTGCGGGGTCATTAACCACCCATCGGGTTTGGCGGCTGGCGGGGTTGGCGCCGGCCTTGCCTTGGCGATCGCCTTAAGCGCGGCGGCCTCTGCCATGGCCGCGGCCAACTTGGCCTGCAGCTCGTCGCATTTGGCGTAGAGCACCGCGCATTGCTGCTGGGCTTGCGCGGCTCTGGCGTCGGCCGCGTCGACCGCGGTCTCCACCCAGTCCGGGAGCCTGGGCACCACCACTGGCATCTCCATGGGCTTGCGCATCATTGGTGTCCAAGCAGGCACTGGACCGCCACATCGAGC
>Ga0163154_10008660_pt1 | contig 11783 bp, 9 predicted proteins | sample OliLakLV19MP9P1_FD_148649 | JGI IMG/M metagenome (GOLD analysis project Ga0163154, IMG submission 148649) | Freshwater microbial mat bacterial communities from Lake Vanda, McMurdo Dry Valleys, Antarctica - Oligotrophic Lake LV.19.MP9.P1 | ecosystem: Environmental > Aquatic > Freshwater > Lake >... | reverse complement strand
CCCCGCCAGCTTCACCCCAACGATGCCCCTGATGTCAGCTCAACTTCCCGGCCTACCTCACTCCCACCGGCCCTACCGCCGCTCCGCGGCTTCGTTCAACGGGGTGTTCACCGTAGATCCGTGACGAGAGGGGTCGGGTTTCGTCCGAATGCACGTTCAGGTCGTCGCGGTTCGAGCGCGTCCTCTTACAGTTCGATCAAGACACCGCGATTGGCGAGCGGGGGCAGAAGCGGAGTGTGGCCGCTTGAAGTCTATGTTGGAATCGATGCGCAGGGCTGGTGCCGAAGACGGCCAGTGTGGCATCAACGGATGCGCGGGAGAGAATGCTCCGCCTTACCTGCTTCCAATCCGTTCCCGAAGGGCGTCGAAGAGCCACGATCTCAAATTCGGACATGAATTCGGACATGACTGATAACATGCTAAATATTAGGACTTAACAGAAGGCATTTGCATTCGTAAGAGCCATTCTGGAGCGAACATTGGTTTCGCACGAGACCAGCACTCCGGGGAATTGGAACGTCCCTAGTGGAATGTGTTGACAGATTGATTCTAACAATAGAAACAGTCTGTATTCAGTTTGGATATCGTTGCACAAATCAACCTTGAAATCATGGCTCGTGAACACCCCGGGACAACGCCGCTTAAACGTCGGGGTAATCAAGTCCCCCGGTAATCGCATTAAGACCATACGTGAAAGAGAACCAATCACTTGTCGAACTCCCCAGCGAACATTATCTTACGGTACACGGAGAGGATGAACGTGGGCGTACCACTTACAACAGATCGGAAGCTCCAAAATCGATATCATCACCCCGATGTCCAACGTTTCGGGGATCAATTACCTCCCTGTGAACGATACCCGGTAAATGGGTTTTACGCTTCCCCTTTAACTAAGAAGAATTCTGCCGAGGGTTAATGACAGCTATAGATTATTATATCGTCGCCGCGTATTTGCTCGGAGTTACGTCACTCGGCTTGCTTGCCGGTAGAAAGCGAAAGTTCTCGTTGGATGAATATTTCCTCGGGGGGCGCTTGATCCCGTGGTTTGTGTCGGCGGCGTCGTTGATCGCGACGGGCATTAGCTGCAGAAGCCTGATCGGCATGCCGGGACTGACGTTTGGAGGCAACCTCACGTATCTGCAGCTTTATCTCCCGCTGCCAATCATGGTGTTCCTGGCAGCGGTGATATTCCTCCCACTTTACATTCGGTTTCGCATGACTTCGGTCTATGAATACATCGGAATTAGGTTCGGAGCGCTGCCTCGATCTTTTGCGAGCATTCTGTTCCAAGTACAAACCGCTCTAATCACCGGAACCGTGATCGCAGCACCAAGCCTAGTGCTTTCAGAGGTGACTGGGCTCCCCTACGGATGGTCGGTCGGTTTGCTTTTGTTCCTCACCCTATTGTACACCGCCGTCGGAGGCACGAAAGCGATCGTGTGGACTGACCTATTCCAACTCGCGATTTTTGCGGGCGTACCCGTCGCAATCTGCATGTACATCATCGCTCAGGCCGACGGAGGGCTCGGTGGACTGTGGGAGATCGCACGCGAACACGAGAAGCTCACCATATTCGACTTTTCTTTCGACGGCGAGGTGACATTTTGGTCGGCAATATTCAGCATGAGCTGCTTTCACCTAGCACAGTTCAGCGTTAATCAGGAGAACAGCCAACGCTATTTGACGGCTCCATCTGAGCGAGATTGCAGACGCGCGATGATCTGGGGCAGCTTCGGCATCCTCCTCATCTGGACTATGCTCCTCGTGTTGGGAGTTCTGTTATTCGCATTCAACCAGCAACGTCCCGGGATGGTGCCTGGAGGCACCAGTCCAGACAGGATTTTCCCTGCCTTCGTGCTGTCAACTTTACCCGCTGGATTCCGCGGTTTCTTTGTCGCCGCTGCTTTGGCAGCCGGCATGGCGACGCTCGCATCGATGGTGAATGCAATGGGGACGGCAGCACTGCTGGACGTGTGGAAACTCCATTTCGACGATCGCGCTCCGGAGACCAAGTGGGTGCAGCGCGCGCGGATCTTGACGATTGCGTGGGGCCTCCTCTCCTTTGCCGCCGCGTTTATTGTACTGGAATTCGGCACCGTGATCACCGCGGGAATCAAGATCAGCGCGGTGCTGATCGGTGTCCTATTCGGCATGTTTGTCCTGGGAATGTCTGGCACGCGCGCAAGTGGACGCGATGCAATGATCGGTGCCGGATCGGGGATCGTTGGACTACTCTTCGTGATCGCATTGACAAAAATTCCATGGAGCTGGTACTGCTTGATCGCGACCGGGGTGACGCTGACAGTCGGCTGGTTGTCGTCCCGGCTCTTCGGTGGCCGCGGCCTGCACTCATCGGAGCCTGGGAACGTACGATGAGCCGCACGATGGTAGTGGCCCCACGCGGCGAAAGATGGGCTGGATACCGGAGAAGTGACGCGTTGCTCCGGACAGGGGCCCAGGCGGTGGTGCACGGGAGATCCGCCGCGGCTGAACAATGACCGCGAGGTGCCACGCCGATGCCGGGGGCGGAAACGTTGTCGTCGAAAACGATCGTCTCCGAATATCGTTTTCGCCGGCCCACGGGAACAACATCGTGGAATTGCGATGGCTGCCGCTTGACCTCGACGTTCTCTGGCACAACCCGCAGGTGACGGCGCGACGCACCACGCCTCTTGCGTTGCCGCATGCTGGCCGCAGTGAGTTCTATGATACCTTCCACGGCGGCTGGTTGCTTTCACTTCCCGCCGGTTTCTATCCGTGCGACTATTTCGGCGCGCCTATAGGAACCTTGGGCGAGTATTGCCAGCTCGAGTGGCAGGTCACGTCGACGCGGTGCGTTGACAGTGATTCGATCGTGGTACGGTTTGAGGTTAACGGGGTACGCACACCCTTCCACGTGGTGCGCGAACTGACCCTCGCGGGCAGCTCCGTTTACTTCATGGTTCGCACTTGCGTGACAAACAAAGGCGCTTGTTCCCTCCCGATCGCGTGCGTCGAGCACGCACTGTTTGGCGGTCGTTTCATCGAAGGGGCGTCAGTCTTTTCCAACGCGACCGAGATTGAAGTGCTGGACGATGCTCGGCCTGAACACGCGCAACTCGCACGAGGGATCAGCGCTTGGCCCTTCGCGCGCGAGATGGCTGGCGGAACTCGCGATTGTCGAAATGTTCCGATGCAAGGCAGCAAAGCGGAACACCTCGTCGTTCTTCAGGGATGGAAGAAACCTCGGGCGGGTCTCTGGAACCCGCATTTGTGCCTCGGCTTTCAATTCGAGTGGAGCACCTCCTGCCTTTCGAAGGCGTGGCTATGGGCGTCCGCAATTGGTGGCAATCATTACCCATTGTGGGGCCGCGCGCACGTCGTTGGCATCGAGCCGGCCAACGTTTTACCCGTACCGATGGCAGGGGATTTCGAGTCACAGGCCTTGCCTTGGTTAGCGTCGGGCGAGTCGCTCGAAATAGAACTCACCGGCCGGTTTATCACGTCTCCTCCTGCCTCTTAACTTGCCATCCCCATGGCGCCTTTCGTGCGCTTCCGCTTAGCCAGGATTCTCCACTCACTTTTGGTGCTCGGCGATGGATGAGTTCGCTATCCACCCGGGAATCTAAAATAACACCCGAAACCATCTAAATATGTTTCAGTTAAAGAAAGCTCTCTCAATTTGCGCAGTTGGTCCTTTGCGAACCCGTGCACTGCGTGATTGCAAGAAGCAGATCAAGGCATGGGGTTACGCTTTGCCGAAGGTACGGCCGCTTGTGCTTGATTTTGGACTCGGCGATTTTGCCCGCATTGGACTTGTCGAGTACTGGTTGGCGAACGAAGGCGCTGCGGGCTACTGTGGCAAATACCTCTTCGTCTTCGACCGGCAGACCTGCCCCTTGCATCGACACCAGACCAAACATGAAACGTTCTTCCTCTTGGAAGGAAATCTGTTGGTGAAATACGGGAAGAAGCAACGGCACCTAAAACCCGGTGATGTGTTACCCATTCGTCCAGGAATCAATCACAGCTTTACCGGGAAAGGTCCGGCACTGCTTCTGGAGCTTTCAATGCCGTGCGAAATAGACGACAATTATTTTTTCGATTCGAGAATTCCGATCGGCGGAAATTGGCGGCGTACGCCCTCGGGCGCCGGTGAGCAAGATTGAGAGTCCATACACGAGTTCGTCCCCAGGCCATGCCTCCAACGCGCCCTACGGCTGGGCAGCGGCAGGAGTGCCAACCTCAGCGCCGCGGGCCACGCGATCCTTGAGTACTTTCTCAATCTTGTTGGCTATCAGCAATGCCAAGGCAGCTGACGCAGATTCCCCGAAATGCACGCCGTCCTTCCACTGCATGCGGCCAGCGTCAATTTCTTTAAGCGCGAAGGAATAAAGATCGTTCGTCTCGACACCAGTTGCCGCCATCACCTCTGCCGCGGTGGCATTGTAGGTAACGACATCCTGAGGACGACGAAAGGCATTCACTTCGCTCACCGGGGTGATGGAGGCCCAAACAAGTGTCGCACCCGTTCGCTGAAGCCGGCGGACGATCTGTTCGAGATTCCGACGGTACTCATCGAGTGGCACCTGAACAACCCCTCCATCCTCAAGCCGCAGTCCTTTGCGATCTGGACCGACCAGGGTTAGATCGTGAATGCCGCAGTTAAAATGGATTACATCCCACCGCTCTGTCCCCAGATACGATTCGATTCGTTCTCCAGTCTGTCGCGTGGAGCGGCAATTCTCAGGAGGCCGATGAAGATTCACCCGACCCTCCAGGAGCTTTCGAACCGCAAGGGTATACCCCATCGATATGGAGTCGCCGATGAGCAGCACCCTCGGCAATTCGGGCTTGTCCTGGATCGCAACGAACGAGAGATCCCTGGCGCGCATCGGTGTCCGGGTCTCTGCGGGACATCCGCTGCTCAGGGCGAAGGCTATCACGATCCCTCCCAATAGGCGCTCATTCATGATTCCATTCCATTCCATTTCAGTTGAAGGTTGTTGGCGCGTTAAGTCCGCAACGGCCTTTTGCGGTCGAGCCGGTCTTGAGACCATCATTCTGGGCTCTTTGACAAAAGGTTGCTGTTGAAGGTCGTCATGGAGTCACATCGCAGTGTATCCGCCGTCGAACACCATGTTCGAACCGGTCATATAGGATGATGCGTCGGAGGCGAGAAACAGCACCGCGCCCCCAACCTCTTCGGCGCGCCCCATCCGGCGCAACAGGGTGCGCCGACTGAACCGGGCCGCCAGTTCGTCGGACTGATGTTTGCGGATCGGACCGAGCGAAAGCGTATTCACTCGCACGCCGCGAGGGCCATACAGCGCGGCGACATACCGCGTGAGTTGCAGCATCCCGCCTTTGTGGAAAAAGTAATCCGGAAGCCCTCCCGAGACCGACAAACCCTCGTACAGTTCAAAATCAGGTGCGACCATCCCAAAGGAAGAGCCTATGTTGATGATGGTGCCCCCACCCCTCTCGGCCATATCCTCGGCGAACCGGCTAGTCACACAGAACAAGCCGGTGGCATTGATCTGCATGCTACGCGCAAAATCCTCCAAGGGCCCCGTCCTGCTGCGCATAGGCCACGCAGCAGCGTTGTTTACGAGGATATCGGCGCCGCCGCATCGCTCCCTGACCGTGATAAATAGATTCTCCACCGAAGCTTCATCTCCTTGGTCATAAATTACGTGTTCCCCGACGTGCCCGCGCGCACTCAAGGAGCTGACGACTTCGGCGGCGGTTGCGGCATCGCGGCTGGCGATGATCACCCTGGCGCCCGCTGCGGCTAGGACGGCCACCATGGGACGTCCCAGCCAGCCTGCCCCTCCGGTGACAACCGCGACCTTGCCGCTGAGATCGAAGAGTGTGGCCGGATTCATAGGAACGCCGTCCGACTCCAAGCTTCGGAGTGATCGATGGACTCAAGGGTCGCCCGCACGGCTCTCAGCGTGTTCAGCGCTTGATCCAGCGAGCAAGGAGGCGTGGCCCGCTTTTCCACCACGTCCAGGAACACATGTGCTTGGCGAGTGAACCACTGGAGCCGATCAAACGGCGGAAGGGCCTGCGCTGACCATTCACCGTCAGGCACGGAAGCCGAAGACCAGCGATTGGACACGAAATCGGCGCGCAGGCTCCCTTCATTCCCATGAACATCAATGGTAAATTCGGCGACATGCTGGTACTGGTTGACGGTGTAGTTGGCAAGAATCGTTCCGTGCCTGGCCACAACATGGACCGTATCCTCCACCGTTACCTTTGGGAGACGGAGGTGCGCCGCATCCGCCATCAACCGGTCAATCGGGCCAACCAACCATTCCCCCCGCGTTGAAGACATGACTCTCATGTCTTGAACCACCCCGCCTCCATGTTCCCGACGGGCATAATACGTCGAAGCGTATTCCGGACGCCTCGACGGAAGGTGAGCGCCTCGCCGGCCCACAATCTGAACAGGGAGTCCGATCCGGCCGGCGTTCAGTTCAGAACGAATTGCCGCCAGAGCGGGATGGCATCGAAAAACGAAGCCGACCATGACCGGCACGCCCGTGGCGGACACCGCGTCGATCCTGTCCGCCAGACCGTCCGTGACCAAAGCCAGTGGTTTTTCCATCAAAAGGGGAATGCCCGTCGCGGTCAATCGGCGTCCGAGTTCGAGGTGAGTGTGAGCAGGCGTGGCGATCACAGCAGCATTCCACGGACGGCGCAGGGCATCGTCGAGCGAAGCGAAGGTCTCCATCTCGGGGAAATCGGCCCGCAGTCGCCGGCGTTGTTCTTCGCCCGTTTCACAAACCGCCACGTCGGCACGGTGGGTACAACGCAGTGCTTCCACATGAACGCGACCGATAAACCCGGCGCCGACGACAAGGACGCGGTGCTCTCCTTCCATGTGTTCACCGAGATTGACGTGTCTGTTTCGGCAACGGCGATGGCGACCACCAATACGTGAGCGGAACAATCAAAAAGGAACGGAGCCGGTAACCGAAACGCCGGCCCATGTCATTGTAAACTGAGGTCATCCGCAGGCGTGAATAAATCTGTAGGGAAAACCGGGAAGTCAGAATCATCGCCAGCGTCAAAGGGGAAAACATCAGCAAATAGGAAACGCCCCTTAGAGTAAATCAAGGGAGCGAGCGTGACCGATCTCGAAGCGCTTCAGCCAGCCGCCGACCGAGCTCCAATTGCGCCGGTGCATCATAGTGAACGCCATCAAACATCGGCAAATCGTCTCCAGACACCAAGAGGACCTGCGTATCCTCACCCACCACCTTGCGTTGCGCGGCCCTGATCAATGATGCATGAACCATCTTGGTACTTGACCGCCCATCCCCAGTCAGCACGACCAGTATCGGTAGCCTCGGAGCGGCGAGATCCTCTCGGATGCGAGCGAACAAAGCCCTCAAGTTCGCTCCATACGCCTCGGCCCAATCGAGTCGGGTGGAATCTGCCTCTCCTTGGCACCAGACCAGCGCCTCGAGGTCATAACGAGTTCCTTCAGCCCTTAACCGGGCAAGCGCGGACCGACTCTGCTCAATAAACTCGTAATACAAACGTGACCCGGTGACGGCCTTCGGATTCCAATCTACAGCCAAACTGGTACCACCCCGACCGTGTTTGATGAACACAATTTGTTGACCGTGCAAGTGCAAGGCCAGACCGCGCCCCAGGCCGATCTCGGGACCGAAATGCGACGCCGGAGTGCCAGAGTGCTTGGGGGCAGGGCCTAGACGCGTCCACCCAGACGATCGATGGGGGTCCGGCGGCCCACCTTGCGAGGACCTCGCGCTAAAGCTACAGACATAATCAATCCTGATGCCAGCATCTGCAGGATGCGAAACATGGTCGCCTCCGAAGGCACGTCCAGCCATGTTGGACTGGCCAGCGAGCAAATAAACCTTCGCCGCCGAGTCAGCATCCGTCCTTGCAAACGAACATGCAGCGACACACACCGAGAAACCCAGTGTTCCGAACACAGAACCGTAGCATGTACCCCGTATGGCCATTTGCTCAAGCCGTCTCACTTTGGTGCCATCGGTGATTTATAAAACCAACTCACAGGATAGATTTTCAACAGGAGTTCAGTGTCACGGGAAGCGGAGTTTGACATCTGATAGTAGGTCACAATGGCCTCATCACCGTTAAAGTAGACATTCGGGTAAGCGCTGTCATAATTTTCCCGATTTTCGATGTTTTTGATGTTCTCCCACGTCTTGCCATCGTCCCGGGAAATCGCCGCGCTCAAGGGATTTCGCGGGCGGTGCACGGTCGGAATTCCGTGGCTCAACGAGTAAGGCACCGCATTACACCAGATCAGCAGCAAGTCCCCCGTAGTGGGGATTCGCCTGAGACACGGTTCGGCCTGGGGTGAAGTGAGCTTCGTAGGTGTTGCTTCGTTCCACGTCTCGCCCCGATCGCGAGATTCAGCTTGGTAAAGAAGGCCGACATCAGACCGAAGGATGGCAAAAAGAGACTTGTCCTTGCGCTCGACCATGGTCGGTTCCATTGCGCCTCGCTTGGGCATGGAGATCCGGTTAGAGCTGGACTTCCACTTGACGCCGTCGTCGTCGGAATAGAAGGTGTAAGCCTCGTACTTTTCCTTCGCCGTCCAAATTTCCGGGGTCCAATAGACCGGCAGAATGATCCGGCCAGTGCTATGGGTGAAGATCCGGCCCGAATCCAGAATGTAGCCTCCTCCTGGTGGGGTAAACCGTTTCACCTCGGACCAAGTCTCGGCGTCATCCGTGGAGCGCTTGTAATGGATGCTCCGTTCCTGTGCTTTCAGATCCCAAACAGTGAAGAACATCAAGATGTCGCCATTGGCACAACGGACGAGGTTCTGTTGCTTTACATTGTTGGCGCCCACGTTGTCCTGCAATGTTATCCGACCCGTCCACGTCCGACCTCCATCCGCGGAGATCCGGGCGGAGATCCGGCACGGGGCATCGTCGCGACTACCGTGTCCTTCGTAGGGATTGCGGACGATCATGGAAGGCCGGCTGACATAGTATTCGCACCACGTGAGCATAAGCCTGCCGTCCTTGAGAGGAAAAATTTGCGAATGGTCGTGCCGCGGATTTTCCGCCGTCCATGGGGCCACGGTTAAGCTAAATACTTCATTCTTGGGAATTCCTCGACCTCCTTCGGGCACGATCAATTTCTGACTGGTGGACGTTTGCGAAGCCGCATTCCCGATGCACCATGGCAAAAGAGCCATCCAAGCAAATACCGAGCATCTCCGGGCGATGGATGAATTCATAGGAAGTAAGAGCATAAGCTTAGTAGGTAACGTGCACGGATCGAGCACCTGGATCTCGCGGATCTTGTGTCCACTGTCCGTTAGCGATTGTCTCCGCTCATCAGAAACGCATGGCTAGGTTGAAGTAAATTTTTCGAGGGTCGGCGAAGATGTTGTTCTGTCCCTGAAGATAAATGTGGTCGGTCGCGTTCTCCATCATGATCGAAGCGCTGACCCGCTGTCCAAACAGCTGGCCACTGTAACCAACCGAGAAATCAAAGACGGTGTAGGACGGCATATGGATATCGAACAAACTCTGATGGGTGGCACCTTTAGTCGGTCCCACATAACGTCCCCCTGCGCCGACGGTGAACCCTTTGAACCGGCCTTCAATAAACGAGTATTTACCCCAGACCTTGAACTGATGCTCGGGAGTGTTCGATAAACGGCGTCCGATCTGGATGGAATAGTCCTGGGTCCCTGGCGTCAGGCTCGGGTCAGCGACGATCTTCGCCTCCCAAACCCATGAATAAGCGGTCAGCAGTTCGAAGTTGCTCCTCGGCACCCAGATTAGGTCCGCCTCAAATCCTTCGCTACGCTCGCGACCACCAACGTTGAACCACGTGACGTTATTTGTTTGAATGCTGTCTTGATTGCGCGGTTCGTCAAAAAACGTTCTTTGGGTGTCGTTTCGGCGAATATTGGTGTTTTCCAGACTAAAGTAAGTGACCGATCCAGTTAAGGAATCCTCTCGCCAACTGGCTTTGACGCCGATGTCTAATCCCTTAGCAGTTTCCGGCGGAAGGTTCGCGATCAGTTCTCCGGGTTGCACCCCTGGACCGGAGATATTCGCGCCATTGACCCGAAAATTCTCACTATAGTTGCCGAAGGCGGAGAATCCAGGAACAAACTCGAAGGTGGCTCCAACGTTCGGAGTAGTGCCACTGGATCCGCTCACGTTCTCCTCCCGTCGGACACCGACCAGCGTGTTGAGACGGTCTCCGAACAATGAACCCTGATGGGAAGCATACACCGCGTCGACACCACCAGAACTACGATTAAGATTCGGATTAATCTCCTTAATTAAATCCCGGACATCAATGACGGTATGGATGAACGGATCATAAAACAGGGCCACGTTCCGCCCAGTCAGAGTATTGCCATTGCGATCCTTCACCGGCTGCAATCCTGAATAATCCATGCGCCGTGTGCCCGTTTTTCCATTACGCCGTGAATATTCCCCTCCAATGAGCAGTCGATTGTTGATTGGGCCGGTTTGCTTTGCAAGCAGAATATCGAGGCGGTTGATCTCGTCATAGCTCCACACGACACCCGTGCGCTCGGCAAAGGGGATCGTCCGATCTCCGTTGGGAAATGCGAAAGGTTGATAGCGATCAATGAACGACTGGTGGTAATTGTAGGTGTAGCGGAGATTGATCCACCGCGCAGGAGTAAACAGCACGCTGCCGTCGAAGGCCCAAGTCTTGAAATATTTTTCTCCGCCGGGGCCTCCCGTATTGTAGGAACGGCCCTCCGGATAAAACGAGGTCAGGTCCCCGGTCGTGACGGTTGGCGGGCGAACCCCCCTCGTTGCGGCGATGTCCGTTGCCCAATTACCAATGCTGGCGTTCCATCGATTTTTGAGGAAGGCAATCACCGCGGCGTCTGTGGGTCGCGACGAATTCCTGAACTGGTTTATCACGTCGGCGGGGGGGGTGGCCCAGTCGACATGAAACTGCATGTTGGTTCGACCGTTGTTCAACAGATTTTCGTTACTCTCCACCCATTCGTAGTCCACGCGGATATCCAGCATTTCATTTGGCCGCCACCGAAGACTTGGTGCAAAATACCACCGCTCTAAGTATTCGTAAGAGCGCCAGTCTTCACTATCGTCTCGGGCAACAATTAGACGGAAGCCAAGTTTATCGTAAGCGGGAACAACCCCCTGAAGGTCAAGAACCGCCTTCTTATAGTTAAAGCTCCCGAGTGTCACCTTGAGCGAACCTTCGTTCACGAATTCCGGCTTCTTTGTAATGTAATTTATGATTCCTCCAGGATTACCCTGGCCAAAAAATGTGGCCACCGGCCCTTTGACCACCTCCACGCGTTCGACGTTGTCGGTGGTTACGTTGGTCGACCGAGGAATTCCGTTGCGATAAAACGTACCCACCTGCATGCCTCGAATGCGAACTCCCGAGGCATCACGATTGAACTCGTCATTCTGCACCCCCGACACGTAGCGAATCGCTTGGTGCATGCTATCAAGATTCAGATCCTCGAGGAACGCACCGGTCACCACCTGGATGTTCAACGGCGTCTTCGCGATGTCGAGCGAGATGCCGGTGGACGTCATGGATTTGGTCGCGCGATAGCCCGTGTCGCGAGATGAGCTCACTTCAAACGGCGAGAGCACGAGCGCCTCGGTGGCCGGCGGCACGACGGGGGCCTGGGCTCGGGCAGGCGCAACCATGAGGAAGCTGACAACAATCAGCGCGATGCCGGCATCGCGGAGACGGGTGGGTAGGTTTGTGGTAATATGATTGGGGGGGGTTGAGGTAGGTACGGG
>Ga0163154_10008658_pt1 | contig 11784 bp, 7 predicted proteins | sample OliLakLV19MP9P1_FD_148649 | JGI IMG/M metagenome (GOLD analysis project Ga0163154, IMG submission 148649) | Freshwater microbial mat bacterial communities from Lake Vanda, McMurdo Dry Valleys, Antarctica - Oligotrophic Lake LV.19.MP9.P1 | ecosystem: Environmental > Aquatic > Freshwater > Lake >... | reverse complement strand
GAACTTCCTGCTGATGTTTGTGGGTTGGGAGGGTGTCGGTTCCTGTTCTTATCTGCTGATCAGTTTCTGGTATACAACTACAGAAAACGCCAAAGCGGGCAACAAAGCGTTTATTGTCAACCGCGTGGGTGACCTCGGTTTCGCGCTCGGCATGATGGCGATATGGAGTCTGTTCGGGACGCTCTCGTACTTCAACGAGGCACAAACCGGCGTCATGGATTTGGCGGCAAAAGGGATTGCAGTCACAGGAACGCCGCTTTCGAGCATCAATATGTGGTTCGGTTCGGCAATGACCGTCGTCTGTCTATTGCTCTTTATTGGGGCGATGGGCAAGTCGGCGCAAATTCCGCTTTGGGTTTGGCTGCCGGACGCGATGGCGGGACCTACTCCCGTTTCCGCATTGATTCATGCCGCTACAATGGTCACAGCGGGCGTTGTCATGCTGACACGCTGTTCGTGGCTGTTCGTTTTGGCTCCCGACGTGCTGCAATTCGTCGCGTGGATCGGAGTGATCACCGCGTTTATGGGCGCGACCATCGGCATTGTCCAAAACGATATCAAGCGGGTTCTCGCCTTCTCGACGATCTCACAGTTGGGCTATATGTTCCTTGCGTGCGGCGTCGGGCAGTTCGCGCTCGGAATGTATCATGTGACGACGCACGCTTTTTTCAAGGCTCTGCTCTTTCTCGGTTCCGGCGCGGTCATTCATTCGATGCACGGCGAGCAGGATATGCGAAAAATGGGCGGGCTGAAAAAACTCATCCCGATCACCTACGCAACGATATTTATCGGTTATATTGCCATCTCCGGTATCCCATTCACGTCGGGCTTTTTCAGCAAGGATGAGATTCTCCATGTCGCAACCGCGTCGCCATTCGGTGACGGCATCTTTTTGTATGGAATCGGTCTGTTTACAGCACTGTTGACCGCGTTTTATATGAGCCGCATGATGTGGAAGACGTTCTGGACGGACGCCCGATTCGAGAATGGCAAACTCGCGTCACATCATCACGGGAATTTCCTCGATGATCCGCACGCCCCGGCTCACGATCATGGACACGCAGACGATACGCACCACAACGCCGCCCACGATGACGAACTCGGCGCGGGGTCGGAACCGGCGCATGATCACGATAATCAGGGACACGGACATCACGAAGGCACAGGCAGTGTCCACGAATCGCCGAAGTCCATGCTGTTTCCGTTGATCGCGTTGGCGATCCCCTCATTGCTGTTTTGGGTCGTTATGGGTCCGCACAAATTCGAGGAGTTTTTGGCTCCGTCTGTCGCCGTCGAAGGTGCAAAGGCTCTCGGCGAAGGACATCATCTGTTCGAGCCGATGGTCGGATATGTCGTTTCCGCCATTGTCGCGGCAATTGGTATCGGCTGGGCGTATGCCATCTATAACAAGCATCGCAAAACAGGCGAGACAAGTACTGCCGCACAGAAAGCCAAAAATCCGGTCTGGCGTTTTCTCGATGCCAAATGGTATTGGGACGCTCTCTACAACACGATTTTCATCAAATGGGGCGGCATTTTCGCTGACCGCATTCTGTGGAAGCGAGTAGATATTGGGCTGATTGACGGCACTGTCAACGGACTTGCAGGAATGGTCGGCTGGATCAGCAATACGACGCGCCGACTGCAAACCGGGTTCGTCCGCAACTACGCCCTTGCCATGCTTCTTGGCTGTGTCATTCTGGTCACGTCACTGCTCTTCACATGGAAGCAGCAAAACGCTCTGCCGCTCATTCCGAAACCTGTCGTAACGGACGGACCTTCTGCGGGCGGAATGATGCGCTCACCATAACCAATTTTATTCGCATTTTGATTTTGCGTCTTTGACGAGGAAACGATGCCACAAGCACCTCCATATATTCTCACATTACTGACATTCATCCCGCTTTTTGCGGCGTTGATATTGGCGTTGCTTTTTAAGAAGTCGAACGACCTGCCCGATGAACACCATCATGAGGGCAGCGACGACGACCAGCACGGAGAAGCACCGACGGATAAGCCGATCCCGAAAGACGGCAGACGCACTGCGATTAATGGATTCGCCATTTTTGTCTCTGTCGTGCAGTTTGCCCTCTCAATTCTGCTGTTTATGTCCTTCAATCCAGGACTCAATGAGCCGAAAACGGGCAATATGCAGTTTATCGAGACTGCCGACTGGATTAAACTGTCCGGCATGAATGTGCAGTACAAAATGGGCGTAGACGGCATCAGCATTCTGCTGATTCTGCTGACGACATTTCTTATGCTTCTCTGCGTGATGTTTTCGGGCGCAACACGCCAACGCCACAAAGAGTTTATGGTTTTCCTGCTCTTTCTCGAAACGGGTATGATCGGCGTCTTTTGCGCCCTTGATCTCGTGTTGTTCTACGTGTTTTGGGAAGCAATGCTGATTCCGATGTACTTCTTGATCGGAATTTTCGGGCATGAGAATCGCCTCTATGCCGCCGTCAAATTCTTCATCTATACGTTCGCCGGCAGTATCTTCATGCTGATCGCGATTGTGTGGACATATTCGGTAACCAAATCGTTCGATCTGCTCGCGCTGACTGATCTCAAAGACCCGGCAGGCGGAGGATTAGCCCAATATCTCACTGCCAATCCGCGTGCGGCGATCATGATGTTTGGTTCGTTCGCGCTGGCGTTCGCGATCAAGGTTCCCATGTTCCCGTTTCATACATGGCTGCCCGATGCTCACGTCGAAGCCCCAACTGCCGGAAGCGTTATTCTGGCAGGCGTCATGCTCAAAATGGGAACCTACGGCTTTGTGCGCTTCTGTCTGCCGCTGTTCCCTGAGCAATCGCGTGCCACATCAGGGATTTTTATCACGCTGGCGATCATCGGAATTGTGTACGGCTCGCTTGTTGCGGCGGTGCAGACAGACGCCAAAAAACTGGTCGCCTATTCGTCGGTGGCTCACCTTGGGTTTGTCGTTTTAGGAATTTTCAGTTTTACCCAAGTCGGCATGATGGGCGCATTGATCCAAAATATCAATCACGGCATCTCGACTCCTATGCTGTTCTTTCTTGTCGGAATGCTGTATGATCGACGGCATACGCGCAAAATTAGTGAATTCGGCGGCTTGAAAATGGTGACGCCGTTGATGGCGACGCTGCTTCTCATCGCCGTTTTGTCAAGTATCGCGGTTCCGTTTTTCAATGGGTTTGTCGGCGAGTTTCCGATTTTACTCGGCTCATTCGTCTCGATGAAAACGGGATATTGGCCCACTGCTATCGCGGCAAGCGGCATGATCTGGTCTGCTGTCTATATGCTGTGGTGGTTCCAACGCCTCATGCTTGGACCGGTGACAAAAACAGCGAACCGGAAACTGCCCGATTTACGCGCAACGGAATTTGCCGTTTTGTGGCCCCTCGCGGGTTTAGTCTTCTGGATCGGGTTGGGCAGTCATTTTTGGACAAGCCGGATGGAGACTTCCGTCAATAATTTGATCCCCGTCGCGGCGGATGAGACCGACGAAACGCTGCCCATGGGTCAGAAACTTATGGCGGCACGGCGCGGCGAGTCAAGCGTTCAGAATACGTCACAACGAGGACGCTCCGTCAAAGATCAGTTCAGCGATTTGATCAAGCAAAAAGGCGATCCGACGGTTAAATCAGCGAGACCTCCCGCCGCAGGCGGCGGTGGCGGTCAACCGGGTGGTGCGCCGGGCGGCGGCAATTCGGAGCAGCAGACTCCCAATCCGAACAGCAGCCAATCGCCGCGTCGAAACCCGCCGATTTCCGAACCGACACGCGATAACGATCAACCTGTCAGCAGTCCGCCGGATACCGGCTCACCTGCCAATCCGAATGTACCGGCTCCGAAAACACCGGACGCATCCGTTCCCGGCAATCCGGGCGGCGACACACCGTAACCGAGGTTATTCCGCAAATGGATTTAAATAATATAAGCTCCTTGACGCCCATCTTGATTGTGTTGATCGTCGGTCTGGCAGTTTTGCTCGGCGACTCCTGCTCCAAATCGTGGCGCAGTCGTCCGTTTCTCAACTGGGGACTCAGTCTGTTGGGTTTGGCGGCGGCGGCAGTCTCTGTCCTTGCACAGTTCGAGCCGTTCAATCAAGGGCTGTTTTTCGGCAATGCGATTGCCGTCGATTCATTTTCGGTCACCTGCCATCTCATTCTTTTAATGGCAGCGGCGTTCGCGGTTTTGCTCGCCATGACCTATCTTGAGAACAAGAAACTCAATCATGGTGAATACTATGTTTTGGTCTTGTTCTCGACGGCGGGTGCGATGCTGATGGCGTCGGCGAACGAACTGATTTTGTTGTTCGTCTCGATTGAAATTCTCTCCGTCTCGCTGTATATTTTGTCCGGTTTTGCCCGCACTAACAATAAAAGCGAAGAGGCGGCTCTCAAGTATTTCCTGCTTGGGGCGTTTGCGGCGGGATTTTTGCTGTTCGGGATCGCCCTAATTTATGGCGGTTCGGCGGGCGCGGCAATGGGAGCGGCACCTGATCGCACTCCGATTCCGGGCGGTACTACCGTTCTCACAAGTCTGGCAATGTTCCTCAATGAGACAGGCAGACCGACTGTAATGCTAATGGCGGGCGTAGCGTTGTTGATCGTCGGTTTGGGCTTCAAGGCGGCGTTAGTTCCGTTCCATATGTGGACGCCCGACGTTTACGAAGGCGCACCGACTTCGGTCACGGCGTATATGTCGGCGGCGGCGAAAATCGGAGCGTTTGCGGCGATCTTGAGAGTGTTCAACTCGCTGGTTCCGATTGCGCCCTATTGGATGATTGCTATTCAGGTACTTGCAGTCTTCACCATGTTCGGGGGCAACATCCTCGCAATTATGCAGGACAATATCAAGCGAATGCTGGCGTATTCGTCTATCGCCCACGCTGGCTATTTGCTGGTCGCGGTCGTGTCGGCAACCGGCGGCAAGCCTGATACCTATCAAACTGCGTTCGGAGCGATGACCTTCTACTTGTTCGCCTATACTCTGATGACAATGGGTTCGTTCGGCGTGCTGATTCTGCTCTCGAAACGGGGACGCGATATTCAGACGATGAACGACCTCAAAGGGCTGGCACGAACCGATCCTTTTGCCGCGTATGCCATGCTGATTTTTATGCTCTCGCTTGGCGGCATTCCGCCCGCGATGGGTTTTATCGGTAAGTGGTTTATCTTCAATTCTGCGCTGAATGCAGGACAACTGGGGCTTGCGATTGCGCTGGCACTGGCGAGTATTATCTCGATCTACTACTATCTGCGCGTGATCTCGATGATGTGCTTCCAAGAACCGGACAACAAAACACGCTTGGAATATGCCGTTTCGTCCGGCGGCGTTTGGGTAACGGTTGTCTTAACGGCGGCGGCTTCCTTGCTGCTCGGAATTCTGCCAAACCTTGTCTCGTTCCTATTAAATTCCGCAGAGACAATTACGCGGGTCAAATGGTAGGCTTAGGTCGTTAGGTGATTAGGGCGTTGGGTCATTGAAAAAACACGGCGGAACAAATTCCTCCTTCGCACTCTCAAGGGGGCGCGAATCAATTTTAGGGCAATCGGGTGTTTTAAACACCCGTCTGGAAAAAACAAGCGTTTTTCAGACGCACCCATCCGTGTATGGACTCCCCTCTCCTCCGAACTTGTTCGGGTATCAGGAGAGAGGTCGGGGGTGAGGTGAAGACGCTTGTACTTTCTTGACGGGGGTTTTCAGTACCCGCAAAACCACTCTTGCCCTAACTTTGATTCGCACCCCTCTCAAGGCAAGGGGATTGCGTCCGTAGGACGCCTGTTTTTTAGCAGGGTACGTTCTTGTACCCTGACAACAGACACGGCGGAATGAATTCCTCAGACGGGGGCGTTCCGCCGTGCCGTGCTTCTCACTCAAAAGGCATTGCCCTCTGTCCCCCTCTCCCTCTGTCCCCTCTATCGGGTATACTGTAAACGTATTTCGGGCGCAGCACTGCCCGCAACTCAGGAGGAGAATTCTGCGTGGACAATCATCAGCACGCCCCAACCGATACCCCGCCCGAACCCCAAATTGCCACAGACGCCGCTGTTTGTGCGCCGCCGCCGCCGACAATTGTCTCCCCTGAGAAGCGCAATATCCCCGAATCCGAAATGGAAAATGTTCTGTCGCGTCTCTTGGGCGAAGAACCAAAGGAGCAAACCGAGATGGCTCAGTCGAATGAATTCGATACTGATATAGTTGTAATTGGATCAGGTCCAGGCGGCTATGTCGCCGCCATTCGTGCCGCACAGTTGGGCGCACGAGCCGTGTGTATTGAGCGTGAAAGCGTGGAGTGGGGCGGAACCTGTCTAAACTGGGGCTGTATTCCGACAAAAACGATGATCGCCAGTGTGGAGCGTCTCAACCACGTCAAGCACGCGGCGGCGTTCGGAGTGTTGATCAATGGCGAGGTCGGGTTCGACTTCGGCAAAATGATGGAGCGCAAGACAAAAGTCGTCACGACCTTGCGCGGCGGCGTTCAGCAACTTCTCAAAACGAACCATGTGCGAAGTATTGTCGGCACAGGCAAAATCGTGGACGCCCATACCGTTGCGGTGACGATGGCAGACGGCGGAACCGAGACGATCAAGACCGCCAATATCGTGATTGCGACAGGGTCAGTGCCGTTTATTCCGCCGATTCCGGGCTTGGCACGCGACCCCAAAGACGCACGCGGAGCCAGCAGTAACGGCATCTGGACGAGTGATGAAGCGGTTGCCGCTACCGATTGCCCGAAACGAATGCTGATTGTCGGTTCCGGCGCGGTCGGGCTGGAATTTTCGTTTGTATTCCGTGCGTTGGGCGTGGAAGTGACGGTTGTCGAGATTGCGCCGGAGATTTTGCCGCTCGCCGACAAAGACATCTCTATCGAACTCCGCAGAAGTCTCAAAAAACAGGGCATCAATATCCTTACCGACGCCAAACTGACGAATGTCGAACATACGGCAAGCGGGCGCGTCGCCACTTTGGAGACCAAAACCGGCACGCAAACCTTAGAAGTGGATGTGATCCTTGTCGGAGCGGGACGTAAGCCGCTGACTGATGGACTCGGCTTAGAAAGCGTTGGGGTCGAAGTTGCACGGCAGGGCATTGTCGTCAACGATTATCTGCAAACCACTGTGCCGAGTATCTACGCGATTGGTGATGTAACGGGCAAGGCTCCGCTCGCACACGCTGCCTCGCACATGGGCATTGTGGCAGTCGAAAATGCGATGGGTCACCAAATTAAAATGGATTATAAAGCGATCCCCGCTCCGATCTATACTGTTCCCGAAGTCGCTTGGGTCGGCTTGACCGAAGATCAGGCACGCGAGCAAGGTTACGACGTAGTGACCGGCAAATTTCCGTTTCGTCCGCTGGGGCGTGCGATGGCGTTGGGCGAAACTGAAGGCTTGGTCAAAGTCGTCACCGAGCGAAAATACGGCGAACTTTTGGGCGTGCATATCGTCGGCGCGTTCGCCACGGAGCTCATCCATGAAGGCGTGATAGCGATCAAATTGGAAGCGACGGTAGATGAACTGATCAGCAATATCCACGCGCACCCGACCTTGTCCGAAGCTATCGGCGAGGCGGCGATGGACACCAAAGGCGAGTCGATTCATACAATGCGGAAATAGGTCGGTAGGTCATTGGGACAAAACACTCTCGATATGACAGCATTATGTTCTTAATGACCCAATGACCTACCGATACACCGACCCAAAAATGGAGAGAATCATGGAGAGAAGGACTTTTTTGCGCGTGATGCTCGGCATTTCGGGCGCGGCGTTGCTGGCGGGGTGTACAAATAATCCGCCGACGGGAAACGGCACAACGCAGACGACAACACCAGCCGATACTAACATACCATCGGATGGGAGCAAGAAACTCAAGGCAGTGGCGGTTTTAGATACGGGAGGCGTGGACGACAAATCCTTTAATGCGGCGGCATGGGCAGGTATGCAGCGGGCAGAGAAGGAACTCGGCGTGGAAATCAAATATGTCGAGTCCAAAGACCCTTCCGAGTATAAAGACAAAATCAGCAGTTTCGCCTCACAGGGTTACGATGTGGTTTTTGCCGTCGGCTATCTCATGGAAGACGCCTTGGGCGAAGTCGCACCCCAATTTCCGAATGTAAAGTTTGCGATCATTGACGCCAACGCTCCCAAATCGGACAACTGCGCGGGAATCAAATTCAAGGAAGAACAAGGCTCGTTTTTGGTCGGCTATTTGGCGGGGGCGATGAGCAAAACACACATTCTCGGCTTTGTGGGCGGGCAGGAAATTGACCTGATCAAGAAATTTGAGGCTGGGTATCGGGCGGGCGCGTTGACCGCCAACCCGAAAACACAGATCAAAGTCGCGTATACGGGCGACTGGAACGATCTCCAAAAGGGCAAATCGCAAGCGGAACAGCTCTTCGGCAACGGAGCAGATGTAATTTTTCATGGGGCGGGGAAAGCGGGCTTGGGCGTGATCCGTGCCGCCGAGGATAAGGGCAAGGGTTTTTATGCGATTGGATGCGACTCCAATCAGGACGGCGAAGCCAAAGGGCGTGTTTTGACGAGCATGATCAAGCGCGTAGACAATGCCGTATTCAACACTATTAAAGCGGTCAAAGAGGGCAGATTTCAAGCGGGCGATCAGGTATATGACTTGAAGCAAGAGGGTATCGGTATCTCCGATTTGCAATATACCAAGCAGGATATTCCTGCTCCGGTGCTTGCCAACCTTGAAAAACTGAAAAAGATGATCATTGACGGTCAGATTATCGTGCCGACCACGTTGGCAGAAGCGGAAAAGTTTCAGCCGCCGAAACTGTGAGACAACAGTTCGCGTTTAATTCGATTTGTTGCTCAAGCCCTCGAACTTTTTAGTTTCGGGGGCTTGTTCTTGTCTTTTTGCCAGCAAAAACAAGAAAATTCTAACAAAAACTAAAAAAATCGTATTATCTGGCGCGGGGTGCAGAAATCTTAGGCATGGAGTGCGTATAATATATCAGTGAAAACTGATAATTTGACAGCCTCATCGGATGTTTCCTGTGTGTGCGCTGCCTTTCGAGAAGGGGAGAACCGTTGCCAAAAGTGAATGGATTGACACGTCAGCAGATATTGATGTGCATCAAACATGAGGGGACACTGACCGCTGATCAGTTGGCGCAGCAGTTGGAAATTTCTTCGGTTGCGGTACGGCAGCATCTTTCGGCGTTAGAAGCAGAGAGTTATATCTGTGTGCGCGTCGAGCGCAAAGGGCTGGGGCGTCCGTCTCATCGCTATTGTTTGACCGAGGTCGGAGACGAGACATTTCCCCGTGTTTATGAGCAGTTTGCGGAGATGCTCCTGAGTGAACTGGAGATGTGGCAAGGCTCCGATGCGGTTCCCGACCTGATGCGCCGCCAACAGGAACGTCAATTGAGCGCGTTGTTGCCGCGTATTTCAGGCAAACCCTTTGCAGCAGGATTGCAGGAAATTACTCGAATCTATACCGAGCGCGGCTATATGGCGGAAAGCAAAGAGGTCGCTCCAAACGAATATCTTTTGCTGAAACGCAACTGTGCGATATGCAGCCTTGCCCGCCAGATGCCGGAATTGTGCTGCGGTTCGGAAGAGGGGTTTCTCTCGAAACTGCTGGACGGAGCCGAAGTGAGTCTGGAGAAATCTTTTGCGGCGGGCGATCACTATTGCCAATTCCGCATACGGAAGTAATCTTCATCTCAAATCGGAATTTTGCCGACAGAAATTTTTACAGGAAGCGGAGCGGTTGCAGACGGTATCGCCCGACGCCATCGGAGAGCGTGTTGTCGGCAGTCTGCAACAGCGTCGTGAGCAATTTTTCGCAGGATAAAACCGGCGGCTTGATTTCAGGGATTGTCTCGCACGGGTTGGGCGACTCCGCCGAGAATTTGGAGCGTTTCGCCGAATGTTTTGATCCCGGTTGTTGCGCCGAGCGACTGCACGCACGACGCCCCGACAGCGGTTGCGAATCGAGCGCAGGTTTCGATGTCCCAGTCTTTGACTAGACCGGCGAGAAATCCGGCGACATACGCATCGCCCGCGCCAAGCGCGTCAATCGCCTGAATGTTCATAATCGGAATACGAAATTTCGCCCCGTCCACTGTCCGCACATAACAGCCGCGTTCGCCCATTTTCAGCCCGACGACTTTCACGCCCGCATTGATGAGAAACTTGGCGACATCGGCGGGATCGTCCAGACCGCCCGCCAGCATTCGCGCCTCTTCATAACTCGGCAGGAAATAATCCACATAGGGCAGGGCGGGAGCGAGGGCGTTCATCCAGCGACCTTGCGCGTCCCAAACGGTGTCGAGTGCCGTTATGATGCCGTCCTGCTGTGCTTGCTTGAGGAGTTGCGCTGTGGGTTCGCCATCAAAAGCGGGCATTACGAGCGAACCGGCGACGTGCAGAATTTTGCTCCCACGCAGTTTGTCATAATCAATGTCTTCAAGGCGAAATGTGGCGTTTGCGCCAAGATAATGAAGAAAACTGCGTTCGCCGTCGCCATGAACCATAACCATTGTTGCCGAGGTTGCGGTTTCGGTATCGCGGGCGATTCCGTCCGTCGCGATTCCCTGCTGTGCGAAACACTGCACCATGAAATCGCCGAAGCCGTCCGTGCCGACTTTGCCGACAATGGCAGTATCGATTCCGAGTTTTGCCAGTCCGATGGCAGTATTGGCGGCGCACCCGCCCGAATGCAATTCCATGCGCTCAACCAGCGACAATTTGCCGCGCTCTGGCATTTGCTCGACGGGTTTGCCGACGACATCTGCCACCAAAATTCCCACACACGTCACTTCCGGCACGAATTATGTCTCCTTCACTGCTTCAATTATTGTATCACTGGCATTGCGCCATCTTTCAGGTCAAGTTGGCACAATCCGGGTACAGGAACGTACCCGCCTAAAGTACAGACGTCCTACGGACGAACAAACTGCTACATTGGTGTTCTGATTGAAACTTCTTGATTGTCGAAACTTCCGAATGAGTCTACAGCCTCACAACTGCACCGTCCGCAGGACGTCTGTTTTTTAGACGGGTACGTTCCTGTACCCGGATACATTCGATCTGCTTTGCCCCTCTTCAATTCTCATAAGGAAAGAGAAGCCTTTCGCCTGTCGCACATCGGTTTGCGTTGAGGTTCTGCTTCAATGTTTCCCGCTCTTGTTCACGTCGTGCAAGTTCTTCGGGATCTTCTGTGGCATCTTCCACGTCCCACTCATCAAGCAAAGCAACAAGGGGAATTTTCGCTTGCGTTTTGGGGTTGTGCCGCTCGTTGACTTGCTCGCGGAAATCTTGCCAAAACTCAGGTGTCGCTTCTATTGGTTCGCCGTTGTCCAATCCATTAAGGAGCAGGACTTCGAGTTCTTCCTGTGCCTTGCGACTTTGGGCTTCCTGAATCAAGGCTTGCACGTAATCGCTGACAGTTCTATAGCAGCCGGAAGCGACCTGCTTTTCCACAAATTTATGAACGGGTTCTGAAAGAGAAATGCTGAGCGTACTCATTGAGTTTGTGCCTCCAGTCTGCTATATTAGACTTCTTGCACAAGTCAGCGTGCGTAAGAATCCACTGCGGGTACAAGAACGTACCCGTCTAAAAAACAGTCGTCCTACGGACGCAAATCCCCCTTTTTGAGACTATCGCCTCATAAAGAGAGTCTCCTCGCCGCAGATCGTTTCAAGAGAGAGCGATAACCTTATTGTGTGCGTCCGTAGGACGGCTGTTTTTTAGACGGGTACGTTCTTGTACCCGATTAGGACAACGCTTCTGCAAGAGATCTATTATAACCCGAACAGT
>Ga0163154_10008655_pt1 | contig 11791 bp, 8 predicted proteins | sample OliLakLV19MP9P1_FD_148649 | JGI IMG/M metagenome (GOLD analysis project Ga0163154, IMG submission 148649) | Freshwater microbial mat bacterial communities from Lake Vanda, McMurdo Dry Valleys, Antarctica - Oligotrophic Lake LV.19.MP9.P1 | ecosystem: Environmental > Aquatic > Freshwater > Lake >... | reverse complement strand
CGCTCGCGCGAACTGCGGGGTAAGATCGTTGGGGCCATGCTCGCGTTCGTTCACGAGCTGCTGCAGACCCGCATCGAAGGGAGCGTAATGGTCCCAGTTCCTCTCCGGCAGCCGTTCCGGCATCCGCAGGACGACGAAGTCCTGGCCCGCGGCGCCCGCGACGGCGTCATCGCGCACGAGGCGCACGTTGGAGGTGAAATACTCGATCTCCGCACGTACGGAGGGCATCCATGTGTCGTCCACGAGCACCGCGCCGCCAGGGTTGACGAGTCGGGTCGAGAACATGACGTCTGCGAACGCCGCCTCGAAGCGATGGTCACCGTCGATGAGCACCGCGTCAAAGCGCTCGCCGGCCTGCACGAGCAGGGGCAGATAGAACTCCGAGCGCGCCTCGACGAAGCGCAACAAGTGCGAGGCCTGTGCGCGCGCGAAGAGCCGCGAGCCGGCCGACCGCCAGTGCTTCGACTGGTACGGATCGATGGCTGTGTGGATCGGCTGCACCGCCAGCGGGTCGGCGCCGTTCTCGAGCGCCGCGCGCAGCATGTACAGCCCCGAGAGCCCGGAGGCGAAGCCCGTCTCCAGCGTTCTTCGTGCGCCCAGCGCGCGCAGAACGCTCGCCATCGCTTGCCCTTGCTCGCGTCGCATCCCCGCCGGCTTGATGGCAAGACGCTCGCCGCCGTCGAAACTCCCGCGGCTCCGCGCTTCGTCTGCCCGGCGCGGACCGTAAGATGCTGCGATGGTGCGTCCTGACGCGAGCAGTCCCCGCGTCCCCAGGTGGGGGGGCGAAGGTGGTCGACTCAGGCAACGTGAGAAAAACATCGCTCAGCCTTGTGCGAACCAGTTTCGAGAGGCACTGGCGCATGCACGGTTGGAACTGGGTCCACAGCAAACGGAGCGCGCGCGCCACCGCGCCTGAGGTCTACCAATGGACAAACTCTCCACGGTCGGTGTCATCGGCGGATCGGGGCTCTACGAGATCGAGGGCCTCACGGACGTCCGCGAGGTCACGCTCTCCACCCCGTTCGGCGCGCCGAGCGACTGTTTCGTGACGGGGACGCTCGACGGCGTGCGGCTCGTCTTCCTCCCGCGCCACGGGCGTGGGCACCGGATCCCGCCCTCCTCGATCCCGTTCCGCGCCAATGTGTGGGGCATGAAACAGCTCGGTGTGCAGTTCCTCGTCGGCTTCGGCGCCGTCGGGTCGCTTTCCGAGCAGATCGCGCCGGGGCACTTCGTCGCCGTCGACCAGTTCATCGACCGCACGCGCCACCGCGAGGACACATTCTTCGACCGCGACGTCGTCGCCCACGTCATGTTCGCGGACCCGGTGTGCGAGGAGCTGCGCCAGGTGCTGCTCGACGCTTCCCGCGCGGCCGGCGTCGTCACGCACGACCGCGGGGTCTACGTCTGCATGGAGGGGCCGCAGTTCTCGACGCGCGCCGAGTCGCACCTCTATCGCTCGTGGGGCTGCGACGTCATCGGCATGACGAACCTGCAGGAGGCCAAGCTCGCGCGCGAGGCCGAGATCGCCTACGCGACGCTCGCGATGGCGACCGACTACGACTGCTGGCATACGGGCCACGACGACGTCACGGTCGACGCGATCCTCGCCGTGATGGCGCGCAACGTCACCGCCGCGAAGCGCATCATCGCCCTCGCCGCGCCGCGGGCTGCGCGCCTCGGGCGGGTCGCCGCACACGACGCGCTGCGTGGCGCGCTCCTGACCGCTCCCCAAACGATCTCGGCCGAGGCGCGCCTGCGGCTCGGACTCTTGATCGACCGCCACCTGCCCCGCTGAACCTGTCCACGATGCACCGTTGCCACACCTCGAACCGTCTGCGAGACGGCGCCGGCAGGACGCGGCGGCTCGGCTTGCTGTCCTTGGGCGTGACCGGCGCCGTGCTCGTGCTCGCCGCGTGTGGTGGACGCGACAAGGGTGTCGTCATGCCCGACGGGCTCGCCGAAGCGCTCCCAGTCACTCTGCAGCACACGGGCCCGGCGGTCGCGCCGGGCGGGATCGGTGGAGACAAGAAGTCGTCGCGTACGGGCCCGGCGCGCTTCGTGCCGGAGCTCTACTCACGTTTCGATCAGGAGCGCGCGATGGGGCTCGCCGCGTTCGCGGACCGCTTTTACCGCGAGCCTGCCAGCGACGGCTACGAGCGTGTGGTCGACCGCATCATCGCAGACCTCTATACCGCTGGGTTCGGTGTGGAGACTGGCTACGGCCTCGAAGTGAAGAAGAGCGGGCTGTCGCACCCCTCGTGGACACCGGACTCGGGTGTGATCGAGTTCGTGGCCCTCGATGAACGCGGCACCCCGATCCAGGCCGTCGGTGTCCTCGCCTTCGACGGGCCCGAAGCGCCCGAGCGCGCGATGCTGCCCGCGAACGCGCCGGGCTGCGAGGTGCTCGGCGCGGTCGCCGATGGCCTCGACGCGCTCATCGAGCCTGGCATGATCCTGTTGACGGCCGCGCGCATCCGCGACGTCGAGATTCAGGCGCGCGAACGCGGCGCGACGGCGATCATCTCGACCTTCCTCCTGCCGTACTGCGTCGACCCGACCGGACGCAACCGCGAGCAGGACGCGATCTTCGTCGACTCGGTTCGGCCAGGGACCGAGATGCCCAGCGCCTACGTCTCGCCGCGCGTCGCGAGCGCGATCCGCAACACGATGCGTGTGGGCGGCAAGGTGCGCTTGCGCGCGGTCGTGCGCTTCGCGGTGCGTCCATTGCGCACCGTGATCGCGACGATCGAGGGCTCAGAACGGCCGCACGAGGTCGTGCACCTCGTGGCCCACATCGACGGCGCTGGCGCGAACGACAACGCGGCGGGGCTCGGCGCGCTGGTCGAGGGCGCGCTGCTCGTGAAGCGCCTCGTCGACACGAAGGTCATTCCGCGCCCGCGTCGCAGCCTCGCGATCGTGCTCGGCCGAGAGGCCCACGCGGCCGACAAGGTCTTGCAGGACTCGCAGCGGACCGTCGTCGCGGCGATCGTGGCGAACATGATCGGCCAGAGCCGCGCGGAGACCGGCGCCATCTGCCTCTTGGAGCGCGGCTGGGACCCCGCGGCGCTCGCGCCGTTGCCACCCGACGCGCACACGCCGTATGGCGCGGGCTCGGTGCCTGAAGAGGAGATCTTCGGCAACGGCCTCGCGATCGTCATGCGCCAAGCGCTCATCGACGTCGCCCAGCACGAGGGCGCGCAGGAGGGCGGCACCGAGCCGTGGGAGACCCGCGAGCACCCCTGGGAGGGTGGCAGTGACCACGACACTTACCTCGCGAACGGCGTCGCCGCATGCCTTCTGTGGCACTTCACGGACTTCTCGTTCGCGACGAGCCTCGACCGCATGGCGCACGTCGACCAGGACGAGCTGCGGCGCACGGCGGTGGCGGCACTCGCGGGCGGGCTCGCGGTCGCGGACGCTCGGCCGTCGGACCTGGAGCGGCACCTCTCGACGCTGAACCTCGAGCGACAGATGCGGCTCGATGCCGTCGTGCGCGCCGAAGGCGGGGAAGCACAGGTACAGCGCTGGAAGACCTGGTTCGACCAGGCGCGCTTCTGGCTGCAGGCGGTCTGCCTCGGGGACCCGCTCCCCGCGCGCCCGGACGTCGAGCAGCCAGCGGTCGACACCGAGGCCGCGGCGCAGCCCGAGGCCCAACAGAACCCATGAACGAATACGAGCCCGCGATGAACCATTCGCCCGAGACGCCGATCAACGTTCCCCTCGACCGGCGTGCGCTCCTCGGCGTGCTCGCCGGGGGCGCAGCGAGCCTCGCCTGTGGCGCGACCCGCGCGGAGGCCGCGACGGAGGTCGCCCCGGCGCCCGCCGTACACGTCCACCGCGGTCGCGCCGCGCTCGTGGGCTCGCACAATGCGCTGTCTGGGATGCAGCAGCATTTCTCGCGCCTCGTGGCGGGCGCCGAGCCTCTGGATGTCGCGATCGACATCGTGAAGATCGTCGAGGCCGATCCAAACGACAAGAGCGTGGGCCTCGGCGGCCTGCCCGACGAGGACGGCAACGTCACGCTCGACGCAGCGTGTATGCACGGCCCGACGCACAACGCGGGCAGCGTCGCGTGCATCCAGAACATCCTCCACCCGTCGGAGGTCGCGCGCCTCGTGATGGAGCGCACGGACCACGTGATGCTCGTGGGCGACGGCGCGTACCGTTTCGCGCGCAGCCACGGTCACCCGCACGTCGATCTGTTGACCGAGGAGACGCGCAAGATCTGGATGGCGTGGAGGGAGTCGATGAGTGACAAGGACGATCGCCTGCCGCCGCGCAAGAAGACCGCTGAGAAGCAACCTACTGACAAGAAGGGCGTCTGGCTGATCGATTGGCACGGCGAGCAGGTCGCGGTGACGGACCTGCTCGGTGCGAAGCGGCCGACGGGGACTGTCCACGTCTCGGGCATCGCGCCGAGCGGCGACGTCGCGTGCACGACGACGACCTCGGGCCTCGCGTGGAAGATCCCGGGTCGCATCGGCGACTCGCCGATCATCGGCGCGGGCCTTTACTGCGACCAGGAGGCGGGCAGCGCGGGCGGCACCGGCCGCGGTGAGGCCGCGATCCTCTCGCACGCGAGTTCGGCCTGCATCGAGCTCATGCGCGCGGGCCAGCCGCCGCTGGAGGCTGGCCTCGAGGTCTTGCGTCGCGTCGTGCGCCAGACGCAACGCATGGCAGCGTGGCAGCCCGAGCTCGTCGACAAGGACGGTCGGCCGACGTTCGATCTGCAGCTCTACGTGCTGGGCCTCGACGGAACGTACGCGGGCGTGAGCCTCTCGGGACGCGGGCACTACGCCGCGGCCGACCCCGACGCCGGCCCGCGCGCCTTGCCGCTGGTAGGGGTCTTCGATTGAGTTGTCCACCGGCTCGAGCGCCGACCCATGCGTATGAAAGCGGGTCCGGCGCCCGGCTGGCGTCAGGTTCTGCCGAGGGACGCCGACGGCGTGTGATCCACGTGCTTCGGCGGCTCCTATGTTGGCCACCACCGCGCGCTCGTCGAGCAGCGGGAACCAGGTCAAGGATGGAGTTGAAACAACGTCCCGCGTCACTCTGGGTGCGCCGTGCGGGGCGCACGCACGCTCACCCGTGGGCGCTCACAAACGCTCCACTCGCGCGCGGGCATGGTGGCGGCCGCGGCGGGCTTTCAACTCCATCCGTGACCTGGTTCCGCTGAGGGAACCAGGTCAAGAATGGAGTTGAATCATCGTCCCGCGTCACTCGTGGGTGCGCCGTACGGGGCGCACGCACACTCACTCGTGGGCGCTCACAAACGCTCCACTCGCGCGCGGGCATGGTGGCGGCCGCGGTGGGCTTTCAACTCCATCCTTGACCTGGTTCCGCTGAGGGAACCAGGTCAAGAATGGAGTTGAATCATCGTCCCGCGTCACTCGCGGGCGCGGCCACACTCGCGACCGTCGTCTATCACGTCCTGCAGCGCGGCGAACCCCACCGCGAGCTTGGCTCGCAGCACTTCACTTCGACCATGCGGACACCGCACGGACTCTTCGGAAGCTGACTCGCCGCATTGAGCCTCGGCTATGCCGTCGCCCTGGAACCCCTCCCAGAAGCTTCCTGAGGCTGAGGCCTGACTTTCTTACTAGCAGCACGGCACGAGCGCTGTGCGCTCTGCCGTGAACGAACAGCGTCAGGCGTCGCTGGTGCGATCCTGCGATCCATTGCGACGGGCCACGTGTGCGTTTTGCACCGCGGGGCGCGCGCTATTCGCTCACGCCGCGCTTCGGGGCCGCCGCTAGGTACTGCTTCGGCCACGCTGCGGCCTCCGGGACCCCGTACGCGAGGCTCGCGCGCAGCGTCAGGTGCGGGTCGGCGAGGTGGGGGCGCGCGAGCGCGACGAGGTCCGCGCGGCCCGCGCACAGGACCGTGTTCGCGTGGTCCGGGCCCTGGATCGCGCCCACCGACATCACGCGCATGCCTGTCTCGAAGCGGATGCGCTCCGCGAACGGGACCTGGTACATCCGGCCAAACTCTGGCTTCGAGCGCGGCGAGTTGCCGGCGGTCGACACGTCGAGCAGGTCGCAACCCCGTGCGGCGAGCTCGCGCGCGAGGATCAAGGTGTCCTCGATCGTCTGACCCTCGTCGCCGAGCCAGTCCGTCGCGGACACGCGGACCGCGAGCGGCTTCAATCTCGGCCACACCGCGCGCACCGCTTCGAACACCTCCAGCGGGTAGCGCATGCGCTTGGCGAACGTGCCGCCGTACTCGTCGGTGCGCGAGTTGGACAACGGCGACAGGAAGCTGGACAAGAGGTACCCGTGCGCCATGTGCAGCTCGACGAGATCGAAGCCCGCGTCCAGCGCGCGGCGCGTCGCCGCGACGAAGCTCTCCTTCACCCGCGCGAGGTCCGAGGCGGTCATCGCGCGCGGCGCCGGCCAACCCGGGCCAAACGGGTCCGCGGATGGGCCCAGCGCAGTCCACGCGGTCTCGCCCCGCAGCGGCGCGTCGCCCTCCCACGGCAGGCTGCAAGAGGCTTTGCGGCCAGCGTGCGCGAGCTGGATCCCGATCTTCGCCTCGGTGTGCGTGTGCACGTAGTCGACGACCCGGCGCCAACCAGCGAGCTGCTCGTCGTTCCAGAGGCCCGCGCAGCCATGCGTGATGCGCCCGTCGCGCTCGACATTCGTCATCTCGCTGATGACGAGGCCAGCGCCGCCCGTCGCGCGCGCGCCGAGGTGCACGAGGTGCCAGTCGTTCGGCACGCCCTCCGTCGCGCTGTACTGGCACATCGGCGACACGACGACGCGATTGCCGAGCGTCAGGTCCGCGAGCCGCAGCGGCGCGAACATCGGCGGCGTGTCGAGGCGCGGCGCGCCCTCGAGCTCGTTCCAACGCTGCGTCGCGCGCCGTACGAGCGCCGGGTCGCGCTTCGCGAGGTTGTCGTACGTGATGCGCTTCGAGCGTGTCATCAGGTTGAAGGCGAACACCTCGGGGTCCTGCGCGAGGTACCGCCCGGAGTGCTCGAACCACTCGAGGCTCGTCTGGGCGGCCTTCTGCGTCTTGACCACGTCGACGTAGCGCGCGGCCTGGTACGCCTCGAGCGCGCGCCGCAGGTCGGCCTCCGTCGGGTCGGCGAGCCCCAGCGCGACGACCGCGTCGACCAGGGCGATCGAGTCCTCCATCGCGAGCTTCGTCCCGCTGCCGATCGAGAAGTGCGCAGTGTGCGCCGAATCGCCCAATAGCACCACTTTGCCGTCAACCCAACGTTCGCAGGAGATCGTCGGGAACGTGCGCCAGATCGATTTGTTCGTGAGCAGCTCGTACCCCGCGAGGTGGTCCGCGAAGAGGTCGGCGATGTAGCGCACGGTCTGGGCCTCGGTGGCCTTGTCGAGGCCCGCTGCGCGCCATGTCGCCTCGGGACACTCGACGATCCAGGTCGAACGCGGTTTCGCGCCGTGCTCGAACGGGTACGCGTGGACGTTCCAGACTCCGTGCTGGTTCTCGCGGAACACGAACGTGAAGGCGGAGAGCGGCTTGTTCGTCCCGAGCCACACGAACTTGCACTTGCGCCAGTCGAGGTGCGGCCCGAAGACCTCGGGCTTGCCGTCGCGCACGGGGCTGTTGATGCCGTCCGCCGCGATCAGGAGGTCGCAACCAGGCTCGAGCGACGCGCGTGACTGCTCGGACTGAAAATGGAGCTCGACTCCGAGCTCGCGCGCGCGCCCGTGCAGGATCTGCAGGAGCGTCTTGCGCGCGAGCCCGCAGAAGCCGTGGCCCGTCGAGCGCACCATGCGGTCGCCGATGTACGTCTCGATGTCGGTCCAGTACGCGAACTCGGCGCGGATGCGCGCCATGCTCTCGGGGTCGCGCGCCGTGAAGGTGCCGAGCGTCTCGTCGCTGAACACGACGCCCCAGCCGAACGTGTCGTCGGACTGATTCCGCTCGTGGACGACGATCGACGCCCCCGGGAAGGCCTTCTTCAGGAGAATCGCGGCATAGAGGCCGCCGGGGCCGCCGCCGAGGACCGAAACGCGCATTCGGGGAGTGTAAGCACCGGCGACTTCGGGGGCTGCATGGAGCGTGGTGCTGGACTAACTTGTCGCAGTCACGCAATTCGCGCTGACGATGTCCCCGTTAGGTTAGAGACCATGATCCCTTTCAAGCACTTCGCAGTGACGGCGGCCCTGGCCGCCGTCGCCGCCTGCGCTGGCAACTCCAGCTCCACCGAACCCACTGACCTCTCGAAAAAAGCGCAGGTGGTGATCTTCGACGTCAAGGGCATGACATGAGCCGCCTGCCCTGGGTTGGTGCGTGACGCCATCGCAGAGTTGGAAGGGATCGAGACGCAGGACATCATCATCGACAACGTCGCGAAGACCGCGACTGTTGGCCTCGACCAAGGCGACCCGACCGCGGACGCCATCGTGGCCCACTTCGCGGAGGACCCGAAGTACAAGTTGAAGCCGCGCGCGTGAGAGCTGCGGGGGGCCTAGCGCCGCGCAACTGTCACGGACGCTCGACGGTGCGAATCTCCTTCGCACCTTCGAGCGTCCTGTGCACGGGGCACTTACCCGCGATCTCGATCAACTTCGCGCGCTGCGCCGCATCGAGCGTGCCGGTGAGCTGGATGTTACGGACGAAGACGTCCATGCGCTCTTTGCTGTCTGGCGCAGCGTTCGGGGGGGAGACCTGCGAGTGTTCGAGCTCGACCGAGACCCGCTCGAGTGGCCACCCCTTGCGCTCGGCGTACATGCGGATCGTCATCGACGTGCATGCGCCCAGGCCCGCCATCAGGAACTCGTAGGGCGCGGGGCCCGCGTCGAGGCCGCCGAGCGAGGTGGGCTCGTCTGCAAGGAGCTCGTGGCGGCGCGCGGCCACGCGGTTCGTGTACTTCGGGCCAAGCTCCTCGACGAGCACACGACCAGCCTCGCCGTCCACTGCCTCCGGCGTGAACGTGACGTAGCGTTTCGCCCACGCGGACAGCACGTCGGCGGCATACTCCGCGTCCGAGGCCTGCGACAAAAGATGGTCCGCGTCGGCCAGCGACACGAAGCTCTTGTAGCCACGCGCGGCCTTGTAGATGCGCTCCGCGTGCTCGATCGGCACGACGCGGTCAGCGGGCGAGTGCATGACGAGCAGCGCCTTGCCGAGCGCGCCGAGCGCCCCGTCCAGATCCTGGGCCTCGAGGTCCGCGAGGAACTCGCGTCGCACGCGGAACTCCCGCCCCCCGAACTGGACCTCGGCCTCGCCCGAGGACTCGATCCGGGCGACGTCGAGGTGCTGTTTCACGTGCGCCGGGTCGGATGGCGCGCCGATTGTCACGACGGCCTCCACCGACTCGATCCGGCGCGCGGCGACCAGCACCGCCGCGCCGCCGAGGCTGTGCCCTATGAGCAGCCGCGGCGCGCCGTGCTCGGCCGCGAGGTGCTCGGCGGCGGCGACGAGGTCCCCGACGTTCGAGCCGAAGTTGGTGTTCGCGAAGTCGCCGTCGCTGCTGCCGAGGCCCGTGAAGTCGAAGCGCAGCACGCCGAAGCCACGCGCCGCGAGCGCCCGGGAGACCCGTGTCGCGGCTGCGCTGTCCTTCCCGCAGGTGAAGCAGTGCGCGAACAGCGCAAAGGCGCGCGCCGGGCCAGTCGGGAGCTCGAGCCGCCCAGCGAGCTCGGTGCCGTTCGCGCCGGGGAACGTGAGCTTGTGGCTACGTGTGGTCATCGCGCGCAGTCTAAGCGACGCGCGCGATACCGGTCAGCGGAACATCAACTCCAGCGCGTCCGTGAAATTCGACGTCGGGAACACGATGTACGTGTCGCGGTACCAGGCCTGGAAGTGCCAGGTCTCGCCGGCTTGCACCGACACGTAGCCCGTGGAAGTCGGGTGTTGCGTCAGGTCGAGCTGCAGCGAGAACTCGCCCGCGGCGCTCGCTTGCTGGACTTGTCCTGGAGCGACGTAGCGGCCGATTCCGCCACCGATGCACAGCACGCCTTGGCTGCCACCCGGCTGTCCGATCGTCGCCCGCTGCGGCCCCGTGAAGAAGAAGCCGAACGTGCCCGGAGGCAGCGCGGTCGCCGTCAGCACGAGGTCGTTGTCCAGCGCGACATCGCTGCCGGTCGCAGTGATCTCCGCCGACAGCCCGACTATGTTCATCGCCGCGGGCGAGCAGTACCGCGTCCCGAGGCCCTTCGGTGCGAGCAAGAGGTCCCAGATCCCGCGGCCGTACGTGCCGAAGCGCATGCGCTCGCCACCGGGGACCGCCTCGACCGACCAGTAGGTCGTCGACGGCGCGGCGAGGCCCATCACGTTCTCCCAAGCGGCGGTACCAGCGCGGCGCACCCAAGCGCCCGCCTCCGTCGCCGCGTAGAGGTCGCCCGAGCCGTCACCGGCCCACGCGAGGTCGTACACGAGCGTCGCGGGCAAGCCTTGCGCATGCGCGCTCCAATTCACGCCGCCGTCCGTCGAGAGGCGTACACCCGGGGTCGAATAACCCGAGCCCCCGACCGCGACGATGTCAGCGTTCGCAGAGTCGATCGCAAACGTGTTCCCGTGGAAGTAGTGCGGCGCTGGCCCGGTCTGTGCCGCGGACGTCCACGTCACGCCGCCGTCGGTCGTGCGCAAGAGCACGCCGTCGTCGTTCGCCGCATAACCCCGCAGCGGTGCACCGGGCGCGAACCCGATCGCGCTGCCGAAGTTGGCCGAGCCCGCACCGAAGTCGTGGGTGGAGCGCTGCACGTTCGACCACGCCGAGCCGCTCCAACGGCAACGCCACAGCGTCGCACCGAGGATGTAGAAGGCCTCGCGGTCGTTCTGGTCCGCGGCGAGCGGCGGCAGCCAGAGCGCGTTCCCGAAGGCCGGGAAATCGTTCTGCGAGAGGCTCGGGCTCGTCTCGCCGCGGTGCACGAGCACGAAGCCCGGGTACACGCTGTAGACACGATCGTGCGAGCCGTTGTACGAGACGAGCTGTGCGTAATCGCCGCTGATGAGTTGTGTGAACGGCGTGCTGGGGCCCGGGCCGGTCGACGGCACACGCGTCCCGCGCTGATAGCCCTGGTCCTGTGTGCCTCCGACGATCCGATCGGGGTTCACGCTGCTCGTCAGCGTGCCGTAGAACTGCCCCACCCCGAGTCCGTCGAGGCTGAGGTTCTGCACCGTTTGGCCGAAATTCGTCGATAGATACGTTCCGCCATCCGTATGGATGTAGGCGAGGTGTGAAGCCGCCGGGTTCGCCGGGTCCGGCTGGATGTCGATGTGCCGGATGTCCGCGTGCAGACGCTGCGCGGGGTTGCCGTAATACGAGCCCCAAGTGTTCACGATCGACCAGCTCCCGCCGCCGTTCGACGAGCGCTTGCACTCGACGCCCCCGTGCAAGAGGCGCTGCGGATCGTCGGGGAACGCGACGAGCGTGCGCGTGCCGTTCCAATAACCGTCCAGCGCGCCGCGCGCCTGGAACGACACGCCTGCGTCCGTCGAGCGGAAGAGCTGCCAGGCGCTCTCACGCAGGCCGATGTAGAGGTGCGGCGCTCCCGCCTCCGAGCCGGTGAGGACCCCTTCGGCAGCGGTCGTCGACGTCGCTGCGAGCGATGCCCAGGTGAACCCCGCGTCGTCCGAGCGCCACACGCGCCCGTTCTCGAGCGCGAAGAGCACGGCGCCCGCGCCGACGCCGACGCGCGGCGCCCAGATGTCGCCCGCCCAGTTCGTCGCGAAGGAGTGTCTGCGTGTGAAGCTGCGGCCTTGGTCGGTCGACACCCAGAGCCCGAGGCGCGTGCCGCTGCCCGAAGGCCCGCGCGCGGCGAGCACGAGCGTCTGGCCGGCGTCCGCGAGCAGCAACAGTCGCCGCGCGCGGGCC
>Ga0163154_10008653_pt1 | contig 11792 bp, 11 predicted proteins | sample OliLakLV19MP9P1_FD_148649 | JGI IMG/M metagenome (GOLD analysis project Ga0163154, IMG submission 148649) | Freshwater microbial mat bacterial communities from Lake Vanda, McMurdo Dry Valleys, Antarctica - Oligotrophic Lake LV.19.MP9.P1 | ecosystem: Environmental > Aquatic > Freshwater > Lake >... | reverse complement strand
GCCGCGCCCTCCAATGCACGTCAGGAGCCGCGCCCTCCAATGCACGTCAGGAGCCGCACCCTCCAGTGCGCGTCAGGAGCCGCGCCCTCCAATGCACGTCAGGAGCCGCGCCCTCCAATGCACGTCGCATGTGATCTGTTTCTCCCATTCGCGCCGCACCGCGCGATGACGGGCGAGTCGGCGCTCGATCCGGTAGGGCGTGTTCGACACCGACCCGCAGTCCAGCCGCACCTCCACCGCAAGCTCCTTCAGCGTCGTCCGACCCTGGCGGCGCGCCGCGGGCATCGCCAGTCCCCGCCGGGCATTCCCGTGAAGCTCCGCAGATTCACCCCACGCCCGCTCCAGCACGGTGGGGTGGAGGGCGCGACTCCCGGCGCGCCCGGTGCCCCTGCCGAGTTCGCGTAAACGACCTCGATTGTTGGCCCAAGCCTTTCCCAGCCCGGCCACTGACGCCCGCGTGCGTCCGCGGAGCTTCCTGCGCTTCCCTTCGCGTGCGATCGCGACTACGCTGCGGCGGATGTCCGTCTACCGCCGCACCATCGCCTATTACCGGCCGTTTCTCGGCGAGACGTTGCTGGCGGTCGGCCTGAGCCTGGTCGGGATCGGCATCAACCTGCTCAAGCCATGGCCGGTGAAGTTCCTCATCGACGGGGTCCTCATGCCCGTCGACCAACCCGGTGCCGCGCGGGTGCGGGAGCAATTGCAGGGCTGGGCTCCGGGGGCGGACCCGGTGACGCTCATCCTCTGGCTCTGCGTCGGCATTGTGATCCTGCATCTGGTCTGGGGTGTACTGAATCTCCTCACGAACACGCTTTTCGTGAAGGTCGGCCTGCAGGCCCTGCTGAAGCTGCGGACCGAACTTTACGCCTATCTCCAGTCGCTCCCGCTCAAATTCCACGACGCCCGACGCAGCACCGACTCGACCTTCCGGGTCGCCTACGATTCGCAGGCCATCCAGACCATTTACAACAAGGGGTTCACCGGCGTGTTCACCTCCCTGATCACCCTCGCCGGCACCCTGGTGTTCATGGTGCGGATGAATTGGGTGATGACGCTCCTCTCGCTCACCATTCTGCCGCCGGTCATGTGGGCCATCCGGCATTACGCGGTCCGCATCCGCACCCAGTCCACCACCATTCAAGAGCGGGAGAGCGCCGTACTCACCACCGCGCAGGAAGGGCTCAGCTCGATCAAAATGGTCCACGCGTTCGCGCGCGAGGATCACGAGGTCGAACAATTCCGACTGTCCGCCCACGGCAGTCTCGAAGCCAATCTCAAACTCAACACAACCACCATCGCCAGTTCGCTCGTGGTCGGCACGCTGATGGCCATCGGCACCGCCCTGATGTATTACGTCGGCGCCCGCAACGTGCTGGCCGGCACACTCACGGTCGGCGATCTGATCGTTTTTTCCTCGTATCTGCTCATGCTCTACGGGCCGATCGAATCACTCACCTACACCGCATGGGCGATGCAGGGGGCGTCGGCGGGCGCGCAACGCTGTTTCGAAGTGCTCGACCGCGAGGACGAGGTGAAGGATGCGCCCGACGCACTGCCGCTTCCGCCCGTCGAGGGCCGGATCTCCTTTGAGAACGTCGCGTTCGCCTATGAATCGGAACGGCCCATCCTCCGTGGGATCACACTGGATATCCCGCCCGGACGGACGCTCGCCATCGTGGGCGGGACCGGTGCTGGCAAAAGCACGCTGCTCAGTCTCGTCCCCCGCTTCTACGACCCGGTCGAGGGAACCGTGCGCATTGATGGCATCGACATCCGGACGATCACCAAAAAGACGCTGCGCGATCAGGTTGGCATGGTGCTGCAGGACACCCTGCTTTTCTCGACGACCATCCGGGAGAACATCGCCTACGGGCGACCCGACGCGACCGAGGACCAGATCATCGAGGCCGCCCAGCGGGCGCAGGCACATGAATTCATCAGCGCGATGCCGGATGGCTACCGCAGCCAGGTGGGCGAGCGGGGCAGTCATCTCAGCGTCGGACAACGCCAGCGGCTCGGGATCGCGCGCGCATTCTTGAAAAACGCGCCGATCCTGCTGCTCGATGAACCGACCTCCGCCCTCGACCCCACCACCGAAAGCGCGATCATGACCACCATCGAGGAACTCATGCGCGGACGCACCACGCTCATTGTCACGCACCGGCTTGCCACCATCCATCACGTGGACCTGATCGCCGTCGTCGGCAACGGCGGCTTGCTCGAAGTCGGCACCGGCCCCGAGCTGGTCGCCCGCGGCGAGGCCTACGCCAAACTCTACGCCTCCGGGCACTACGGATCATGACCAACATCCTCCCCACCCGCCGCGTCGAGCACGACTGGTTCGACGCCCCCATCCCCGACTCGGTCGTCTGGGGAGAAGGATTCTACGCCGAAACCTCCCAGGTCTTCCGATTCATCCGAACCCGGAAACGGCCGGCCGTGATGCTGGGCAACCACGTTTCGATCTACGCGGGGTGCTCGTTCTCACTCGGCCCCGAGGGATTCGTCTCGGTCGGGGACTTCACCATGCTCAACGGCGCCCTGCTGATGTCGGAGGACTGCATCCGGATCGGTTCGCACTGCATGATTTCCTGGAACGTCGGCATCGCCGATTCGGATTTCCACCCGCTCGACCCCGCCCAACGACGCATCGATGCCCAGGCGCTGGCCCCGTTCTTCGCGAATCGCCCACCCCGACCCCCCATCGGCACCGCTCCCGTCACGATTGCGGATAATGTCTGGATCGGCATGGGCGCGGTGGTGCTCAAAGGGGTCACCATCGGTGAGAATTCCGTGGTTGCGGCGGGAGCCATCGTCACCCGGGACGTCCCACGCAACTCCGTGGTGGCAGGCAACCCCGCCAAAATCGTGCGTGAACTGTAACGCCCCGCGATTCCCGGGGGTTGATTCCCTCAGGGAGGCCCCCCATAGTGGGCGGATTTGAGGGAATCAATCTATGAGCAAGACCGCAAAGCTGGAATTGGATGGGAAAACTTACACCCTCCCGGTGGTGACCGGGACGGAGGGGGAGCAGAGCGTGGACATTGCCGAGCTCCGCAGCCAGAGCGGCTACATCACCCTCGATGACGGTTACGGAAACACCGGTTCCTGCACCAGCGCGATCACCTTCATCGATGGCGAGGAGGGGATCCTGCGGTACCGCGGCTACCCGATCGAGGAACTCGCCGAGCGGTCGAGCTTCATCGAGACCGCCTACCTGATCATCTACGGCGAGCTTCCGGAGCGGGCCCAGCTTCGGCGATTCTCGGAACTCCTCACGGAGAACCAGAATCTGCACGAGGACATGAAGCATCACTTCGAGGCGTTCCCCGCCACGGCCCACCCGATGGCGATCCTCTCCTCGATGATCAATGCATCGAGCTGCTTCTACCCGCGCCTGATGAAGGGCTACGACCCCGCGCGGTTCGACGTGCAGGCCGCCCGCCTCATCTCGCAGGTGCGCACCATCGCCGCGTTCGCCTATCGCAAGGCCCACGGCCAGCCGGTGATCTACCCGAAGCGCGACTACAAGTTCGTCGCGAACTTCCTGCACATGATGTATTCGCAGCCCTACGAGGACTACGAACTCAACCCGGTCATGGTCCGGGCCCTTGACCTGGTCCTCCTGTTGCACGCCGACCACGAACAGAACTGCTCGACCGCCACGGTCCGCATGGTGGCCTCCTCGCGCGCCAATCTTTTTGCCAGCGCCGCCGCCGGCGTCTGCGCCCTCTGGGGCCCCCTGCACGGCGGCGCCAACCAGGCCGTCATTGAAATGCTCGGCCGCATCCATCTCGACGGCGACGACGGCAGCAAGTTCATCGAGGACGCCAAACGCAAGGACAGCGGGAAACGCCTCATGGGCTTCGGCCATCGGGTTTACAAGAATTACGATCCGCGAGCGAAGATCATCAAGAAGGCGTGCGACGACCTCCTCGGCACCCTGCACGCGCGCGACCCGCTGCTCGATATTGCAAAAAAGCTCGAGGAAGCCGCGATGCACGACTCCTACTTCGTCGAGCGGAAGCTCTACCCGAATGTCGACTTTTACAGCGGTATCATCATGCGCGCGGTCGGCATCCCCATCGATATGTTCACCGTCATGTTCGCCATCGGACGCATGCCCGGCTGGATCGCGAATTACCGGGAGATCATGGAGAGCCAGGGCACCCGGATCTATCGCCCCCGCCAGATCTACACCGGCCGCACCCAGCGCTCGTACACCGACATCGAAGGCCGGACCGGGCAGTAATCGCCCGACGGCGGGACCACCCGCCACGCCCGCCTGCGGAATTTAAGCGCAACCTTGGGCACCGACAAAGCGGTGCCCTCCACACCGGGGCTCCACTTACTGGAGGGGGATCGCGTGGTCGATGCCTCAGGCCGCGCCAAAACCGAAACCGCCCCGCCCGCCCAAACATCGCTCGTCGAAGCGACGGCGCTGCCCCGTCGCACACGATCCGATTGCGTGACGCCCGGGAAGATCCAAACCCCACGCCGGGTTCCGCTCAGACCATCCCGAGCTGCATCCGGCCCTTCTCGCTGATCATCCCCTGATTCCACGCCGGATCCCAGACGAGATCGACTTCCGCGGAGTCAACGCCCCCGAGTGCCAAAATCTTTCCCTTCGCCTCGGCGGCGATGGCCGGGCCCATGCCGCAACCGGGGGCGGTGAGGGTCATCTTCACCTGAACGCTTGTGGAACCGCCCTCCGCGCGTTCGACGACGCAGTCGTAGACAAGGCCGAGATCGACAATGTTGACCGGGATCTCGGGGTCGTAGCAGGTCTTGAGGACCTCCCAGACCTGCGCCTCCTGGACCGGGCCTTCCGCGGAGTCGGTGGCCGCCGCGGCAGGTGCCGCCGTTGGCTCGAGTCCGAGCGCATCGGCATCGTTGCCGGCGATTTTCGCGAGGCCGTCGCGGGTCGCGACGGTGTAGCTGCCGCCGAGCGACTGGGTGATCATCACCTCGTCGCCCGCATTCAGGTGAATCGATTGACCGCTGGGGATCTGAATGGCGTCGCAGTCGCGCTTGAGGAGGATGGGTTCGGGCATCGGAGGAAGGGTTGGGGTTCGCCAAGGTTATCCGCGGGTCAGGACCAGCACAATAAGCGCGAGGGAGGGCTCAATGCAAAGGGAGAAGCGGAACAAGGCACCTCCCAGAGGCAACTCCGCTCATTGAGGGAGCGATGCCGATCGAATGGAGGGGGCCTCGACACAGAAAACCTTCGATGGAATGAACCCCCTCACCCCCACCCGGGCACTCACGGAGCCGGGTTCGATCGGAGAACCACCCGCACCCCGCCCGGCGGGGCGGGCGACTGGAGTTGCGCGGAAAGCCCGGGGCCGCTGATGGCGGCCGACGGCGCCGGAGTCTCCGGTGCGGATCCGCCGGCCAGTGCGGAGCGGAGTGCCCCCTCCACCATCTGCGCGCAGTGGATTTTCATCGGGGGCAGCGCCCCGAGCGGTGCCGCGAGGTCGGAGCCCGACATTGCGAGTGCTTCCTCGGGCGTTTTACCGGCGATGAGTTCGGTCGCGAGACTGGCGACCGCGATCGCGGTCTCGCACCCGAACGTCTGGAAACTCGCGCGGTCGATGACCTTGCGACCGTTCTCCTCGCGGAACTTGACCCACATCCGCAGCATGTCGCCGCAATCGGGGCTGCCGACCGTTCCCACGGCGTCCGCATCCCGCATCTCGCCGAGATTCCGTGGGTTCCGCACCGCGTCGCGGATGCGGTCCTCGAGGTTGCCGGGGTCGACGGGATCGCTCACGACGCGGCCCCCGCGGGTTCGAGGGTGTAGCGCGGGAGTCCCGGATCAGCCTCCTCGCTGTAGGCGTCGATGCCGCCGCGGAGAGCGCGCACGGCGGTGAAGCCGTGCCCCGTAAAAAACGCCGCCGCATCAAGGGCTCGGGTGCCGGTGTGATCGTACACGACCACGGGGTCGTGCTTCGGCCATTCGGCGAAGGCCTCCTGCATCCCTTCCTGAGTGAACAACTGGGATCCGGGGATGCGGACCGCTTCAAACTCCTCGCGGGTGCGAATATCGAGCAACCGGGGAGGCGTCCCGCCGTCGATGAGCCGGTTCACCTCGGCCGGCTCGATGAGGTGACGCAGATCCTCCTCATGGCTGAGCCGCAGTTCCTCGATCACGGCCGCGACCGTGAGCCCCTCGTTGCGCGCGCAGACTTCGGCCAGGGTTTCCTCGTCGCGAAACCCGCAGCTCGAACATCCACCGATGTGATGGTTGCGAAAGAGCGTGCGCCGGGCGCCGGGATACTGGCGGAGCAGTTCGGCCATCGGGGTTTCCGGACCGGGCGGTGGGGTTGAGGCATTCATTCGATGGAAATCTGACGGTCCTTCTCGCCCGCAGCCGAAGCCGCAATCGCCTCCTTGACCGCATGCCAGGGGAGCGTCGCACACTTCACCCGTTGCGGGAATTTCCGGACCGTTCCCAGCACGCGAAGATCCCCCAGCCGCTCGTCCGGCTCAACCGGTTTCTCGTCGGTCAGCATCCCGTGAAAGGAATCGGCCATCGCCACCGCCTCCGCCCGGGTCCGATTCCGCAGCCGCTGGGTCATCATCGAGGCCGAGGCCATGCAGATCGAGCAGCCGTTCCCGGTGAATTTGAGGCCGTCGATCACCTCGCCCTCGCCCACGTGGAGATGGATGGTGACCTCATCCCCGCACATCGGGTTGTCGCCGCGGACGTGGACCTGTGCATCGGGCAGTTCGCCGAAGTTGCGCGGGCGCCGGCTGTGGTCGAGGACGATGTCCTGATAGAGTTCTTCAAAGTTCACGGCTGAAAAATTTCCGGATGCGTCCGAGGGCGTCGATCATGCGGTCGATCTCTTCGGCGGTGTTGTAGAAATAGAAGCTGGCCCGGGCGGTCGCGGCGAGCCCGAGCTTTGCCATGAGCGGCTGATTGCAGTGATGCCCGCCGCGCAACGCGAACCCGTGTTCGTCGAACATCGTGACGATATCGTGCGCGTGAATCCCTTCGATCACAAACGCCGCCACGCCCGCCCGGTCGAAGCCTCGCGCGGGATCGGGCCCGAGCACCCGGCACCCGGGCACCGCGCTCAACCGCGCATACGCATGGGCGGCGAGGGCCGCGTCGTGCGCGGCGATGGCCGGACGCCCGATGCCGTCGATATAGTCGAGCGCCGCCCCCAGCCCGATTGCGCCCGAGATATCCGGTGTGCCCGCCTCGAACTTGTGAGGCACGGTGTTCCAGCGGCTGGAGTGATACTCGACGCGCGAGATCATCTCGCCCCCGCCCTGCCAGGGAGGCATCGCCTCGAGCCGTTCGCGTCGCCCGTAGAGCGCCCCGATCCCGGTGGGGCCGCACGCCTTGTGTCCGGAAAACACGAGAAAATCGCACCCGATCGCCTGCACATCGACCGGGCGATGGCCCGCGCTCTGTGCGGCATCGACCAACGTAACCACCCCATGCCGCCGGGCCGCCGCACACAACTCCGCGGCGGGGTTCACCGTGCCAAGCGTGTTGGAGATGTGCGTGAACGCCAAAATCCGCACCCCATCGGCAAGCCAGCGGTCCAGGCCCGAAAGATCCAGCAACCCCTCGGGTCCGGTCACCGGCACATACCGCAGCTCCGCGCCGGTACGGGCCGCCAGCATCTGCCACGGCACGATGTTGCTGTGGTGCTCCATCTCCGTGAGCAGGATCCGGTCGCCGGGCTTCAGGTTCGCACCGCCCCACGCGTTGGCCACCAGGTTGATCGCCTCGGTCGTGCCGCGGGTGAACACGATCTCGTGGGGATCAGCGGCGTTCAGATACGCGGCCACCCGCTTGCGGGCGCCCTCGAATCCTTCCGTCGCCCGGTTGCTCAACGCGTGGATGCCGCGATGGACGTTGCTGTTGTCCCGCTCGTAATACCGGGCGAGCGCATCGATCACCGCCCGCGGCTTCTGGGTCGTCGCGGCGTTGTCCAAATAGATCAGCGGCACGCCATGGACCTCCTGGTCGAGCACCGGGAAATCGGCGCGCAACCGGATTGGGTCGAGAGCGGGAAGGGCGGACATGGGAGGAGACCGCTACCCCATCTGCGGGGTTGGTGCAAGGCGGTGGTTGCCGCCCCGTGCGGGAAGGGCGTGATTCCAAGGGGGGCGATGGAGCGGCGGCTTGCGGCAGCCCGGGCCCTGACCGACTCTCGCGGGATGATCCCCGTCGCGCCCACCGGCCAGCCCGCGCGGGCCGCCCTCATGCTGGTGGTCGCGACGTTCGCCTGGGGCATCAGCTTCCCGTTGGGCAAAGCATCGATGATGGCCCAGCAGGCGGCACTGCCCGCCGCCGGGACGGTGGCGCTAGCCGCGGCGCTTCTGGCGGTGCGGTTCGCGCTCTCGTTGCTCCCCCAGTGGATCGGCCGCACCGCCGCCGAGCCCGGCCCCACTCGCTCCGAGCTGGCGCAGGGACTCGGGGTTGGCCTGTTCGGAGGGCTCGGCATTCTGATCCAAACGGACGGGCTCGCGCACACCGCGGCCTCCACCGCCGCGTTCCTCACCCAAGGCTATTGCGTCTGGATCCCGCTTTTCCTCGCCCTCCTGCACCGGCGTCTACCCCGCGCCCGCGTCCTCGCAGCGGTGGTTCTGGTGATGGCGGGCGTTTACCTGCTCAGTGGCGCCAGTCTCACGAATCTCCACATCGGCCGGGGCGAACTCGAAGTGCTGATCTCGTCGTTCCTGTTTGCCGGGCAGATTCTCTGGCTCGACCGCCCGCAATACGCCGGCAACCGGACCCGGCAAGTCAGCACGGTGATGTTCGCCACGGTGACTCTTCTCTCAATCGTGTGCGCGCTGGCGTGGTCCAGGGGTGAGTTTCGGGCGTTGCTCACGCCGTTTGCCACGCCCGCGCTGGCGGGTTCGACCCTTGTGCTGGCCCTGGTCTGCACCTGGCTCCCGTTCAGCCTGATGAACCGATGGCAGCCCCATCTCAACGCCACGCGAGCCGGCCTGATCTATTGTGGGGAACCGGTGTTCGGCAGCCTGTTTGCCCTCTGTCTCCCCGCCATGATCACCCCATGGCTCGGAGTCGTTTACCCCAACGAATCCCCCGGGCTCGGCCTCCTCGTGGGCGGCGGCGCCATTCTCATCGCCAACCTGCTCGCCCTGCCCCCCGCCAACCGGGAGTGATTCGAGGTGGGTGAAGGTTCGCTTCCGTTGCGGTCGGGGTCGGGGACCACACGATCCGTCCCACCCGGTAGTTGCAAACCCGGCCGTCTGAGTGTAAAGGAACCCGCATGAAATCCATCTCCTCCCTCGCCCTGATCGCGTTTGTGGCCGGCTCCCTTCTGACCGGCTGCACCACCACAGGCACCAACTGTGGCAGGCCCAAGGCCGCCAGTTGCGGCGCCTCGTCCTGCACCAAGGCCTCGCCCAGCAAGATGGCCTGCCCCATGCCCTGCTGCGCCAAGCCGGTCAAGAAATCGTGACCGGACGGGTTCGCCCGGCCGTAAATTGAAGGGGTCCCGGGGCGGAAGCGCCGCTGGCCAAGACCCGGCCGGGTTTGTTGAAAACCGAACTCGATCAATGGGGCTGCTGTCGGGAGCAATGATTGCCGACGGGACGCCCGACGCCCAAAGCGGCGGGGGAGTTGCACCCGTGCCGGAACGGTCGTGCGCACTCAACCGCCCACACCGACCTCTCACCTGTCCTTCGCGACGTCCAGTTGCGCGGCCAGCGTTTCCGGAGTCCGCGCAGGCAGCCGGCAGGTGAAGCCCTCGCACACGAAGGCGCACGCGCCTGTATCCGCCGCGTTGGCCAGGCTCTCCAGAAACGGCGAGCCCGAGCAAATCGGATCGGCCGGGCCGGAGAGATGCAGCAGCGTCCGGCCCGGCATCCAGCGTGCGTGAACCGGGCGGGCGAACGCCCGCCGTTCCACCGCCGACCCGCGCAGGACGATCCGCACCGCCGGTCGTTGCCACTCGCACCAGGCCGATAACATTGCGGGCATCGCGACGGGCACGCGCTCCATCGCCGGCGCGAATGCACCGATCACGGTCCCGGCCCGGGCCTCGCCCGGGAAACCCTCCCGCAACCGGCCGAGCCGGAGCAGGTTTGCGGCCGCCACGGAGCTCGCCGCCGGCTCTGCGCCGTCGTGGTCCTCGATCAGCCGGAGCTTGATGGAGGGATCATCACCGGGCGCACCGAAATAACCGCCGCCAGGGGCGACAAACCGGGCATCGAGCGCTGTTTGGAGTTCCTCCGCCCAAAACAACCAGGCCGCGTCCCCGGTCGCCTCGTATGCATCAAGCGCCGCGGCGCCGACACACGCGTAATCCTCGGCAAACCCGGCTCCCCCCGACACCCCGGCGCGCCGGCTCCGCAACAACACCCCGCGCGACGCATCCCAGAAGCGCTCGCGCAACACCGTCAGCACCCCGAGCGCCGCCTCCGTGTAGCGCGGTTCGTCCAGCACCATCCCCGCCTGCGCCAGCGCGGAAGCCATCAGGCCATTCCAACCCGACAAGACCTTGTCGTCCCGATGCGGACGGGGCCGCTTCGAGCGCTCCGCGATCAACAGCGCGCGGCACCGACCCAGGCGCTCCGTCGCCGTGGCCGGGGTCCCACCGAAACGCCGGATGATTTCCGCGTCGTCCAAGCGCCGGATCAGAATGTTCCGCCCGTCGAACTCGCCGTGCGGATCGCTGCCAGGATGTGCATTTCCGTTCGGTTCACACCCGAAGATCGCGCCGAAGAATCCGGCATCCTCCGGTCCCAGCACCGCTTCCAATTCTGACAGGGTCCAAACGTAGAACGCACCCTCCCGCTTTTCCGTGGCACCCGCCTCCGCGAGGCTGTCGGCATCTTCCGCCGCGTGAAACCCTCCCCCCGCATCGCGCAGTTCGCCCAGCACATACTCGATCGTTCCGCGCGCCGCCTGTGCATGAAACCGGTCCCCCGTGGCCTGTAGCGCCTCGATATGGGCCGAAACGAGCTGGGCCTGATCGTAAAGCATCTTCTCAAAATGCGGCACGTGCCAGAAGCGGTCGACCGAGTAGCGGTGAAAACCGCCCCCGAGCTGGTCGTTCATGCCGCCCAGGGCCATGCGCCGCAGCGTGATGTCCGCCAGCCGCACCGCCTCCGCCGCATCGCTCGGAGACACCCCGGGCAGCGCGGCGTATCGAAGCAGGAACCTCACAGCCGCGGGCCGGGGGAACTTCGGCGCATCGCCGAACCCGCCGAACTCGCCGTCAAAGGAACGGCGCAGTTGCAGGTAGCAGCGGCGGGCCAGATCGGACGCGGCCACCTGCGCGAAGCCCTCCTCCGTGCGCTCCGGCGAGGCGTGCGCGGCGAGCGCTTCGAGCATTTCGCGGGCCCGCGCCCGCAGCCCCTCCGGATCTTCTGCCCACGCACCGGCGATCCGATCGATGACCTCCGGAAACCCGGGTCGCCCGTAAGCTCCACTCGGCGGGAAATAGGTCCCGCCGACCACCGGCTCAAGTTCCGGCGTGAGCCACACGCTCATGGGCCATCCGCCCGCCCCCGTGGTCGCCTGCACGAACAGCATGTACATCCGGTCCACATCCGGCCGCTCCTCGCGGTCGACCTTGATGTTCACGAAATGCCGGTTGAGCAGGCGCGCGGTCTCCTCGTTCTCGAACGATTCGCGCTCCATCACGTGGCACCAATGGCAGGTGGAGTAACCCACGGAGAGGAAGATCAGACGATTGCTGCGACGGGCCTCGGCGAACGCCTCCTCCCCCCAGGGATACCAATCCACCGGGTTGGCCGCATGCTGCAGGAGATAGGGCGACATCTCATCTGCCAAC
>Ga0163154_10008652_pt1 | contig 11793 bp, 12 predicted proteins | sample OliLakLV19MP9P1_FD_148649 | JGI IMG/M metagenome (GOLD analysis project Ga0163154, IMG submission 148649) | Freshwater microbial mat bacterial communities from Lake Vanda, McMurdo Dry Valleys, Antarctica - Oligotrophic Lake LV.19.MP9.P1 | ecosystem: Environmental > Aquatic > Freshwater > Lake >... | reverse complement strand
GGGCGTGTGTCGAGCGCACGAGGAGCGCTCCTCGAACGCTGCTCGCGCGCGCGCTAGGGTCGCCCAGTGGACGCCGCGGCGCGACCGGGCGCGGTTCGCTTGCCCGTCCGGGCCGTGCGCGCCGATAGCATCGGACCTCGCATGGACGCCGCCCCCGACTCGACCGCGCCTGGCACGCTGGCTGCCGCTGCCGCGGAGAAGCTACCGCATGAGGCGGAGCACCTGGCGGGCCTCGAGCGCATGCGGGGCCTCGAGCCTTATTACGGCTGGGTCTTGGACCTCGCGGAACGCCTCAATGGCGGGCCGTTAGGGCGGCGGATCTTGGACGCGGGCTGTGGCATCGGGAACTTCGTGGAGCTCTTGCGCGGGCGCGCGGACGAAGTCTTGGCGGTCGACCTGTCGCCGCAGAACATCGCGGTGCTCCGCGAGCGGTTCCGCGGCGTGTCGAACGTGCAGGTGATGCAGACGGACCTGGACGCGGAGCGGGCGGCGCTGAGGGCTCGGTCGGTGGACGCGATCGTGTGCCTGGACGTGCTCGAGCACCTGGACGACGACGCGGGCCTGGTGCGGTGCTTCTACGACATCCTGCCGCCGGGCGGCTCGTTGTTCGTGAAGGTGCCGGCGTGTCCGTGGCTCTTCGGCTCGCTGGACGAGGAGTCGGACCATCGCCGGCGGTACTCGAAGCGCTCCTTGCTGGCGCTGGTCCGCGCCGCGGGCTTCGAGGTCGAGGCGGCGCGGTACATGAACGTGGTGGGGGTGTTGCCGTACTTCGTGAAGGGCCGGATCTTGAAGCGCCGGTCGACGCTGTCGAACTCGTTCACGCCGGCCCAGCTCGGATGGATCAAGCGCTCGATCGGGTTCTTCCGAGCGGTGGACCGCGTGACGGGCCCGCCGGTGGGGCAGTCGGTCGTGCTGGTCGCCCGCAGGCCGCGCTGACCCGCCGCCGCGGCGATTCCTCTCGGGATTCCCGATCGGCGCTTGAACTGCGCGCGCCGCCCTCTACAATGCTCGCTCACAACGGGACGCGGGGTGGAGCAGTCTGGTAGCTCGTCGGGCTCATAACCCGGAGGTCGCAGGTTCGAATCCTGCCCCCGCTACCACTGTTGACCGCGGCTCAGCTCCGAAGCACTCCCGCGTTCGTCGCGATCGAGAGTCGCGACGGTGCGCGGAATTCCCGCGCCGACGCTTCCGGTCAACTTCACCTTGACGCCGGCGATGGTCGAGTGGCCCTATTCCGCCTCGTCGTCGATGGTAGACGTATCGGAAGCCGCGAGGCTCGCCCCGCGGTGACGCGGAGACCGCAAGTGCGGTGCCAGGTACCTTTCTTCTGGTAAGTCCCTGGTCGTGTCGAAAGCGCGTAGAACCACGAGCGTCACGGGCTGGTTCGGGGCAGTGACGGGTGCTGTGATGGGGCGACGCTCAGGGAAGTGTGGCGCGGGATGGAACGGCGCCGTCGACATCTTGACCATCGCCACCGAGTGGGCGCAGTGCCTGCCACGTCACGCCCTCTGCAGGGCCTTCTCGAGTTCCCTCACCTGCCGCTCGAACTCGGCGGGACGGTCCACGCGGAACTGTTCCAGATTCCGAAGCCGCCAGCGGATCGCCGGCAGCACGCTCGCGTGCGGGCAGGTGACGAGCGCCCAGTCGGGCTCCGCCCGCGCCAGACCGACGAGGAACGATCGCTGGTCGGCTGTCAGCCGCTTCGGGAGGTCGGCCAACAGCCGTTCGCGGGCGGCTTGCAGGGCAGCGAGCTCGGTCGGTTCCCGCGTCATCCCCGCGAACGAGGACTCGAACTCCCGTGCGATGTCCTTCTGGCGCGGGACGAGCACCTCGTGCATCGGCCGGTTGTGCCCCGCGAGGTACAGCACGAAGCACTCGATTGCGAGGTCGGTCAGGCCGCGCGTCTCGTACATGCGCGAGACGTCGAAGAGATCCCGCGGATGCTGGCGATCGAGCGCCGCCACGAGCTTGCTGCCATACAGTTCGTCCAGGGCGAGGATCGGCACCGACAGCTCGGCGCTGAACAGCTCCGCTGCTCTCGGCGCGAGCGATCGGCGTTCGATGGGCTGGACTGTGCCCCGGAAGACGAGATTCGCTTCGACCTTCACCTGGGCGCCAGCGCGCTCGACGATCAGCTTGCTCTCGCCGAGGCCGGCTGCGGCAACCGTGCGGACCGCGAGCCCTACTTGCTTCAGGCGCTGAGCGATCGCGGCGAGTTCGTCGGCAATTGCTCGCAGCGCCTCGTCGCGCGACGATCCCCATTCGGGATATGCCAGGTCGATGTCCACCGACAACCGCGGCATGTCGAGGACGAAGAGGTTGAGCGCGGTCCCGCCCTGCATGGCGAACCCGCCGCCGCGAAACACCTCGGGCGCGACGGTGAGCAGCAGTCGGACGGTGTCGACGTAGGCCCTATCCATAGGGCTTCAGGAGGAGCAGCGTGCCGTCCGGGAGTCGGCTCACCCATCGCGAAGTGCTGCCGATGCGCAGGTCGAAGCGCTCGCGGAGCGCGTCCACGTCGACGAGCCCCGTCTCACGCGACCAGGTGAGGAAGAGCCGCACCGCCTTCACGCTGGTGCACATGGAGAGGAGCTTGCCCAGCACCTCGGTGCGAAGGTTGCGCAGGCCCTCGAATACGCTGCGCGCTTCCTCCAGTGATTCGTGGGTGCCCACTTCGTAGAGCAGCTCGAGCGCCGCCCGCTCGGGGGTCGAGACCTGCACTCCGTCGAGCACACCCGGCGGCGTCGAGAGCGTCCTTCGCACCAGTTCGGGATCGAGGGCATCGAATAGACCGGCGAACACGGCGCGCGCGGGAAACCGAGTGGTGAACCACGTCGGAAGTGCGAACCGCTTGTCGGCCCACAGCACGAGCGTCTCGCGCACGGCGAGGTTGTGCCGAACTCCATGCAACGCGAGCGCGCTCTTACCGCCGACATGCAGCCCTGCGACGGCACGCTGGAGGAGCCGCGTCGCACTGAGCCCTGTGACCTCGTCGCCCGGCAGCGCGTAAACGCCGCGGCCGACCCGGACGAGCCACCCGTTCCGCGCGTAGAACGAGGCCGCCTTCGCGTCCACGCCATGCTCGGCGAGATCGGCAATGTCCAGGGGCATGCCCCGGGGGACCCCATGCAGTAGCCGTTTGATTGGACTTGGCATCGAAGTTCGCTCCTCGTGCGAATTGCATCGTTGAATTCAAGCATACTCTTGCTGATGTTTGAAATTCGCGGTGAAATTCGCGCCTCGGGCGAGCCTGGGCGGTGAATCCAGGCGTTGCAGGGGGCAGGCAGTCGAACCGGGCTTCGCGGCCGCGCCGGCCTCGACCGACGGGGCGCCTGCCGCCGGCCGCACGAACTGGAGCCCGCCCTCCGCCGCGAGGCTCGTCGCTCTCCTCGCCTTCTCCCACTGACCCCGCCCCGGACGGGCCCCTCATGTCGAGCCCTCGAGGCCCCCGCTGGAGTGCTCGCTGTGCTCGCCAGGGTGGATTTGCGCATTCATGGCCCTTGCGAGGCCCGGACGGGGCGGCGAGGCCGCGCTGGGGCCTCGCCCACGGATGAAGAGTCTCGCGGGCGCTCGTCGATCGAAGGCGGCGCGCGCATGGATTGGTGACCGCTGGACCGAGGACGGTACGGAGATCTGTGCGCAACAGGTCCGTCCGTTCCTCCGAGGGGGCTTGCAACTGGCCGAGGCCAAACCTTGCAATCAGCCGAGTTTGGGCTCGCAGTCGGACGCAATGCCTCGAGGCACTCTGCATCCACGCTTCGCGGAAGCGCTCCTCGTCGAAGCACTGGCGGATACACCCGTAGTCCTGATTCACGGCCCGCGCCAGTCCGGCAAGACGACTCTGGCGCAGCGCGTGCGCAAGGCGCGCAGCTACGCCTACTTCAGCTTCGACGACGACGTCGCGCTGGCCGCGGCTCGGTCCGACCCGGTCGGTTTCGTTGGCGACTTGCCGGATCGCTCGATCCTCGACGACGTCCAACGGGCGCCGGAGCAGTTCACGGCGCTCAAGATGGCCGTGGACCGTGATCGGACTCCTGGTCGGTTCCTGCTCACCGGGTCGGCGAACGTGCTCCTCGTGCCGCGCCTCGCGGAATCGCTCGCGGGACGCATGGAGATCGTGCGTCTCCATCCGCTGGCGCAGTGCGAACTGGCCGGGGAGATGCCGCGGTTCCTCGACGCGCTCTTCGAAGGCCGCTTCAAGCTCCGGAGCTCGGAGCGCCTCGGAAAGGAGCTGGCCGAGCGCATCGCCGCCGGCGGCTTTCCGGCCGCCCTCGCGCGCAAGCAGCCGCGGCGGCGCGCCGCCTGGTACGAAGGCTACATCGAGACCCTGGTCCAGCGCGACGTACGCGACCTGGCGCGGATCCAGAGCCTCGACGCGCTGCCGCGCTTACTCACGCTCGCCGCCGGCCAGACGGCACGCCTCATCAACATCAGCGAGCCGCATCCTTCCAGCTCAGCCGCCCGACGATTCGCGATCACGTGACTCTGCTCGAGCGCGTGTTCCTCGTGGAGGAGCTCCCGCCCTGGCACACGAATCGACTGAGCCGGCTCGTCAAACGGCCCAAACTCCACGTCAGCGACACCGGTCTCGCCTGCGCGCTGCTCGGGCTCGACGGCGCCGCACTGAACAAAGATCGAGCGACGCTCGGCCAGCTCCTCGAGACGTTCGTAGTCCAGGAGCTGCGCCGGCAGGCGAGCTGGCACTCGAGCCGCATCACCTTCCATCACTTCCGCGACAAGGACGACGCGGAGGTCGTCGTGGTGCTCGAGCGCGGCGCGAGGGAGGTCGCGGGCATCGAAGTCAAGGCGGCGGCGACGGTCCGACCGGAGGACTTCCGAGGCCTACGCAAACTTGCCGCAGCGGCTGGGAAGCGCTTCAAGGCCGGCGTCGTGCTCTACGATGGCGAGGCGACAGCCGGCCTCGGTGAGAAGCTCTTTGCCGTGCCGATCCGCAGGCTCTGGGAGACGACGTGACCGAGGCCGAATAATGAGCCCCAACCGGTCCGAGAAGCCTGAACTGCGCAGGCGCGCTTCGGACAGAGGCCGACCCGTGTTGGCAACGGGCTACGTCGTCGGGCCGTGCCGCGTGGGGCCCGGCGTTCTCGCCCGAATCAGGCTCTGAGGGTACGCCAGCGGGTTTTTCGTGTCGTAGCGACCGTCGCTGCACCCGAATGTTTCAAGTCCCGCCCCGGGCAGCGCCCAAGTCCAGGTCCGAGGCATCGTCGTCCGACATAGAGTGCATTGACTATGCTGCGTATGTCGGCTAAGTTCAGTTTCCCCCGAACAGAGCGGGACCCGCGACATTGCCGGATGCCCGATCGACCATGACTCAGACTGCGCCAGACCTCGGTAAGCGACTCCAGGAGGCACGTGATGCCGCTGGGCTGACCCAGGCCGTGGTAGCCGAGCACCTAGGGGTTCCTCGTTCCTCGGTCGCGGAGTTCGAAGCCGGGCGGAGGAGCGTCACGGGGCTGGAGCTCGATCGCCTCGCCGGCCTCTACGGGCGCTCGGCTGCCGAGCTGCTCCAGCCCACCCCGATGGCACCCGACCCGGTCGCCGTGCTGCTTCGTGCCTCGGAGGAGATCGCGAGGGACGGCGTGTTGGAGCAGAAGGTGCGCGGCTACTGGCGACTTTGCTTCGAGGTCGATCGACTCGAGCGCGAGCTCGGGATGCCACAGAGGCCGTCCTCGCTGTTTGCATACGCGATCACCGCGCCGAACACGAAGTGGGAGGCGATCAAGCACGGGCAAGACGTGGCAGCGCTCGAGCGCAATCGGCTCGACCTAGGCGCCTCGCCTGTTTGGGAGCTGCCGGAGATCCTCCAGGCTCAAGGTGTTCGCGTGACCGAGGAGGCACTACCCGACGGCGTCTCCGGCGCGTTCCTTTACGGGAAGGACCTCGGTCCGCTGATCATCGTCAACGAGAACGAGCACCGAGTGCGTCGACTCTTCTCGTATGCCCACGAGTACGCGCACGCGCTCCTCGATCGAGCCCGAAGCGCAACCGTTAGCCGCAGATCGGACAAAGACGACCTGATGGAGGTGCGGGCCAACGCCTTTGCTGCGCACTTCTTGATGCCGGAGGCCGGTGTGTTCGCGTTCCTTGCGACACTCGGCAAAGGGGAGACTGGGCGACAACTGAAGGTTGTACCGGATTCCGCGAGCACCGGCACCAGCGACGCCGTTTTCGCATCGAAGCGACTTCCGCCCTCGAGCCAAGCGGTGCAGATCCACGACATCGTGCTCCTCGCGCACGTGTTCGGTGTGAGCTATTCCGCCGCGCTGTTCCACCTGCTGAACTTGAAGGTGCTGACCCGAGACCGGTTCGAACTGCTCCAGGTCCAGGAAGATCACGCGCGGCGGCTCAGCCGAGCCTTGCGCGGCGACGCACTCAGCGAGCATTTTCATTGGAAACTCTCTTCGCAGGTCCTCTCACTCGGGCTCGAAGCGTACCGACGTGAGGTCATCTCGCGCCGCAAGCTCGTCGAGTTGGCGAAGGAAGCCGGGATCGCGGAGTCCACCGTCAACGAGGTGCTCACCGATGCCGGCCTCGACGACGATCCCGTCCCCGCGCAGGTGACGGAGTGATCGCCATTGAAAGAGGCCGCCGATCCCCGCGCACGAGTTGTCTGCGACACGTGCATCCTCGTGAACTTCGCGTGCATCGAGCGGCTCGACCTGCTCATCGGCCATCCTGACTACTGGTTCGTCGTGCCCGAGCAGGTGCTCGATGAGATGACCGAGCCTCGACAACGAAGCTCCATGGAAGCCGCGCTGGCGAATGGAGGTCTCGAGCTCATCGTGTCGATCGATCTCGAGGAGATCACTCGGGCCGTCGACCTACGTCGCCACATGGACCGAGGTGAAGCCGTCGCGTTCGCGGTTGCAGAGCATCGAGGCTGGCTCATCGCGACAGACGAAGGACGGCGGACCCGACGCATGATCGTCGAGCAACTCGGTGCCGCGCGACTGCTGACAACACCTGCGATCCTCTTGAGTTGCATCCGGGCTGAAGTGATCCGCGTCGCGGACGCCGACGCGCTCAAGAAGACTCTCGAGCGGTTCCGCTTCCGCATGGCATTCGAGTCGTTTGGCGACCTCATTGCCGAGACTGGAGGGTCATCCGACGGTTCAGATGCGTGAGAGCCGCGGCACAAGTGACGTCCATTCGCTCGCTGTGTGACGACATTTCCTCCGGTGGTCTCGCGCAGTGCAGCCTCGTGCATGTCCGGGCGTGAAGCACAGGTCTCGGCCGAGGGTGGCCTCTGCGCCTCGATCGGATTCGCGAAGGGCGGCCGCCCGCAGCGCTTCGAGTTCGTGCGCGAGGGGGGCTAGTGGTGCCCGGTTCGTGGACGACGACCTCGACGTCCGCGACACCCACGAATGCCTGCTCGATCTCGCGCCGCACTTCAGTCCAATCGAGGCCGCTAGCGCCGCAGCCTAGGCGGGGCACGGCAACGGAGCGTACCCCACGCTCGCGGAGGACACGCACGAGGTCGACGAGGCAGCCACGGACCCACTCGATTCGCGAAGGATGCCGCCAGTGCTTCTTGGTCGGGAAGTGAATGATCCAGCGCGGGCCGAGGAGGCTGCCGCTCGGCGTGACGAGCACGCGGCCGACTCGGACCTCGCCGCGCTTCGACGCGGCCATGTACTCGGCCGCGCTCGCCTGGAACGCCTCGCGGACTTTGTAGGGCAATGCCCTTGCCCATGACCCCGACCTCGTTGACGGTGTCGAGGGCTTCGGCCTGCGTGTCGAGCAGATTCAGCGCGCCCAAGTACGGCGGAAGGACCCCTCGCACGCTCGACGTGACGCGCTCTTGCATGGCCGGCGCGCCGCGTGCGAGGCCGAGCGTAATCGGGGGCGCACACATGGGGTCGCTGCCGAAGATCGTCACGCTGCGGCCCCGTTTCCGGCGCCGCGCGAAGCCGTACCTCCGGCGAGGCCGCCCCCGCCGACGCACGCGATCTCGACCTCGAACTCGGGTGACTGCACGCCGCCCGAACCGGGCGCGTCAGAGCTTCGAGCGGAGCGCACGACAGCCATCGACAGCGGCGGTGCCCCATACCCGGGGCTCATCGAACTTCGACGAGGGCCTCACCGCGTTCCAGACAGCGATGGATCGAATCCCAGCGTGCCAGGACCAAGGCGATGAGATCTACTCGGCGGAGATTCCCCATTCCGAGGAGCACGACACGAGGCGGAGGCCCGTGACACTCGAGGAGATGAACGAAGTCGATGTCTTTGGTCGGAACGACCGCAGTAACTCGTCGTGCATGCTCGAAAACAGCTCGGTCTGACGCTGAAGTCATTCCGAGGTCGACTACGTGCGAGCACTCGACATTTCGATGTAGCTCCAGCGCCTTGCAGAGCGTTGGGGGGGAGCTGTGCATCGACAATGTCCCGTGTCGCCACCGCGGTTCAGGCTGCGACGATGGGGTGGTCGAGACGGCGCGCGGCATAGAGTAGCGACGCGCGAATGTCCTCGAGTTCCAGATAGGGGAAGTCGCTGACGATCTCCTCGGGCGTTGCACCCGCCGCAAGCTGTTCCAGAACATCGATGACCCGGATCCGCATTCCGCGAATGCACGGCCGGCCGTCGCAGACCTCGGGGTCCACGGTGATTCGGGCAAGCACCTCGCTCATGGCGTAACTGTACGATGCGAATGCGGAGATCGCTGCTGGGGACGCACCGAGGCAACGTGGCCAGGCGAGCAGCGCATCGTGTACGAGCTCTCGGCAGTGGGCGGCCTCTGCGCCTCGATCGGATGCGCCAAGGGCGGCCGTCCGCAGCGCTTCGAGTTCATGCGCGAGGGGGGCTAATGGCGCCCGGCTCGTGGACGACGACCTCGACGTCCGCGACACCCACGAATGCGTGCTCGATCTCGCGACGGACTTCGATCCAGTCGAGGCCGCCTGCGCCGCAGCCCAGGGCGGGCACGGCAACTGAGCGTATCCCAAGCTCGCGGAGGACACGCACGAGGTCGACGAGGCCGGCACGGACCCACTCGATTCGCGAAGGGTGCCGCCAGTGCTTCTTGGTCGGGAAGTGAATGATCCAGCGCGGACCCACGAGGCTGCCGCTCGGTGTGACGAGCACGCGGCCGACGCGGACCGCGCCGCGCTTCGCCGCGGCCATGTACTCGGCCGTGCTCGCCGGGAACGCCTCGCGGACCTGTAACGCGATGCCCTTGCCCATGACCCCGACCTCGTTGACGGTGTTCACGAGGGCTTCGGCCTGCGTGTCGAGCAGGTCAGCTTGGCTGGAGCGGAGCATCTGCAGGTTCAGTCGCGGCGCTGGACGGGCTTCGTCGACGAGAGATCGGGATCGTAACTTCTGGCCCAAGGGATGCGCGAGTCCGCTTGCGCACACTGTCCTTTGGCCCTCGATAGACTGAGCCGGGCGCGGTTTCGCCCACCCGCAAGCAGCATGAGCGCAAAGAAACGAAAGGGATCTTCCCTGCCAGAGAGCGAGCTGGAACCGTACCTGCGGTCGCTCGAGAAGGCGCAGCTCGTGGAGCTCCTGCTGCAGCTCAGCGCGATGCATGCGGAGGTCGCGGTGGACCTCCGTCATCGCCGCGCGCTCGCGGGGCGCGACGGCACCGGCCTCGTCCAGCGGATCCGCGCAGAGATCCAGCTCGCCACGGCCGAAGAGGCCTGGGACGAGGACTGGAGAAGGAGCGGGAGCACGGCCGACTACACGCGGGTTCAGAGCGGTCTCGAGGGACTCCTCGACAGCGGCCACGTCGAGGCGGTCATCGAGCTCGGCCGAGAGTTGTTCGAGGCCGGACAGCGACAGGTCGAGAATTGTCACGACGACGACGCGGGCTTGGCCACGGAGCTCTCGGACTGCCTGTCCATCGTGTTCCGTGGGCTGCTGAAGTCGTCGCTCCCGGACCCCGAGAAGATCCTGTACGCCATCGACATGTCACTGGCCGACGACTACGGGCTGGCGGATGGCGTCGACTCCATTCTCGACCGCAAGTGGAGCAAGCGGACTTGGTCCGCCGTGGCCGACAAACTGGCGTTGCGACTCGGATCGTGTAAGACCTCGTCGGAGCTGGGCTCCCCACGACAGTACCAGCGTGAGCAGCTCGGCAATTGGCTCGTTCTCGCCCTCGATGCCGCAGGGCGTGAGAGCGAAGCGACAGAGGTGTGCGAGCGCGAGGCGCCGTTGACCGGCAGCTACGAGCGCTTCGTGCTTCGCTTGCTCGAAGAGAAGCAGCTCGATGCTGCGAAGGATTGGGCGGAGCGCGGATACGCCGCATTGCGCGTCGGGCAACCCGGGACGGCCTCGCGGTTGCGCGAGCTCCTCGGTGATCTTGCCCGGCGACGCCGACAGTGGCCACTCGTCGCGGCCTACGAAGCGGTGCATTTCTTCGAGCGCCCGAGTGTCCGGAGCTTCGGCGCGCTCATGGCTGCGGCGCAGAAGGCCGGCTGCGAGAGCGAGGTGCGCAAGTCCGCGCTGAAGTTCCTCGAGACTGGACGCAGGCCAGGTGGATCTGACAAATGGCCGCTGCCCCCGTCGCTGCTCCCGAGCGAGGAGGCGTCGAAGGGTCGTCGCTCGACCGGGTCCCCCGGGCACTGGGATGTGTTGCGAGACCTCGCCATCGAGGAGGATCGCCCGGACGATGTCCTGCGGTGGCACGATCGGCTCAGTGCGCCGAGCCGACTCGGTCCCTGGCGCACGGACGAGGCGAGCCTCCGCGTCGCGCTGGCCGTGTCAGCAACGCACCCGGAGCGCGCCATCGAGATCTATCGCTCCGCCGCCGAAGGGCTCATCGAGCGGAAGGATCCCGATGCCTACGTGCAAGCCGGTCGCCACCTGGGGTGCGTGCGGGACCTGCTGCACGCCATGGGCCGATCGAGTGAGTGGGGTCAGGTCCTCGCTGGCATTCGCGAGACCCATCGACTCAAGCGCCGGCTCATGGAAGTGCTCGATGGGCTCGAGAAGAAGCCGCTCGCTCGTCGCTCGCGGGCGGCGCGTGCGTCCTGAATGTTCCAAGGGCGACATGAGCTCGACGCGGCGCGTCTCCGGGTCCGCCCGCCAGATCAGGCCTCGTCCCAGAGCCGTCGCAGGGGGACAGCGAAGAGGCCATCGCCGAAGTTGACGGTTGCGCTGCCATCGTAGAGGACGACGCCAGCGATGAACCGTTTGCCGGAGGCGTTCTTGAGCTTGCGAAGCCCCCGCAGGTCGTCCTCGCCGACGCTTCCGGCCGCCTTCACTTCGACCCCGGCGATGGTCGAGTGTCCTTGCTCCAACACGACGTCTACCTCGAAGTCATCGCGATCGCGGAAGTGGAAGAAGCCGAGGGGATCCGGCCGCCAGCTCGCCTGTCGCCGCAGCTCCTGCAGCACGAAGGTCTCCAGCATCGCACCCAGCAACTTCCGGTCGGCATCGAGTCCACCGGCATCGATCCCGAGCAGCGCGCACGCAACGCCGGTATCCCCGACGTGGAGCTTTGGCCTTTTCACCAGCCGACTCATCCGATTGGTGTGCCACGACGGCAGCCGTTCGAGCAGGAACACGCGTTCGAGCAGCGTCACGTGCTCGTTGATCGTGTGGCGCGTCAATTCGAACGGCGCCGCCAGGTCCGTCACATTGATGAGCGTCGCGGTCTGCGAGGCAGCCAACGCGAGCAGTCTGGGAAGTGCGTCGAAGGAGCGGAGGCGGCTCAGGTCGCGGACGTCGCGCTGGATCTGGGTCTCCACGTAGTCGCGATACCAGGCGCGACTGCGCGCGGGTGCGCGGCGCGCCAGCGCGGCGGGATACCCCCCGGCCACGATGCGCCT
>Ga0163154_10008649_pt1 | contig 11798 bp, 5 predicted proteins | sample OliLakLV19MP9P1_FD_148649 | JGI IMG/M metagenome (GOLD analysis project Ga0163154, IMG submission 148649) | Freshwater microbial mat bacterial communities from Lake Vanda, McMurdo Dry Valleys, Antarctica - Oligotrophic Lake LV.19.MP9.P1 | ecosystem: Environmental > Aquatic > Freshwater > Lake >... | reverse complement strand
TTTCCCGCCCCTCAAATCCTTCGCGAAACCCTGACGATTTTGTAGTGCCTTTCGAACGACCCCCTTGGTTTTATGAGCCTTCGGCGACTCTCATAAGAAACTTGGGTTAGGCGTTTTTGGAGTGCGGCGCGAGAGAGCGCCGCTTTGGATTGCACGCGAAGCGCAACTCACACCCTGGGCTCGCAATCGCCAGCGCGGGTGGCCATCCAAAGCTCCGCCGAGTCGGAGCACTCCAAGGCGGGGTGCGCCCGCAGAGCCGACCGCAGGCGCGGGTGCCTCGGGTTGCCCGCCGCGCCGCTTTCCAGGGCCTGCGGAATAGAAATGCAGGCCAGGGTTTTCGAGAATCTCACGCCTCGATCGCCTGCTGCTCCTGTTGCTCGTCGTGATGCGCGCACGCCGCGAGCAACACCTCCATCGCGTCCCCCTCAATGCTGACCAGCGGCACAATGATATTCCGGGTGAAGACGAAGCGGCCCTCGGTCCATCCCAGGATCTTGCGCAGGACATGCAGTCCCTGTTTCAGTCCCGAAACCGCGTGCGTGAACCCACCCTCCCGCAAATAAACCCGGGCTTCCTCGCCGCTCGGACGCCGGATCCGAAGTTCGCCCGACATCCTGCCATGGACCAGGAACTGGACCAGATCGATCGGGGCAAACGAAGCGATGGAACCGGCCAGGTCGCTCGCATCCTCGATGCCGGTCGGTCCGTCCTGAGGGGCGCCGATCAGCCGGGTCAGCTCGACGAAGAGCCGTTGTAACGACACCAACCCGGCAAAGGCGCCCCCCTCGGTGATCACCAGGTCGCAGTGCCACTCCGCGGCACCCCGCTTGTCCGCAGCCAATCGCGCGGCCATCTTACTGACCGGAGTGTCGCCCGGCACCAGGAGAGGCGGGCCGACCGCCACTTTGTGGATCGTCTTGTCGGCCATGGTCGCGAATCCGTACGGGCCCGACAGGCGGGCGCTCAGTTGTTCACGCCCGACCACCCCCACCACCTGCGGGCCATCGGCCACCGCCACCCACCCGACCTCGGGGTTGCCTTTGAACCAGTCCAGCATGCGCTTGATCGGGGTCTCGCCCGGCACAAGATGCCGGGTTTCGATCAACTCCCGCGCGACCAGTTCGGTATCGGCCATGGTGTCTCCCTTCACGGTGAACATCATCCGAATCGTCCGGAGATGTAGCTCTCGGTTTCCTGGCAGGTTGGGGAGGAAAAGAGCTGCTCGGTCGACGCGAACTCCACCAGGCGACCCATGTGAAGGAAGGCGGTGAAATCCGAGCAGCGCCCGGCCTGCTGAAGGTTGTGGGTGACGATCACGATGGTTTTGGATTTAAGTTGATCTCCATCGGTGCCAAATTCGGGAGTTATAGTGCAGAAATTGCGTGCAGCCTGGCCTCTCCAAAGGACCTCCCACCAACGCAAGTGGGCATTGATATTTCACCCCGGCGCCTTTTTTGTGGACCGCAACAATAATGTCACAAATCAGACGTTGACGAACCAACAGTTTATCGAAACTCTCACAACGCAATGTGCCAGATCATGCAACCAGAAGCGAGAAGGCTGTTTAGCTGTGATGGAATTATGCTCCGTCCCAGCAGACCAATTCGCGCCGCGCTACTCATTTGTTTGGTTACCTGTCTCATCCACGCGGGGCCACAGGCATTCGCCCTTCCCGACTCCCCTACAGTCGAGGAACTTTTCTCATCGCGGGTCCTGCCGGAGCCCCTTGTGTCTTTTGGAAGCGAGCCGACAGCGGCCAACAATCAGACGCTGGCGGTTGCCCTCAAAGCCTTTGAAAAAAAGATCGTCGCGGATGATTTCTCCGTGTTGGATACCATTTTGCTATAACATCCCCAGGTTTACCGATGTCCGCTGAATTCATTCGTATTTTCATTGTCAATTTCTAGCAACTGCCATGACTCACAAATCCAAGCTTTCCATCCTTCTGATCGTCCTCGTTGTTACTGTCGCGATCGGGGTTTCTCTGAAAAACGCACCTGACAACCAGAGTTCCGAAGCCAGGGAGAACACCGCCTCCCAGCTACCTCGACCGCTTGAGCCACAGAAGTCTGTGTCACCGGTAGCGCCCAATGCAAAAAACCACGCGCCTTTCCTTCGGGTATTCAGCTCGACTATCCTCGAAAAAGATCTTTCAGCCGCTGGCGAAACGGAGCGTAGGGATTTGGAATCCTTGGCGGCCAATCTGCTGGCTCTCGGCGGTTCATCCAACCCTCAGTCCATCAAGTTGCTAGATGATTTTATTTCATCTCATGAAGGCTCCCCGATAACACTCTCCCTTTTGCAGGAGAAGGCCGCGACCGAGTGGAAACATGGCTATTTCACAGCCGCCTTGGAATCGCTGAAAAAGGCCTGGAAAACCGGAGTCTCCCTTGATTCCCCTGAGCAACATCGCCTTGCCGATGAAGCGCTTTCAACGCTGTTGCTGACTCTCGCAAGAATGGGCGACCTCGATGGTTTGAAGCAGACCCTCTCATCCATCGGTGACCGCTCTCTCGGCGGTCTTGCCACTGAAGCTGTGTTTAAGGCCAAGGAGCAACTCTGGTTCTTTGAAAATCAGCCGGAGCAAAATGTCTTCTGCGGATTTACCGCCGCCAATACCATCTGCACCCCGGAAGGAAAGCGCCCGATCTTTCCGGACGTCCACAGCGAGGAGGAAAAGAAGGAATTCATCGCAAACGGCCTCTCCCTCTACGAACTCCGGGCGCATAGCCATGAGGCCGATGGCGATCTGGAAATTCTCAAGCAAACCAACCGCGATTCAGACATCCCGGTCCCCAGTATCGTGCATCTTAAATTCGGCCACTATTCATCGGTTACCGAGAAATCAGGCGATCTCTATAGGATCAAGGATTTCCACATGAAATTCGATTCCTGGGTCACCAAGGAAGCCATGCTTGCCGAGTCGAGCGGCTACTTCCTTGCTTCGGCCAACTTGGGCACCCCTGCTGGATTCGCTGCTGTCACCGACATGGAAGCCAAAAAGGTATTCGGACGGCACTGCGTCCACGGACGTGATCCGGAAGGTGCTGATCCTAGCACCGATGGGGAACCGCCGGTTCCTCAGCCTGATGACGATGACGGGTGTCCAAATAGCCCCATGGCCGTTCACAGCTTCCGCTTGGTAAACCCAGGATTGGAACTCAAGGACACCCCCATCACTTATACCGCACCCTATGGCCCCAGCGTCGATTTCACGGTGAAATACGATCAAAGGAACACCGTCATCCCGGACATCGCCCAGCATTCGAATTTCGGACCACGCTGGACCCACGACTATCTCGGATACGCCGACATCCTCGGCACAGGTAGTCCTGCCGCGAGTGTTCGTATCGTCGTCGGCACCGGTTCCTTTCTCACCTACAGCTACTCCACCGCTACTTCCACCTATGTAGGGAAATACCAGAATTATCCGAAGCTCGACTTCCTGCCCTCCTCCCCCGGAGGCGCAAGCTTCCGCCTGCGCTTCGACAACGGCCGCGAGTGGATCTACCAGACACCGAACTCTGCCGCACCCACACGCTACTACCTCTCCGCAATCCGCGACCCTCGCGGAAACACCCTCAGCTTCTCCTACGATGCCAGCTTGCGGCTTGCGAGTCTCACGGACGCTGTCGGCTCGGTCACCACATTTTCCTACACGCCAGTCTCCGGCGACGGCGTGCCGTCCGACACCATGAAAATCCGCGGCATCACTGATCCATTCGGGCGCACAGCTTCATTCCGCTACACCACCAATGGACGTCTGGAAAAAATCATCGACCCCGTCGGGATTGTGTCCGAGTTCCGCTATGCCGCCACGGGCGATTTCATTGATCGCCTGACCACTCCCTACGGCCAGCATGCTTACACTTGGGGAGATCTTCCCGGCATCAATGCTGAGCCGGGCCGCTTCATCGAGGCCACCGATCCCTACGGGGACAAGGAACGGGTCGAAGCAAACGATTACGCTGACTACCCTGCTGGCGGCGTAGATCCGAATCCCGCGCCTACCAGCATCACGGTTGCCGGCCAAGCCATACCCTTCCTTCCTAAAACAGACAACCTCTTCTTCCGGAACACTTTTTACTGGAACAAGAAGCAGATGCGCGAAGGTGCCGGGGATTTTTCAAAGGCCATGCTCTACAACTGGAAGGCGGACAACAACGTCATCACCGGCATCGTCGGCAGCTCCAAGATGCCGCTCCAAGGCCGCGTCTGGTATGAATACCCCGGCCAGACCTCCGCCGAAGGGCTGGGCAACCACCAGCAGCCGTCGAAAATCGTTCGAGCCGTGGAAAAAGACGGCGCACTCGTCTGGACCATGGTGCAAAATTCCTTCGATCCTACCTGGGGACTCATCACTCGTAACGTGGATCCACTTGGACGCGAGACCCTTTACGAATACAACCCTGCTGGCACCGTCGCCGGTGCCGTTACCGGGCGAGACATCACCGCCATCAAGGTGAAAAACGGCGCTGGATACGACACGCTCGCCACCTTCGCGAACTACGAGTTCCAGCAGCCCCGCACCATCACCGATGCCGCAGGCCAGGTCACCACCTACGTTTACAATGCCTTCGGTCAAGTCAGCACCGTCACCAATGCCAAGGGAGAGGTCACTTCCTTCGCCTACTACTCCGCCGATGCTGCAGGGAAACGCCGGAAAGGCCGCGTCCAGCAGATCAACGGCGCCCTCGCTGGCTCCGCCGATGTCGTCACGTTCGATTACGACTCCGCAGGCCGCATCGCCCGCGTCACCGGCCCCGATGGCTACTTCCTTGATTACGCCTACGACAATATCGACCGCCTCACCCGTGTCACCTACCCGGATGCCACCTACACGGAGACCATCTACCAGCGCCTCGATCCTTTCACCTCCCGCGACCGCCTCGGCCGTCTCACTACTTACGCCTACAACGACATCCGCCAGCTTCACTCCGTCACCGATCCTGCCAACCGCACCATCCAATACCGCTGGTGCAAATGCGGCGACCTCCAGCAGCTTATCGATGCCATGGGCCGCCTCACCCGCTGGCGGCACGACGTCGCCGGGCGCGTCACTGCCAAGGAATACGCCGACGGTTCCAAGATCATCTACGCCTACGAGCCTCTCTCTGGAAAGCTCAGCAGCATCACGGATGAGAAAATGCAGGTGAAAACCCGCCGCTACCATCTGGACGGGGCTTTAGCTGGACTCGCCTACACCAATGAAGAGCACGCGACACCCGATGTCACCTTCACCTACGAAACGCCCTACCGCCGCCTTCAAACCATGCTCGATGGCCTCGGCACCACAGGCTACACCTACCATCCCGTCACGCCCGGCACCTTGGGTGCGGGTAAGTTGGCCACCATCGACACACCTCTACCGAATGACACGTTGGCCTACATCTACGACCAGTTAGGCCGACGCAGCGGCTACACCATCAATGGCGTCGGCGAATCCCGCGAATATGATGCCCTCGGGCGCGTCAGCGCGGTTGTGAATCCGCTGGGCCGCTTCCCCTACACCTATCACGGCGCCACCTCGCGGGTGAACACGGTCAGCTACCCCACCGGACTGACCGCCGCCTACACCTACCATCCCCTGGCTCAGGACTTCCACCTGAAAGACATCATCCACACTCTGCCCGGAGGCGGTCTGCTCTCCCGCCACAGCTACGAGCAAAATGCCGTTGGCAACATCACCCGCTGGACGCAGGTTGCTCCTGCTTCCGGCCTCAACCGCTCGTGGCAAATCGGCTACGACGCTGGCGACCAGCTCACCACCGTCGCCTCGCAAGATCCCGCCACCCTCGCCCTCCAGTCCACCGGCCAATACGCCTACGGTTACGATCCGGCTGGCAACCGCCTCACCGAAACCATCGACGGCGTTACCACCACCGCCACCCATAACGCGCTCAACCAACTCATCTCCCTGAGCAAGAGCGACGGCAGCTCCGCCCTCCCGGCCCAGAGCTACGAGTGGGACGCCGAAAACCGCCTGCGCGCCATCAACTACACCGGCACGGCCAGGCGCAGCGAGTTCACCTACGACGGTCTTGGTCGCCGCCATCAACTCGTCGAACGCGACGGAGCCACCATCACCGCCCAAACTTCCTTTGTCTGGAAAGGCATACGCCTCGGCGAGGAGCGCGATGCGACCGGCAACACCGTCGCCGCTCGTTACCTCAGCCACGGCGTGATGTCCTCACGCAGCAATCTACCGACAGCGGCCAAGATCGGGGGGCTTTTCGCTCTTTACAGCACGGAAGATCAACTCGGATCAATACGTCAATTGGTATCCAGCACCAACACTCTAAGTAGCTCCATCGTTTACGATCCGTGGGGCCGCTTAAGTATTGCAGGGTCGGGGCAACTCGACGTGGATACTGGATACACCGGGCATTGGTTTCATGGGCTCTCAGAGACACACTGGCCATTTTATCGGCAATACCATGCAGATAAAAGTCGTTGGATAAGCCGCGATCCTCATAAAAAAAGTGAAATGGCTTCTCCAAGCCTAAACCTCTATTCTTATGCAAACACTCAACCAATAAACTTCTTCGATCCTGACGGAAAAGAAGCCGTAAATTGCAATACGAACAACTGGTATAGTCCAGTTTCAGGGCGGAACGCATATTTAGACGCGGCGCGGAAAGCGACCCACACCAACAGCAACTCTCAGTCGGAAGATAACAAAGCGGCTGATCAATGCTTAGACCGTGACCGGAAGATTATTGAACAGACCCAAAAGCCATTAGAAATATCCCAAGATTTGCCGTCGCCATCCGCAGAGGGTAAAGATCTTTTTGAGTTTGTAATTGAACAGGTCTTATCGCGTGTATTGATTGATTAGGATACGAGGCATAATCTTAAGAAGATTATTTAATTCTAACAAATTAAATACATCAAAAAACTTATTTTGCGATTTACTACCGTTATTTTTTGCCATGAAATACTCCATACTATCGACGCTCGGGCAACTTGGCCTTTCAGACTTTCTGACCCGGTTCATACACGGAGGGTTCATTCTGTTTGTTCTGGCTCGCTTTGCGTCTGCCGCAACTATTTCCTACGACTCTACAGGCAACACCCTCTCCCAACAAAGCGTCGCGCTCGCCGCACCCACGATCACCGGCCAACCCGTCCCGCTCCTCGCCGCCGCTCCCGGCCTGATTGCCGGTTTTTCCGTCACCATCGCCAGCCCTTCGCCCGTCACCTACCAATGGTATTTTAACGGCGTTCTCATCCCCGGTGCCACCGGCGACAGCCTGCTTCTCACTACCGTCACCGCCGCAACCGAAGGCAGCTACACCGTCACCGTCACCAACAGCACCGGCAGCGTCACCAGCCAACCCTCCACCCTAGCATTTGACAGCAACGACAACGGACTCGGCGACGCGTGGGAGCTGCAATATTTCGGCAGCCTCACCCAGAAAGCCAACGACGACTTCGACAATGATGGTGCGACCAATGCTGAAGAGTTTTTGGACGGCACCCAACCGGCAGACAATAGTTCCCATTTCTTCCGACTGACCGTCATCAACGTCGGGGGCGATGTATTGACCTCGCCTCGAAAACAACGTTATGCCCCAGGCGAGACAGTGATTCTCAGGGCGACACCGATCTCGCCGAATCACTTTTTTGGATGGGCCGGCGATGACTTTCGAACCGATGACTCAATCACTGTGACGATGGATCGTCACAAGGCGATTCACGCGGACTTCAGTCCGAGCGAAGTGCGAGTGTGGGGCAGCTCCGCGAGTGGTTTGACGAATGTGCCGGTCGGCCTTGATCATGTAAAGGCTGTAAGCGCTGGCTCCGGGCACTGTTTGGCGCTGAAAACGGATGGAACGGTTGTGGGATGGGGATCCAATTCCGGCGGTCAGTCCACCATCCCGGCTGGGCTGGGCTATGTCCTGGCCATATCCGCTTCGGGCAACTATAGTTTGGCGCTCAGGTCTGACGGAACAGTTGCGCAATGGGGCGTTTATCCAGGCGGATATGGAGCGGGTGATGTTCCCTTCGATTTGGCGGACGTGGTGGCGTTTGCCGGCGGATGGAGACACGCTGTAGCGCTCAAGAACGACGGAACGGTCGTTGAATGGGGGAGGAATGTCGTTTGGTCAACACCGTCCGGCTTGAGCAGCGTGGTGGCAGTCGAAGCAGGCGACAACTTTTCAGTGGCGCTGAAGTCGGATGGAACTGTCGTCGTATGGGGAAACAACGACACTGGCGTGCTTTCCGTTCCGTCTGGTCTGTCCAATGTGGTGGCCATTGCAACCGCTCGGGGGCACGTCATGGCCTTAAAAGCGGATGGAACCGTGGTCGCCTGGGGGGAGAATTACTCAGGGCAAACAGCGGTCCCAGCAGCGCTGGACGGCGTCGAGCAAATCAGCGCAGGGGCTTCGCACAGCCTCGCTCTTGAGTCTACAGGGACGGTGGTGACTTGGGGATCGAGCAACTATTACCAACCTGCCATCCCCATCGGCATGGCGAAGGTGGCAGCAATTGCAGCGGGAGGTGACAATAGTCTTGCCGTGATGGCGATAGGACGTGCTGACGCGCTGCCAGAGATTTTAGAACCGGCTCTGATGATAGCAGCCGCCGACACGAGTTTCCGCTATCAAATAAGAGTAAAGAACAACGCAACAATCTTTTCAGCCACTGGGCTGCCGCCCGGATTGAGCTTGGATAGCAACACCGGAGTGATTGCGGGAACCACGCAGGCGACTGGAACGTTTCTTCTCGCCATTTCTGCCACGAATGCTGCGGGAACGCGTAGCGATACCCTGCGATTGACTGTCATTCCCACGGCTCCGGTATTTAAGCTCCCTTCTGCGATGGACGTGTATGTTGGCAATGAATTCACCTATCACCCCAAGGACATCAACGCGCCCTCCTCGTATTCTGCTTCCGGCCTGCCGCCAGGCCTGAACATCGACGCCACCACCGGGCTGTTATCCGGGACACCCACTCAGGGCGGGAATTACACGGTCATGTTGTCGGCTACTAACAGCCACGGAACGGGAACTGGATCGATGACCATGCGGGTCAAGACGGTGTTTGCTTGGGGCTACAATGCAAACGGACAAACGGATATACCTGACGGCGTGAATGATGTCGTGGCATTAGCTGCAGGGGAGACCCACAGTGTGGCCCTCAGATCTGACGGCACGGTAGTTGCCTGGGGAGACAACACCTACGGTCAAACAGATGTGCCGCCAAATCTAAGCAACATAGTAGCCATCGCTGCCGGGCGTAACCACACGCTGGCATTGAAGAGCGACGGCACGGTGACGGGGTGGGGCTACAATGAGTATCTCCAAACTGACGTGCCGAATGGCCTAACCGACGTGGCAGCAATCGCCGCTGGGCACTACTACAGTCTCGCCCTCAAACACGACGGTAACGTGGTCGTCTGGGGGGACGCAGGGGACGGAATTCCAAACATCCCGTCGGGCGTCTCGAACGTGGTGGCGATTGCCTCCGGTTATTATCATATTCTTGTTCTGAAAGCCAACGGAGCCGTCATTTCGTGGGGTTACGACGAAAATGGTCAGGCCACTGTGCCTGAGGATCTTTCTGGCGTGGTTGCGGTTGGGGCAGGTTCGCACCACAGCCTAGCGATCAAGTCGGATGGGACTGGGGTGGGCTGGGGGAACAATATCAACGGTCAAACATCGATGCCCACTACCGAAACCAGTTTTTTGGACGTCACCGGCGGATTCTGGCATAGTCTAGGAATCAAGGCTGATGGCAAGCTGGAGGTGTGGGGCTATTCCGGCGACGGGCTATATGACCAAGTCTTCTCAAGTTCCCAAATCACAAATGCGGTGAGCGTCACCGCAGGAGCACGGCACAGCATGATCTTATTGGCGGCACCTCCACGAGTTACCAGCGTGCTACGGCAGGTTGTTGAAGCCAACTCTCAATGGTCTTATCGGATACGCGGCAGCAACCTTCCGACATCTTATGCATCCATTGGCCTGCCTTCAGGCACTAGCGTAGACACTGTGACCGGTGTCATTTCAGGGACGGCCCCCGCCTCAGGCACGTTCTCCATTCCGATATCAGTGCAGAATAATTATGGCACGGAAACGGTCGCCTTGGTTCTGAGTGTCAAACCCTCGCTTGCCGACGCAGTTGATGCCCCCGGTCTTTCGTGGTCCTCAGGCGGGAATGCAGTATGGGATGCCGAACTTACCACCACTTCCGATGGAGTGGACTCAGCACATAGCGGCGGGATCTCCGATGATGGCGTTTCATGGATCGAGACAAGCGTCACTGGCCCGGGATCATTGACATTCCAATGGAAAGTGTCCTCCGAGGAGGGCTGGGATTATCTACGATTCAAGATAGACGGAGTGGAACAGAAGAGGATTTCAGGTAGCGTCGGCGGCTGGATGGCCGAAAGTTTCATCATCTCCGCTGGTAGCCATACACTCCGCTGGTCCTATACCAAGGACGAGGTGGTTTCGGATGGATTGGATGCGGGTTGGCTCGACCAGGTAGGCTATACTTCGGCCAGCACCTTCAATTCATGGCGAACCAGCCAGTTTACGACCGCTGAGCTTGCCGACTCGGCCATCAGTGGGCCGCTGTCGGATGCCGACAAGGACGGACGATCCAATCTGCTTGAGTATGCTCTCGGACTAAATCCTAAAATTGCGGAAAGCACCGGCCAGCCTCAAGTGAGCACTAGCGCGGGAAACCTCACCTTACGCTACGCCAAAGCTCGCTCCGATATTACCTATACTGTGCAGACCAGCACCGACCTTACCGTGTCCGCAATGTGGACAACGACAGGTGTGACTCAAGGAACGCCAGACAGCAATGGCTACGTAACCGCAAGCGTGCCCCTCACCGCTCCCCGCCGATTCTTACGCCTGCAGGTCACTCTCCTGCCATAGTGTGGACCGAGCCAACCTTGTCGGGCTCACTCCGGGTATCGTGAGTCCTCCCTTCGGGTGAGCTTGGGTGCTTCAAGCGAATCGTTCCGATGATGCGCTGCTCCAGAGCCGGCACGGTTTCTGTAATATTCACACATCGTTTTTACTCCCCTATGACTATGACGTTGGAAGTAAACATTTATGTTCACATACCACGGCATAGCTGATGAAATCGTCATTTAAAAGCTTCAACCTCGGACTTTTTCAACATTTTTGTTGAATATAAAGGTGTTTACAAACCAGCAGCCTTGTTTATCATCAATAATGTTAGCCAAAGAAAATGAGAACTAGAGACATCATGGCAATGCCCAATGCGCTGGGGTCATTCGGCGCTAAATCGGAGACCCTAGAGCCATTCGAGAGTCCAATCAAAGAAGAGCTTTGCCGAGTTCTCAATAAGCACCTTGCACCCGACACCAAACTTACAAATCAGGTCGATTTTGTGACCCCCAACGGCAATTACCGAGCGGATTTCGTGCTAACGTCAGGGAGCCGTGTCGTCGTGATCGAAGCCAATGACAAAGAATTTCACGATGTCCTAATCGATATCTACCGAGGTTCATTTATCCTTGGATTTTCTGCTGCCCAATCGGTTTATTACATTAGGGGCTGCGATATTACCTATTCGCTTCCAACTGTCCTCTACGCCATATCCCAACATGAACCATACCTTTTCTCAGAGCGTGGCCTGAAGTCACTTGAAGCACTGACGGAGATTAAGGAAGGTCGTGGCGAGATCTGATAGGAAATCGCTTGTGGCCCACCGGGACGTTCGCCCGGAGTTTGAAGCTGGAAGCGGGTTTTTCCATAGCTGGATGCTGGCAGATCGGTGTTTGAGAGTCAAGCGCCCGCCATTACGTGATG
>Ga0163154_10008647_pt1 | contig 11799 bp, 9 predicted proteins | sample OliLakLV19MP9P1_FD_148649 | JGI IMG/M metagenome (GOLD analysis project Ga0163154, IMG submission 148649) | Freshwater microbial mat bacterial communities from Lake Vanda, McMurdo Dry Valleys, Antarctica - Oligotrophic Lake LV.19.MP9.P1 | ecosystem: Environmental > Aquatic > Freshwater > Lake >... | reverse complement strand
GGCGCGCCGGCATCTGGTGGCCAGGCGCGCCACGGCAAAGATCACGATCGATGGCCGTCTCGACGAGGCCGACTGGGTCAATGCCCCGGTGGCGCGCGACTTCGTCCAGAGTCGTCCCGACTACGCCCCGACGACGAAGTATCCGTCGGAAGTCCGGATTCTGTTTGATGCAGACTATCTCTATATCGGCGGATTTCATCGCGACAGCGCAGGACTCGCATCGATGCGGCTGCCCGACCTGCGCCGCGACTTCGAGCCCCCCGAGGCCGACGACTTCGCCATCACCCTCGGCCCCCTTGGCGATCATCGCACCGCCTACCAGTTCCACGTCTCGCCGCTCGGTTCGCAGGGCGACGTGCAGGCCTTTGACGGTGGTGATGCGTTCAACTTCAACTGGGACGCCATGTGGCGCACGCGAACCACACGCGCCGACTCCGGCTGGGTGGCCGAGATCGCCATTCCGTGGCGATCGCTGCGCTATGCGAGAGGACTCACCTCGTGGGACATCAACCTCCTGCGCAACACGCGTCGTGCCGCGCAGTTCAGCTCCTGGATGCCGTATCCGCGTCAGCTCACGTCGTGGCGACTGACGTACGCCGGATCGCTCGACTCGTTGCAGCCGCCACCGCCCCGCACCAACGTGCGGATCCGCCCCTATGCCCTGGGCTCCGCGCAGCGAGATCGGACACCCGGCGCCAACAACGCCAGCACTGGTGACATCGGCGGTGAAGTGATCTGGGCACCCACGGCAAACACGCTGCTCGAGGCGACGGTGAACACCGACTTCGCGCAAGCCGATGTGGACCGACAGGTGGTGAACCTCACACGATTCAGCGTGTTCTTCCCCGAGCGTCGGCAGTTCTTTCTCGAGAATGCCGATCTGCTCAGTGCTGGCGGACTCGGAGCAACATCACGCTACATCGTCCAGCCCTTTTTCACACGCCGTATCGGCCTCGGTAACGACGGCACGCTGTTGCCGATCGATGGTGGTGCACGTTTCGCATATCGCACCGGGCGAACCACTGCCGGGATTCTCGCCATGCGGCAGCGCGGGGTCGGTGCCGCAGAGGACGCGACGTTCGCCGTGGCGCGCGGCAGTCAGTTCTTCGGGCGCGCGACACGGGTCGGCGCCACGGTGGCCGTGCGTGATGCCGCCAGCGCGTCGGGCGACAACCTCGTCACCGCCGTCGACGCACTGGCGCGCATCGGCGAGCAGATCCAGTTCACGGGCACCGTCTCGACGTCGACGCGCACGCTGTCATCGACCACGCGCGACAACCGCACCGATTTCGCGAGCACCTGGCAGCTCACCCGGACCACACCGCGCAGCACCGCCGGCCTGATTGGCGCGTGGGTCACGGAGCGGTACGATCCACTGACCGGGTTCGTGTCGCGACCCAATGTGATTCTCACCAATCCGAGCGTCAACGTCACCTTCCAGCCCGCGTGGCGACCGAAGTCGATCGTCTGGTTCAAGCCCGGCATCGCCACGTTTCTGTATCACTCGCCCAAGACGTACGCGCTGCAGGAAGGGCTGGTGCAGGTCCGCGGCGAAGTGTTGTATCGCAATGGCGCCCAGCTCGTACCATTCGTCGAATCGAATCTCCAGCGCCCGACCACGGCGGTGTCGCTTTTCCCGGGCGTCAGCATCGCGCCGGGCGCGCGCGAATACACGCGGTACGGCCTCGAGATCAAAAGTGATCAGAGTGCGCGCGTCTCGACGACCGGCAACTTGAGCAGCGGCACATTCTTCGACGGGCGGCTTGATCGCGCCGCCGTCGGTGCGCGGTTCTCGCCGTCACCGTACGTCGCGCTGCGTGCCGATTATGAGGTCAATCGCCTGCAGGGCATCGGCACGCGCGACACCAGTTTCGTCACCCATCTGCTGGCACCGGAACTGCGGGTGTTCCTGAATCCGCGGGTACAGTGGAGCGCGTTCTACCAGTACAACACGCTGCAGCAACGAGGGGCATTGAACGCGCGGTTCAGCTGGGAGTTTGCGCCACTGTCATTTCTGTACGTGGTGTACAACGACCGACAGGCGATTCAGGATGGGACGACGCCGTCGGCGCGGTCGGTGATTGTGAAGCTGAGCTGGCTGAGACAGTTGTAGGGGTGGTGTGCGTAGTGCTCACCCGGCACGATTCACAGTGACCACGATCGACGCCCGCCATGACTGGGCGCTTAGGGAATTGTTGCAGGCAGCGATGCGCTGAGGACCATGTCTCAACGTACCAGACCTTTACTAACGACTCAGTACCGACATCCCGACCCCGACGAACTCGAGACGGGTCGTGGTGAAGCTGGGTGGGAAACTGCCACTCCCAGGAATCGGTACCGTCGTCCGTCGATCGAGTCCCAGTCGCCGTGACTCCGAAACGATCGTTGCCTGAGATTTTTTCGCCGGCGGAGGTGGTGCCGCCGGCGCACTGCTCGACGGCGGCCGGCGGGCTGGCAGATACACGCCGTTCAACCAGTCCGCGCCTTGCCGCGTGTTGCATGCGGCGCCATCTGAGCCACTGGCGCCGCAACCGCAGGGACAGGCGTTCGGATCCGGCACCTCGACTTCTGTGAAAAGGCGCGCGATGCCAGGAGGTACGTCGCCGCTGATGATCAACTGTGGCCGTGAGCCGGCACGTGGCATCATCGCCAGTATCCGGATGACAGACACACCATCACCAGGCCATCCCCACGACTCGCCGCGCCAACCGTCCGAATTCACGCGGAGGCCGGTCTGGAAGAGATAGCTCACACCGTCAGTCCGAGTTCCATACACATTCGCCTTGCAGATGTAGCGGGCCACCGGTGCAGTACCGGCGACGGTGCGGTGGATCGGGATGCGCACTTCGGTCTCGAGTCCTCCTCGTCGTACTGATATGAACGGCAGCCCGCCACCGCCGACGCGCTGACCGACGGAGTCCACCAGCTCGCAGCCGAAGCCGATGTTGCGGACGCCCGGATCGAGATTGATCAAGCTGACGGGAATAGCGATGAAGGCGTGCGCGGCGCACGTGGCGGTGAACAGCAAAGTTGCGGCGACAGCACTGAGATGAGCGAGCAGTCGTGACTGCATTGTCAGGCTCCTGAGAAAAATTGCAGCAATCCAGCCCGGCCCGCCTCGCTGCGTCGTGAGGAATGGAATATCCGCGCCTGCGTTTCGCCAGCTCCGTTGACGGCCCGCGGTGCGCTCGCGCTGCGTGGCATCGATGTGTCGCACCGACTCATACATTCTCCACTGCCGTGCTCGATGTTGCCGCCCTGCTACAGCTGTATCACTACGGGGTTCGCTTCCTCGATAGCGCGTCAGTAAAAACGATCACAAAGCACGCGGAACAGCGGCAAATCCCTGGCAGACACGCATCCACATGCTGGCGCCGTCATTGCAGTAGTCTGCTCCGTGTACATCGTCGTGTCATCACACGTCTTGAAAGCTTACCTCACACCCGGGTCATCATGCGTCGAAGCATCATCACCTGCACGCTCGCACTGGCATCCATGGTCGCGTTGCCGTCTCGCGCAGCTGCCCAGCTGACGCGGACGACTCCCGCCTGCACTGACGGCAACTCCGTCTCCACGCTCGGAGCGACGTCTTGCAAGGGAGCGTTTGCGGGCAACAACAAGAACCAAACGGCCGGCGTCGTCGCCGAGCTTGCCTCGTTCGGCGGTCCGTGGAGCCTTCTCGGATCCTCGGATGACGCCGGTACCTTCGGTCCATTCACCTCGAATCCAGCGGGCGCCACTGGCACCCTCACGTTCGACAATTTGCTCACGGGTCCGTTCGTCCTGATCTTGAAGGCATCCAACAGCTTCAGCATGTACTACTTCGCCAACGCAGGCGCCGGCGTCACTTCCGTGAATTACACGACGGCCGGCACGGCGGTGAATGCCCAAGGCATTCCGCAGGGGCTCTCGCATGCCACGCTGTACGTCCAGACCGGCGGCTTCAACGTGGTGCCTGAGCCGTCCACCTATGCCCTGCTCGCCAGCGGCATGCTCGGGCTCGGCATTGTTGCCCGCCGCCGCCGCCGCGTCTGACCTCTCCTCTGGGTCGGAAACATTTCAGCAGCAACACTTGAACGCCCCGATCAGCCAGGTCGGGGCGTTTTTGCGCGCCTGGCGCTCGGGCCGCATCCCTAAGCCACCGGCGCTGACGCCACCGGCGCTGACGCCACCGGCGCTGACGCCACCGGCGCTGACGCCACCGGCGCCAGATCCACCCAACCAGGCTGAAGCCGGAGCTCGCCCTTCCATTTCGGGGGCCATGTTCCTGACTGAGCCCGGCGCAGTTTGACGCGTACGCACCACGTCTGAACACCAGACTGATGCATACGCGCAACAATATGCCTGAGTCCGCTGTTGATCGCTTCCGATCATCAAAGTTAACTCGTTGATAAACAAGGTCTTACGTTGCAGACTCTGCCATTGGCACAATGGCAGAGTCTGGCTTGTGTATTGCACTTCATGATCAGCGTCAAAGCGATCTCACTCTCGCTGTCTCCGGCTTCGGAGTTCTTCATGCGCCGTTCGCTGCTCACCTTTGCATTTGTCGCCGCTTCGGCAGTCCTGATGCCCAGTACGGCGTCTGCTGCTCACACCTTCGGACTCACACTGACGTCGCCAGTCTGCTCTACATTTGCCGCGTCGGTCAGCTTCAATTACACGTCGTGCCTCGGCTCGTACGCCGGCAACAACCTGAATCAGGACCTGACGGCCGCCCTGAACTCGTTTGGTGCCGGCACGCTGCTCCTCAATGGTTCGTCGAATGATGCCGGCACCTTTGGCCCGTTCACCAGCGATGAGACCGGCACCATCGGCACGCTGACGTTCGATGCCGCGATCAGTGGCCCGTTCGTTCTGGTTCTCAAGGCCGGCAATCAGTTCAGCATGTACTATTTCATGAATGCCGGCTCGACCTCGAGCGTGACGTACAGCACCATCGGCACCAACCTGAACATGCAGGGAGGACCAAACGGTCTGTCGCACGCGTCGCTGTATTCCGCCGGCAGCCTGAACGTCGTGCCGGAGCCCTCCACGTACGCCCTGATGGCGACCGGCCTGATCGGCCTCGGCGCCGCAGCCCGTCGCCGCCGCAACGCCTGAGCACGTCTGCCCGCCCGATTGAAGCAGCCTCGGCATCATCCCGAGGCTGCTTCTGCGTTTGGGGCGCCGGCGAAGCGGCAGCGCTCGCCGCGCGAAAAAACGCCCCGGTCAAGACGGACCGGTGCGCTGATGTGGACTGCAACACAAAGTGGCCGGATAGACATGCTCCAGCAGTATCGGGGCATCGACCGTCTGTTTCCTTACGCCACCGCTCGCTCAGCCCCCCGTGCCGAACTGCCGCGTGAACTTCACGAACACGTTGCGCTGCTGCGGCCGACGCCAGTCAAAGAAACTTCCCGCATCTCGGCCATCGTTGAACACGACGAAAAGCCCCGTCCCCGCCGTGTTGAGCCAGCCAAAGCGTACATTGGCCGACCAGATCGACTGCTGATTGTTGTACTGCGTCAGCGTCTGCACGAAGATGCGCGGCGAGAAGAAGTAGTTGAGTCGAACCGCCTGGAGCGTCCGCGTGAAGTTGCCTTGCGGCAGCCGGACATCGTTGTGCTCCATCGTCAGAGATCCCGAGAATGTGGCCCCTCGGCGCAGCGTGAGCGTGCCGCTGCCACCGCGTCGGGTACCCGTCCAGAATTCGCCGACGTCGAAGCGACCCGTCACCCAGAGGTTCTCGCTCGGGTCGGTCTGATAGTCGAAGCCCACCGTTCCCCACGTGTACGAACCCACCGGCAGCACCACACCCGGCGCGATCGTGAACGGCGCCTGCAGTCCTTCGTGCGCGATGTTGTATTCGGGGCCGAAGCGTGCGCTGTTGGCGAACTCGATCTCGGTCACGTCGATGTGAACGAATCCCGACTGGTAGAAGCCGTCCATGCCATACGTGCTGCGATAGTTCAGGTGCGGATTCCACTGCCGGAACCAGGCCCATTCCGGCTTGCGGATCAGTCGCAACAATGACACGTCGTACTGCCGAAAACCCGCCGGCCGACTGAGGAATCCGACTTCCGGATTGAAGTCCGCGCCGACCTGCGCGACTCGCAGACTGTGATTCCACACATTCGTCTGATAGGCGATGCGCCCACTGAAGGCATTGTCGTCGCCGGCTCGTCCGGGCGTGGTGGTTTTGGCGGCCCAGAGGTCGGTGGTCCACTCCTGCCCCAGCCCGATGCGTCCATCCACGGCGAAGGTGCGATTCACATCGCCCGCATCGCGCGTGGACAATCGCTGCACGGCCATCGCGCCGATCCGCGAGCGTCGCGATACTTCCCGGATCGCACGCACCACCGAGTACGACTGTCCGTCGGTGACGTCGTCCGGCGCATCGGTCACCATCTGCAGCAGTCCGATGGTGGTTTTCCCCACGCGACCGGTGAGGCGACCACCACCGAGGATCGGCTGCGGCGTGCCGTTGTCAGCGATGCCGATGCGGCGCGTGAAGAACAGGTCGATGGCCTGCGGTGTGCCTGCCGAAAAGATGCCGGCATTCTCGAGGAAGAACGGGCGTTTCTCGGGGAAGAAGATGGGGAATCGCGTCAGGTTCACGCGCTGATCGTCCACTTCCACCTGCGCGAAGTCGGTGTTGTAGGTGAGATCCAGCGTCAGTGCCGGAGTGACGCCGTACTTGATCTCACCGCCGAATTCGACGGGCGTGGTCGTGCGCGATCCTGACGTGGGAAACGTCGTCTGCGACGCGCCGAGGACGTATGGCGTGACGGTCTGGATGCGTCGCGCCGGCACCGTCAGTTTTTCGAGTGTGCCGGCGAGTGAGAGTCGATTGAGGTTGAATTGTCGCGGGATGAACGCCCAGAAGAGTTCTTCATTCTTGCGGCGGATGGAGCGCGTGATGTTGAAGCCCCAGCTCTGCTCCGTCCGTCCTGCCTGATAACGGAGTGTGGAGAATGGAATCCGGAATTCGGCCGTCCAGCCGAGCGAGTCGATCGTCGTGGCCACCGTCCAACTCGCGTCCCAGTTGACGTTGAAGCCGCCCAGGCCGCCGGCCAGCGCGCGATTCTGTCCCTGTACCGCGGCGCCACCGCCTTCGCCTTCACGGATCACCTGTCCATCGTACTCCACCCCTGCGGGCGTGGTGGCGAAGACGAAACCGTTCTGTCGATCGTGATACGTGTCGAAGATCAGCGCGATGTGATCGCTGTTGGAGAGTGTGACGTCGCGAATCTTCTCTCCCGGCACGATCAGGTTCGGCTCGCGGTCGAACATTCGGGCCGCGATGTAGAGCGACTGTCCGTCGGTGGCGAGTCGCACGTCGGTGCGTTCCGTGGCCGGCACGCCCTCATTCAGTTCACGCTGCAGGAAGTCCGTGATCGGCACCGCCTGCAGCCACATCGGCTCGTCCAGCCGGCCATCGATCTGTGGCGGCGTGGTGATCCGGAGCGCCCTCGCTTCCGGGAGCGGGCGGGCGCGGGCAGCGCGGGCAAAAGAGTCGGCGCGGGCGGCGTCGAGGCGTACCGGGGCCGGAGACGGGCTCTGCGCGTGCGCAACGGATGGCATCGCGCCGAGTGACCAGGCCGTCAGCGCCGCCAGGGCGCGGGTCAGCCAACGGCGGTGAGAGGCTACTTCGAATTTGCGTACGAGCGGCATGCGGGTGTGCAGGAGAGGACGGTTCTGGCATGCCGGAGACGGGCGGCGCACCGGCGTCGCGGAAGTATGATTGGCTATGTCCGTCGATGCTACGCAGCGGGGGGAGCAGGCGCTGCGGTTCCGCGCATCAAGATCACCGTCCCCACGCTGCACGACTCCGGCACGATCGACGTACCGATGCCCCCCACGACCTTTCGCGGAGGCTCCGTCAGGCGTGGATGTACTTCTCGAATACCAGGCTGAAATCCTTTCGCAGATGGCGCTCGAGCACAGCCTCGTTCAATTCATTCAGCAGTGAGCGGTAATGCGCCGCCACCGCCGACGGCTCAGCCGCCCCATTGAGCTTCAGCATGGAGCCCAGCACCGACGCGGCCGAGATGGCATGCGAACGGCCTACTTCATCCTTGTGCTGCAGCTTCCCGATCGTGTGCAGTGCCTTGTAGATGTCCTTCAGCTGTTCCAGATGGCCCTTGCGCACATCGATGCTGAAGGGCTTGTCACCAATGGCGAACTTGAGTTCGATGTCGAGATCGATCGTGCCTGCCGTTTCGATCGTCACGCCGGTGACAGTGTGCTGCGCGTAGTCGTACCGCTTGATCGTGCGCTTGGCCGAGATGGCGGATTCGCCATCGACGTGAATCAGAGCGAGATTCGTGAAACAGTACTCGTCTTTCTTCGATTTGATGATGAAATAGATCTTTTCCTGATCTTCGTGAAAGAGATAATCGTCGGCGTCCACCTTGTCGTAGTCTTTCTGGGCGACGATGACGCCAATGTCGCTGAGTCCAAGCGCTTCGGCCGCAAACTTCCTGAACATCTGTGTCACTCCTCACAACCGGGAAAATGGCCCGCGCCACGGCATCGGTGCCGAGGCGCGGCAGCGGGTGAATGTATGCACGGAGCATGGCGATACGCGATACAGCCGGGCTGTCGTGTCACGCTCCCTCGGCACTCGGCGGGTGCTGAAGCGCGGCCAAGCCGAGCCCCCCGCAGTGCTTGCATGCGTTGAACTCCGGCAAAGTATGACGCGTCGGGAGCTTTCTGAGCGTGTGCGTTCCGCAATGGACGTTGCCCGCTGGAAGATGGCGGTCCTCCCGAACGTCGGCGCCGGTGATCAGGACTGCCGACTCAGGGCGACCCAAGAACCGTTACAAATGAGCCGGAAACCCGAAGCGAGGATTGAGGGTTGGTCACCGGCAAACAGCCGATACGTCACTAACTCCCGGAGCTGCTCGTGCGTCTGTCACCACCGCGCTGCTCCGCGCGCTTCGCGATCGTCACCACCGCACTGCTCTCCACTGTCGCGTGCGGTGACACCCCGTCGGAAGTAGCGTTCCGTGATGGCACGAACAGTGCCACCACCTTCCGTATTACGCGCCCGGGGCTCAGCGATGCCGATGTCCGCGCTGCCGGTGGCTCGCTCCTCTCGGTCATCGAAAAGGACAACCGTGTGACTGGCGCACTGCGCATACCAGCAAGCATCGCTGGAACTGCCACCGATTTCGTGGAACAAATGAATGGAACCGTGGAAAACACCACCACTCAAGCGAAATTCAACCAGACAGCTGACACTTTCGTGCGCGACCTCGTTTGGCAGATTGGTGATCGACAGCTCAGCGTCACAAACCAGACGGCGGGCGCGGCGCAATTCACTATTGTCATCTCGCGCCAATGAGCACGGCGGCGGCCTGACTGGCAGCCTACGGCTTCCGGGTGCCCGTCGCCTCGAGTGAGTCGTCGTCCAGGCGCACCACCAAGGTCACGGGCTGACCCGCGACGCGGCGGAACGTGAACATCATGTCAGGACGCAGTACCTCGTAGATCGTGCCATCCTTATCGTACAATCCCGGCCTGAAAATATCCGGCCCGAGACGAATCAGTGCGAACGTCTTCATGTAGGGGTCGTTCGGTTCCCACCGCCCCTTGACCGTTCCGTTTTCGTAGGTGACGATGAAGACACCCAATCCAGCCGACCCAGGTGCCGGTTTCGCCAGGCGATACTCGTAGCGGCCCATATATGGCTGCGCGTCTATCTCCGACATGGTCACCTCCAGCGACGGCGTGACACCCCTCCTGAGCGAGGCCCGTGTGGTGCCCCACTGCATCGCCAGAATGCCCCCGCTCGCGGACAGTTCCGGCATCGACCAGGTCAGTACTTCCATGAAGGGCGCCTGACTGGCTGGCGTGCTCACGCGAATCTGCGCGGCACTCGAGTCGGGCGGGTCCATGTGGAAGATGTGCCAGTTCGGATCGAGCACCGTGGTCCAGTCGCCCGTCTCGCGGAGCACCATCCAGACGGAGTACTTGCCCTTCGGCACCGGGCGTCCGTTCAGCGTCACGTCCGTGTTCACTTCCAGCACCGTGGCCCAGTTCGCACCTGGCGTCCACACCTCGCCCCAGTGTTGCGCCACCGGATTGCCGAACAGTTTCGGCCGCCCACATGCTCGCGGACGCGAGTAGGTCAGGCTGAGTTTCCTGCCATCGATGACCTGCGTCATGGTGCCCAGCTCATTGGCGCGAATCTGGGCGGCGATCACTCCGGCAGCAGCAGCAGCGCGCTGAGTCCAGCGATCGAGGCAGCACGAGTGGCGTGGCGCATGTGGTGTAATGAAATGTTGGTGATTCGATCTGCTGCGGCAAACGGTACCAGTATGCGACGAATGATCAGCCGAACTGCGCGTCGACGGCGATGCGAATCTGCGCCAGTGTCTGACCTTCCGCGTGCAAGCGGACCGTGAGTCTGCCCGCTCCCTGACAGATCGGGCAGATGGTGGCCATCGCGTCGCCCTCATAGCAGCTGAGCAGCGAATAGTACCCGGGCAACTCGGCACAGCCGCAGCTGCAGCGGATCCCATCGGCAACCTCGGGGATGGCACGAATGGCATCGAAGAGCGGCACCAGATAGGCCGATTTCGCCAACTGTGCGGCGGTCATGGCCGTGGCGCCCGTGATGCCTGTGCGCGGCGTCGGGTGCACGACTCGCCCGTGCCAAGATCGCGGTTCCGCCCCGCACATCGGCGAGCGTGCGCGATCGGGCGGTAACCGGCACGCTGTCGCGGCGCTCGTCGTCGGCCATCGTCGCGATCGCCTTGACCTTGAGCTCCACATTGATCTCGCGCCCGAACAATCGCAGTTCGATCGGCGCACTCATGACGACACCGATCAGCGCAGCCGTCCGCCTGATCCGCGCGTTAACCGACCGCGAACCCCGCGTGCACGGCCTCCCACAGCGCACGGTCTCCCACGACCTCCAATGACGCACCCGACGGCCGCGCGCTCAATGCCGCCGCCATCCCTCCGAACGTCCCTCGCACGGTGACCTCGGCGTCGAGCGCCTCGCCATCCCGCGCGTCGAGGCGCCCCTTCACGAAGCCCAGCTGGTACGGCACGCCGTCGATCCACAGTTGCACCCGGACACCATCCAGCAGGCCGCGGTAGCGCCGCTGCAACGACACCACGAACCACCGCGACGATACCACGTCGTCAGGTTCTGGCGCGTCGAGATACGCTGCACCGAAGGCCCCCAGCGCCAGCACCACCGGCTTCAAGCGTCGCCCCGCCTCCGTCAACACCCAGGCCATTCGCGCAGGGGGCGGAAGTGCCACTGACGCCACCAGGCCGGCCGCCTCGAGTTCGCGAAGTCGCGTCGAGAGCACGTTGGGCGTGAGCCCGGGCAGCAGCAGATCAGTGAACCGCCGCGGACCGGGCAGCAGCTCACGCACCAGCAGGATCGACCAGCGCTGGCCCACCAGATCAAGCGCTCTTGCGACACCACAGTATTGTCTATAGGATTTCATAGTATGTTTTATGATATTACCGTCAGACGCCAATGACAACTCTGCCATCGCCACCGAGCGTGATCGCATTTCTCGCCATCGTCGCGTGGGTGGCCGCAGGTGCGATCGGCGCCCAGGTAGCCACCGCCGACCGGAGCGACCGACTGAGGAGCGCAGGAAAGGCCCTGCTCGCGGTCAGTCTCTGGATGGCGCTGACCGCCTTGCCCACGGCGGCCGGATGGCTGCGCGCCGACGCGGCCATGCCGGGCGCGCCAGTGTTCCTGGGCGCCCTCCTCGTCTCGGTCACTGCGCTGGCCCTCTCCCCGCTGGGAGCACGGTGGGCCCGCCTGCCTCTCTGGGCGCTGGTAGG
>Ga0163154_10008645_pt1 | contig 11800 bp, 11 predicted proteins | sample OliLakLV19MP9P1_FD_148649 | JGI IMG/M metagenome (GOLD analysis project Ga0163154, IMG submission 148649) | Freshwater microbial mat bacterial communities from Lake Vanda, McMurdo Dry Valleys, Antarctica - Oligotrophic Lake LV.19.MP9.P1 | ecosystem: Environmental > Aquatic > Freshwater > Lake >... | reverse complement strand
GATTACGGTGCGATCGCCTTGCGGTAGAGGATAAAGTCGAAAAGTCACTTGACTAATTACCCCCAAACTTCCATAGGAACCAGTCATGAGCTTCATCAAGTCATAGCCTGCGACGTTCTTAACTACTCTTCCACCTGCTTTTACCAGTTCGCCATCTGCCCGAACAAAAGAGATTCCTAAGAGCATATCTCTAACGCCTCCATACCTTTGACGGAGAGAGCCAGTATTAGCAGTGTTAACAATTTCACCGATCGTTATTTTCTCTGGATAGGCGGGATCGATTGCGAGGAATTGACCAGATTTTGCCAAGATATTTTGTAAATCTCGGAACTTCATACCAGCTTCACAGGTGACGGTTAAATCTCCTACAGCATGATCGATTAATCGATTGAGACGGGAGGTATTAACGATAATGCCAAAATCATTAAACTGCGCAAATGCTCCCCAGTTGAAGTTACTGGTTAAAATTTTCCATTTATTTTTATTTGCTAAAGCGATCGCTTGACTTAGTTCAGATTGAGTATGGGGGTAGATGACGCAAGCAATTTTAGAGGCAATTTTAGAATAGTTATGATTCGTCTCACCGTCAAAGTTCGCATCTAAATTGGCAGCCAAATTGGCATCTAAATTAGAACTAGGATCGAAGACACTTTCCGTTCCTAAAATTTCAATAAGTGCTTCTTTAATTGATGCCTTGATATCCTTCATGAAGCTGCTAAAACACCTGCGGAGATCTGTTTCGGCAAAACTCGAACGCGATCGATAGATGCACAATAGGCAATATCAAGATCTCCACCCAATCTCAATAAGCGTTGACCGTGAGTGGCATGATGGAATAATTCTTCTAAGCGACCGCTCCACTGTTGATACAAACATTTGGCAGCAATAGCTTCATCATTTCCAAATTCCCATTCTAATCCTGCGGCGATCGCTCCAGCACAGGCGGTGTCTTCTAAGGAATAACTCCCTTCCCAACCCGATGCTACAATCCAAACTGTTTCAGGCTGATTTTGTTGGAGATAACTTAAAACCGAACCTAAATTAATCATTGCTGCTGCCAACACAACGGGAGCCGACTGAATGCATTGCAATGCCCTCGTCCCATTTGTCGTACTCATAAAAATCCGTTTGCCTTTTACCATTTTAGGTGTGTAATCAAAGGGAGAGTTACCCAAATCAAACCCCTGCACCGTTTTCCCGCCTCGTTCTGCCGATCGTAATCTCAATGCCTGTGGATGCAACTCACTGGTTTTAATTAATTCATCTAAATCTGAAAATACCTGCACCGCCTCAGCCCCTGCGGATAAAGCCGTAGAAATTGTCGTTGTCGCTCGTAAAATATCAACTGCGATCGCGCAATCGGGAAAGTCACTCTTTGGAGTTAATTCGGGGGTATGGTAAACAAATAGTTTCATTAATTAAGCAAAACCTTTAAACAGTCTCAGAATATCATCAAGCGATCCTTAAAATAATGCCAGATTACCTATAGATATCATAGGCACGGGATACTAGAGTTTATCAGGCGATCGCTTATGCTATAACGTAGAAAATTATAATTTAATAGTCGTGACCATTAGCCCAACCATAGTTAGTTATACCCTCGAAGAATTTTTAACTCGGTTTGAACAAAGAATTGACCGACAGTTTACCGAGCTTAATCAAAAGATAGACAGACAGTTTGTCGAGCTTAATCAGAAAGTAGCTGAAACCAACCAAAAAATGGACAAACAGTTTGCTGAAATCAATCAAAAAATAGACAGGCAGTTTGCCGAAGTCAATCAAAAATTGATACAACTGGAAATTGGTCAAGCCGAAATTTTGGGCAAAATCCAAACTTTAGATCAAAAACTTTCGGGAGAAATTAAAGCCTTAGACGAAAAATTTTCAGGTGAAATTAAAGCACTTGATGAGAAAGTTAATGGCATTGGTAAGCGCATAGATAATCAAGAATTTATTAATCGGAGTGTATTAGTAGCCGTGATTATCTCTTTATTAGGTGGAGCAGCAAAGCTTTTTGGTCTATTACCCACTGGTTTATCTTCTATTAAATAAAGTGTGATCGGAGCTAGAAGAATAATGAAAGAAGAATCATTGGTACAGTTAGCTAAGTCGCTCTTGTATGAAAAAGCCCTAGTCAAGCTAGATGGAGAATATGTGGGGGCTGTAGCTTCAATCCCGCGCAATCAGGATAATCATGACTTAAACTATAACGAGATTTTCATTCGGGATAACGTGCCTGTAATGATTTATCTTTTGCTTGAGGGCAAATTTGAAATTGTCAAACACTTCTTAAATACTTGCTTGCGCTTGCAGAGCGATCAATTTCAAACCTTAGGCATATTTCCCACCAGTTTTGCCGAAATTGAAGGTAAGTTAGTAATCGATTACGGGCAGAGAGCGATCGGCAGAGTTTGCTCCGTAGATGCTAGTTTATGGTGGGTGATTCTAGCTTACATCTATGTAAAAAAGTCAGGCGATCGCAGTTGGGCAGCAACTTCTAAAGTCCAAATTGGCATCCAACGCCTTCTCAATCTCATTCTTCATCCTACTTTTCGCGATGCTCCTACTTTGTTTGTCCCTGATGGCGCATTTATGATCGACCGTGCCCTTGATGTTTGGGGCAATCCTTTGGAGATCCAAGTACTTTTATATGGTGCACTTTTGAGTGCCGTGGGATTGATCCAAGTTGACTTAGAAGAGAAAAGATCCATTGACGATCCTGAGAATACCCTGGTCAGTCAGCAAATCTATCAAAGATCCTATGCGATCGCTTGGCTCAAAAAACTCAGAAGCTATATGCTCAAACAATATTGGGTAAATTCTAAAATCATCCAAACCATTCGCCGCCGTCCGACCGAAGAATATGGCGATATTGTCACTAATGAATATAATATCCAAACCGAAACTATTCCCCATTGGTTACAGGATTGGCTGGGCGATCGCGGTGGATATCTCATCGGCAACGTGCGCACGGGTAGACCCGATTTTCGTTTTTTTACCTTAGGAAATTGCTTGAGTGCAACTTTCGATCTCATTAGTCCTCCCCAGCAGCGATCGCTCTTCGATCTCATGTATCAAAATCAATCGGCTTTATTTGCCCAAATGCCCCTAAGAATCTGCCATCCCCCGTTAGATAATGAAGACTGGCGGAAAAAAACTGGCTACGATCGCAAAAATCTGCCTTGGTGCTATCACAATGCTGGACATTGGCCCTGTCTCTTTTGGTTTTTTGTGCTGGCAACCACCCGCCATAAATATCGTCAATCCTCAGTTGGTGATGACGGGGGGATCGATCGATTGCTGCAAAATAATTACGAACTTTTAGTAAAAAGACTGCCAGAACAAAATTGGGCAGAATATTTCGATGGACCCAATGGCGTTTGGGTTGGACAACAGGCAAGACTATATCAAACTTGGACGATCGCGGGGTTTCTCTTAGCCCATCACTTTCTCAAAGTAAATCCTGAAGATACCGATATTATGGATCTGCCAAATCTCAAAAATCTGGAAAAAACTCTTTAAAAGCTGAAGAGGGAGCAGCCTTAAGTTCGCTATCGATTTTTAATAATGGCAATTTCAAGTGCGAGGGAAATTCTGGACTGTGATAGACCTGCTGAGTTACTTCTACAAATTCACTGGCGGTACAAGAAGATGGATTTTTAGAGGTATTAGTATGTCGTTCGATTAGAGGAAATGCTGCCGAGGCGATCGCTACTCCCAATCTATGTCCCAACTTAAAACTATGACAGGTCGGACGAAGTTTGATTTTATATTCTAAGGCTACTTCAGATTCTATCCATTCAATCGCATTAAAGGAAGTTCGGAATTTTGCCCTAAGTACTCCCATCGTTACTAGCATTTGCCGACCATCGGGATAAATATCTAGTAGTTTGATCGCCCAGTCGGTATCAGGGGCAGAAGTGGCAGCAAAAAGGATAAATTCAGCAGTTCCACTAATTCTGAGATCTTCAGTAATGAGAGAACTGATATAGATAAGCACATCCGATCGCCTGTGTACATCTCTTTGATCGTAACTGCCATAGCTAGTACTGGGATTGGGGATGCGGGGATCGTAGACGTAGATATCGGGAAATGCAGAAGGTAATTCGGAGATATTAGCCGTAAGCTTGCCATGCTCATGGAGAAAAAAGTTTTGATATTCTGGTTCTCGTTCCCATGCTTGAAGATCGAGCCATCGGTTCTCACCCATTAAAAATAGCTGTACTGGCGATCGCCCCATCATGCCATTATCCAGACCTTTGAGCCAATAATCAAACCAATCTACTTGCAATCTATCGATCTGAGGAATTGCCGCTTCACCAAAATCAAGTTCTCCTACTTGCTGTTGCCAAGGTAAATGTTGCCAAGGAGAACCAATTAAAAACTGCGGCTGATTTGTAACCTGTTTGGCTTGTTGATAGGCAGCGATCGTGGCTTCGATAAATATATCCGCCCATCCTGCAATGTGTAAAGCGGGAAGATCGAACTGCTCGAAACGACTGAGGGGATTTAGTTCCTGCCAATAGGAATCGTGGGGTTGAGAATTAGTAATCCAATCAAAAAAGAAGTTTGCTAATGGTTCCGACTTCAAAACCTCAATTCGATCGAGGGGAACGGAATGCAGTAACTTAGATATCTCCTGTTGTGACTGATATAAATTTGTCGCTTGAGGTTCTAATTTATGAAAATATGCCTGATTTTGTACGAGTTGTAATGCCCATGTCAGCGTAAATTCGAGGGCGATCGCTCCACCGAAGTAAAACCAACCATGATAAAAGTCTGCCGTCGCCATTGCGGGACAAATTGTAATTAAACCCTTGGGCTGCATCACTGCGGCTTGAAACTGAGTCACGCCCTGATAAGAGAAGCCATACATCCCCACCCTGCCATTACTGCCTTCTAGCTCCTCTACACACCAAGTTACCGTATCGTATCCATCTTCATATTCATTTCTAAAAGGATAAAATTCTCCCTCCGAAGTCCCACATCCTCTCACATCTTGAATCACGACTATATATCCCTGCATGGCATACCAACTTGGATGAGCGTAGGTGACTGTAGAGGCGATCGCTCGACCGTAGGGAAGTCGCATTAGTAAAACGGGCAAAGCTATATCCACACCACTAGGACGATAGATATCTGCCGTGAGATTAATTCCATCCCGCATCGGAATCTTGACTTGGCGTTCTACTTTAATCTTAGAATGCATGATCGGCTTTTTGGCAATCTTGAATGTAATCTATATTTATTCAGTATGGCTGAAAATAGCTGAATTTAGATAATCATTTAAGATCCTAAAAAAAGCCAAAATTAATTATTAAGAATATTATGAGAGGATTAAGACCAACCGTAACCCAACTCGGTCAAATTAACTTTACTGGTTTTGCGGGAAGAGCGATCGATGCTTAAGGGTTTATAACTCCTGTTTAGCGATTCTCATGTTAAGCTTCATCCATGCGTACTGATACCATCTTTTATCAGATATTCTTAACCTTCCATTCGCTACTGTTTGAACTCTTAGATCTACCAGTGGAGAATGCGGACGGCTATAAATTTACCTCTGTCGAAGTCAAAGAAAAAGCCTTTCGTTTTGATGGTATTTTTATTCCAGATCGCACGGATAAACTAATCTACTTTGTGGAAGTGCAATTCCAACCCAAATCAGATTTTTATTGGGAATTCATCGCTGAAATTAATATCTATCTCAACCAATACAAACCTATTCAAGACTGGCAAGCCGTTGCTATATTTGCCAACCGCAGCTTAGAGCCAGAAAGATTAACCACTTATCAACAAGAATTGATTGCTAATAATCGCATTATCCGTATTTATCTAGATGAATTGCCCTCTGGTTCGATAGGTATAGGTTTAATTCAACTAATCGTCCTCCCAGAGGCACAAGCACCAAAACTAGCAAAGCAAGTAATGCAACGCACTGATGAGATTACCGATGTTGCCGTCAAGCAGGGTATTGTAGAATTACTTTTAGAGTGTTTAGTATCAAAATTTTCCAAATTAAGTCGTCAGGAAATTGAAGCTATGTTTTTAGTAAGTGACATCAAGCAAACCAGAGTCTATCAAGATGCAAAGCAGGAAGGTAAGGAAGAGGGTCGTCAAGAAGGTAAGCAAGACGGGGAAAAGGCTTTAGTTTTAAGGCTGCTATCTAAGCGATTTGGCAATTTAAGCGATCGCCACCAAACCCAAATATCAGCATTAGAAATAACTCAACTAGAACAACTAGCAGAAGCATTACTCGACTTTGGCAGCATTTCTGATTTAGATAGTTGGTTGGATTGTTAGTAATCGGTTTGACTTTGATGACCTAATCTTTAGCTAATCTAGTGTGGTTAATCTGGTGTGGTTAATCTGAGTCTAAGAGTTTCAAATATTTCTGGAGTAATAGTCGCGCGGAGCGATCGCCCCAGACGATTCTTTTTTTGCGCCAGATGTAAGCATTCAGAATTTGGGCAAATATAAGCCGACCGACCCATTCCAATCAGCTTAATCTCGCCCGCTACGCGCACAATTCGCCAAAACTCTTGCTTATCGCCCACTTTCTGACAACTCAAACACTTCCGAATATTAGGTTTCATCCTCTTCGTAGTTATCATCATTACTTTCCGATCCATCAGCTTCGTAATTATCCGAATATCTATTAGATTCTTCAATTCGTGCCTGTCTCACCGCCATCTCGGCTTGGGCTTTACGATCTTCAGCTTCGTAATCATACTTAGATGCATCTTTAATATCAATTTTCCACCCTGTTAGCCGTGCTGCTAATCTGACATTTTGCCCTTCGCGTCCGATCGCCAAACTGAGTTGTTCGACAGGTACTAAAACATGGGCTTGGCGATCGTCAGCATTGATTAGGCGGACTTCGGCAATTTTAGCAGGACTCAAAGCATTGGCAATATAAGTAGCAGGATCGGGCGACCAGCAAATGACATCAATTTTTTCACCTCTCAACTCTGCCACTACTGCCTGAATTCTAGAACCTTTTGCGCCAATACAAGCACCCACAGGATCTACATCTCGCTCTAAAGTATCAACGGCAATCTTAGTTCGCGCTCCCACAGAAGGAGAAGGAGGATTGGCTTCGCGGGCAACTGCCACAATTCTGACAATTTCATCTTCAATTTCGGGGACTTCATTGGCAAATAAATCTACAACCAATCCCGCATCGGCACGGGAAACCACCAACTGCGGCTTACGGCGCGGAACCTCATGAATTTTTTTGAGGTACACCTTAATCGTGGAGTTAGGTCGATAGGGTCTTTCGCTCGGTAATTGCTCGCGGCGGGGAAGTTCGGCTTCTACTTCTGGCTGTCCGATCCCACTACTAATTGACATGATTACCGAGTCATTCTCAAATCGTAGAACTCTTGCTTGCAATACCGTACCTTCTAGGTCTTGAAACTCTTCTTGAATCAAGCGACGTTGTTGATCGAGTAACTTTTGCGCCAATACCTGCTTTGTTTGCATGGCAGCCATTCGTCCAAAATCTCCCTGCTTGGGCGTTACATCTACAACTACGGTTCCGCCAGCCTGTGCTTCTGGGGCTACTTCTTGAACTTCGGCTAAGGAAATTTGATGATCGGAGTTTTCCACAGTTTCGACAATGGTTTTAGTAGCTAAGACTCTGAAGCCTTCATTTTCTTGATCGAGTTCTACGTCGAAATTTTCAAAATACTCTTCCTCAAAGTTACCGCCATCAGGACGATAGGTTTTACGATAACGCTCATAGCCTTTTAAAAGTGCCTCGCGTAGGGCATTTTGGACAGCGTGCTTGGGCAAGTTACGTTCTTTGCTAATCACATCAACCATTCCGCCTAGTCCGGGTAAAGCTACAATCGACATATTTTAAAATCTCCTTTTATTTAATTTTTTAAGTTTTAATTTTTAAGCTAATTTAATAAGCTAATTTGACAGCTCTACTTTGACGATCGCTTGTCTGGGAATGGTGACTATTCGTCCTTTTTGAGTGATAGTTAAGTTTTCAAGATCTCGACTTACCAGTTGCCCTGTCCATGTGTCATTGCTAGAGATTGCTTTCACCATAAATCCTTTAAATGCGACGAACTCGCGATCGGTTTTAATTTCGCGATCGGTACCTGGACTAGACACTTCCAGCAAATATGGATATGGAATTACATCGGCTTCGTCTAGAGCAGTTTCTAGAGCTTTGCTCATGCGTTCGCAGTCTTCTAAACCCGTGTGTTGGTTGAGATTGCGGATGTCTATGCGTAAAGTTGCAGGATTGGTATGGGTATATATGACCAGATCGACCACTTCTAAATCTAAGGTAGTAGCGATCGCCTCGGCTATTTCCGTTAGTTGGGGAATTAAAGGATTACTCATAAACAAGACTCAAACAAGACATTTCAAGAGATCGAAAAGAAATTAATATTAGTCAATCAAATATCAATAAAGTATTAATTTAGAGTTAATGAAATAAAAACAAAAAAAGTGGGCTCTTCCCACAAATCTTGCACCTAATATCAGACACATTGTACGCTAGATTCACTCTGGTTTCAATGAAGGCATGAAGTTAATGGACTTTCTCATTCAGTTATTATTTCACGGCATAAGTATTATCTCACGATCCTAGAGTCACCTATTGCTTGCTCAAATCTAATCGCTTCTAAAGAATATTCCCCATAGCGATCGCCGATTTGTTCCCTACAGCAATCTATAGCAAAGTCATCTAGCTCAGAGGGTTCTATCCCAAACATCTCTGCAAATACTTCAGATTCAACTCGACAAAATCTCGGACGATCTGCATAAATTTGACAGGCTCGGGTATTTCGGTCGAAATTAATACACCATCCATCTTTCCCCACCATGCTCAGATAAATCTCTAACTGGTCAGGGGTTAAATATTCAGCTAAATCGGGGCGATCGGTGGGATCGAGATGGCAACAAGCACCACAATTTTTAATACATTGCCATTTAGCCATGCCATTTAACCATAAAAGTCAAGAGCGATCCAGAGCGATTAAAATAATTTTTTACTACCATCAGGTCGAATCGTAGCCCAGTTAGTTTTTGCCGAAGCCATTTGCTCGTCTGAAATTCTGGCACCTTTCAAATCTGCACCACCCAAATTAGTGCCTCTAAGATTAGCTTGGCTCATATATGCGCCCTTAAGGTTAGCACCCGAAAGATCGGCACCCGAAAGATCGGCTTTACTCATATATGCAGATTGTAAGTTGGCTTCTCTCAAATCGGTTTGATGCAAGCAGGCTCCGCCCAGATCGGCTTTGGTTAAAATTGCCCGTTGCATTTTAGCTTGGGATAAATTAGCACCATTTAGCTTAACCTGAGTCATAATTGCCCCAATAAAACTAGAGCCACTAAGATCGGACTGACAAAAGTCGGTTTCTACCAACTTAGAACGACTCATAACAATTCCTGAAAGCGTTGCTCCTGACAGAGAGGCTTTAGATAGGTCTAAGTTAGCAAAATTACGCTTACCATTCCCATACTCCACAATTACCTTTCTCCCACCTTTGAGTTCTTTACCAAGCTCTTTACCAATATAGGTTTGATCCCTAGTACGGGTAAAACTATCATCCTCTTCATTATGAGATTTGGTCCAGCCTCTAGTTGATTGCGTGCGCGGCGTAATCGCTTTACCAATAGTAGAGCCTCCAGCTAGGTCATTTAACTTACCTGAAGTTTGTCCTAAGTTACCTCTGGTTGCCGAGATTCGAGAATTAGAGCGCGAAGGAGTAACTATATTTGTGTTATTGGATGCAGTTTTTGATGCCGTGATACTTGGAGCAGACTTGGCATTCATAGCCGCTATGACATCTTCGGCAGTACGAAAGCGTTGTGATACTGAGATTTGTAGCATCTTGTTAAAAATGGCGGCAAGGTTCTCACCCATATTTACCTCTCCCCGCCAATTGATCTCCCCAGTATACGGATCGTGGGAAAAATCTTTAGGCGATCGCCCCGTCATTAAATACAAACAGGTCATCGCTGTCGCATATATGTCGCTCGAATAAACTGGACGCATTGCCATCTGTTCGGGAGGCGCAAAACCAGGGGTGCCAATCGCAAAACTGGTTAATAAGCCACCATCTTCTTCTTCGGGTACAGTGCGGTTAGCTTGAGTTGAAACGGCACCAAAATCGATTAAGACTAATTGAGCATCTTGTTTACGGCGAATAATATTAGCAGGTTTTATATCTCGGTGGATTACGCCATTTTGATGCATAAATCCCAGTGCGGGAAGCATTTCGGAAATGACTTTAATAATATCAACTTCTTTAAATACACCTCTTCGCTCAAATTCCTGCTTTAGAGTTTCGCCCTCGACATATTCTTGGACGAGGTAAAAGTTTTCTGCTTCTTCAAAATATGCCAAAAGTCGCGGAATTTGTGGATGATTACCAATTCTGCCTAAAGTTGTTGCTTCTCGTTCAAAAAGTTCCCTTGCCATTTTTAGGACGCTGGCAGACTGAGTATTTGGACGTAACTGTTTAATAACGCAGGGAGGATGTCCGGGTAAACTTTCATCTACAGCTAAATATGTTGCCCCAAATCCACCACGACCTAAAGGCTTTACAGCCGAAAAACTACCCTTGAGTTTCAATGTATGGTTACAAGCAAGACATACAGTTGACTTATTAGGGTTTTCAGGCTTAGGACAGTTAGGGTTAACGCAATAGCTCACAGTTAGTATTGCTGATAGGGTTTATCGAGCAGAAATTCTTGAATAATCCAACAATAGTCTAAATTAATAAAGAAAATAAAAATATCTTTCAAGTTTACTTTTAGATTTAATTTTAAATTGAATTATTTCAAGAGGTAGAGTTTGATTTATTTTGAGGAATATTATCGCGATCGAGACTACCAATCTTGCTCATCCGCTTCAAAGTTTCGGTTAGAGGTCTCTAGTGGAGAATCAGTATTTCGGGGTCTTTTGCGACGAGGAGTTTGGATATCTGAGTTCCATTCTGAGTTGACGGGAGACTCCTGACTTCGAGATTCACTTTGAAATTGACTTCGGGTTTGACTAGGGCGATCGCTATCTTGAGGACTGGTAAGATTATCAGGACGATCGGAGGGTCTTGGGCGGCGTTGCTTGGGTGTAACGGGACGAATATCATCCTCATCAATGTCTATAACTGCATCGGAAGGGCGACGAGTAGAACGGCGGGGTTTTCTTTCGACATCACCTCTAAGTTCGCTTTGTTGAGCAGATGTAGTACCTTGCATTTGTCTGGTATTTTTGCTACGGCGGGGGGCAAATTCGCGATTGGGGTCGATTTCGGCTCGATATCCTTGATAATCTGGATCGATGGGGTCATCTTCAATGGGATTCATCGGCGATCGCCGCGCTTGAGTCGATAGAGCTTGACGCAGGATCAATGATTCAACCGCAAACCAACCTGCAAATCCGACTACCAAGACCTGTGCCAGTTGGGTTGTAATCTCCATCCGAAAATTAAATGCTAAGAGGATAATTCCATAAACCAAGGCGATCGCGGAAAAGAAAATATCGTGATCTCTGGCTAACTCTGGACGAAAGCTGCGGACAAAGTACAGACCGATACCGCCAAGGGCTGCAATGATTGCCAAAAGGATCATTAGCGGATTGCCGCCAATATTAATCATGGGTTACCTCTCCTAACATTTCACCTAATATTTTGATGATGGATATGACTTAGTTTATTCTAACTCTACGATACCAAATAAACCCTGTCTGTCCAGAAAACTAAGGTTTTTGATACTACGGATTTGGTTTCTACCTAAGTAAAATTCGCTCAAAGAGGTTTGTTACTTAAGATTT
>Ga0163154_10008642_pt1 | contig 11804 bp, 7 predicted proteins | sample OliLakLV19MP9P1_FD_148649 | JGI IMG/M metagenome (GOLD analysis project Ga0163154, IMG submission 148649) | Freshwater microbial mat bacterial communities from Lake Vanda, McMurdo Dry Valleys, Antarctica - Oligotrophic Lake LV.19.MP9.P1 | ecosystem: Environmental > Aquatic > Freshwater > Lake >... | reverse complement strand
CGATCCGCTTCTCAGCGTTTGACGAACTCAAACAGCAGGAAACCAAACATGGTTTTCACGAGAAGCCGAAAAGCGCGGAATCGTTCTTTCGCAAAGGGCAAGCTGGAGACTGGCAAAACGTCCTGACACAAGCACAGGTTGAACGCATCGTTTCCGCGCACCGTGCGATCATGGAACGGTTCGGCTATCTGCCTTAACCCGCGCCATCAACGATAATATTTGGACTGGGTATTGAACATGCGCGCGTCCGGTCAAATACAGGCTAATCAGCGGTCATCATCGGCTTGGTGGGCAAAAAAATTCACAAAACCTTTCGTTCTGGCGCTTAATCTTTAAGACTACAACGGAAACAAGCGTGTAGAATAGAAGGACAGCGGCGTGTAAGATAAATCAGGGTCTTACAACGCCCTCAACAGGTAGCAGAAGGTACAATCCATGTGTGGAATTTTCGGCATTGTCCGGTTCGGCACGCTTTTCTACAGCGATGCGTTGAACTGACCCCCTATGACGATCTCTATCATCACCTCGATTGACGCCAACCGCTCATCGCAATCAAGTAATACCGGGCGAGAACGATGACATCGAGCGTATTCATTTATCAAACTGCGCTGCGTGAACACAGCACGGCGTGGCGTTCTGAAGCGCACTTTCCCGAAGGCGCGGCGCTGGATAATCTAGTCAAACTCGCTCAATCGGCAGAGGGCGGCAATCCTTTTACTGACACGATCAAGCCGGGTGATCGGGTGGTTGTCAAGCCAAATCTAGTACGCAATTGGCATCCAGAACATCTTGACCTCTACTCCATCATTACGCACCCGGCGGTCATCCGTGCGGTGGTCGATCAGGTTTACCGCGCCCTGCGGGGCGAAGGCAGCATCACTATCGCAGATGCGGCGATGGGTGATACCGATTTTGACGACCTCGTGCGCGTGACCGAACTCGACAAAATCAGCGAATACTACTGGCAGACCCACCAGTTCCGCGTTGACATCCTCGACTTGCGCAAGTATCGCTATCATTACCAACAGGATAACTATAATTACGGGCATGAGGTACAAACCCACCTGCCCGGTTCGCCGCTCGGTTATGTGAGCGTCGATATGGGCGCAGAAAGCGCGTTCACCACCCTGAGCGGGCGAAATCTGCTCGAAGGGACAGACGTTGCGCGGCGGCAAGAAACCATCAACAGCAAAGGCGAAGAACACAATTACTACCTTGTCGCCCGCGAAATTTTGAACGCCAATGTTCTCGTCCATGTGCCGAAACTGAAAGTTCATAGCAAGGTCGGCGTCACCCTGAACTGCAAGGGGATGGTCGGGATTAACGGCGATAAAAATCTGCTGCCTCATTTCCGCTGGGGGGGCGACGTACAAGGCGGCGACCAGTTTCCGCCCAACACAGAAGCACACACCCCCACTAACCAACTCCGAATGCGGCTTGGTCGTTTGGTCGGGGATACGCTGCTGGCACGTTCCGGCGCGTGGTGGAGCAAGGGCGCGCTGTGGGCAGTCCAAACGGCGAGCGCGATCACCTCACGCACGCTCAAATTTCAAGAATTCGATTCAGTCAATGGGAACTGGCACGGGAATGATACTGCATGGCGGCTAGCGGCTGACCTAATTCGTACCGCCCTTTTCGCTGACCACGAAGGCGTCCTTCAGGCGACCCCACAGCGGCGTTTCCTCTCCATCGTCGATGGCATCATCGCCGGAGAAGGAAACGGGCCCCTGCACCCCATGCCCAAAGCCGTCGGCGTGCTGGCGATGGGGACGCATCCTATCGCCGTCGATCTCGCCTGCACGCACTTGATGGGCTTGGATTATCACAAAGTCCGCTACCTAACGGAATTGATGAACGGCACGTTTGACCGCACACCTCGCTTTACACCCGTCAGCCCAGAAACAATCCGTGTTCATAGTAACGTTGCCGCGTGGGAAAACCTATTCGACGCGCCCGTTTCGACACTGCTCAATCTGGAGCCGCCGCCGCGATGGAAGCACTATCTCGAACTGAGCGCGAAAGGATAGGCGACGCGATGGAAGCACTATCTCGAACTGAGCGCGAAAGGATAGGCGACGCGATGGATGGTTTTTTGCTGCTGGTGCGAAAACCGGGTGAAACGTGGGATGTGGAACGGACGGCGCGGCAGGTTCGACAGAGTATCGAGCAAATCGCGGAGGGGCAGCCCGTCACGGTCATCACTGAGCCTGAGCTGGTTTTCGCGTATGTGCAGGCGTCTTTCGCCAGCGATGCGCATGTGCGCACACAGCCCGCCCTCACGTATATACAGGGCTACGCCGCTCGTCTGACGCCCAATACGCCGACGATGACGGCGACGAGCATCCTTGATGATGTCTCCGACGCGCTCACGTCGCCAGCGGCGGCGCGGGCATTAGCGGAACTCAGCGGCTCGTTTTGCGCGGTCTTTCACGATGGACAGCAAACCGCTGTCGTGCTAGACAGGCTGTTATCGCGCCCGGTGTTCACGACGACGACGCCCGATGCTTACTGTTTCGCATCCGATCTTCGCACGCTGTTACCGCTACCCGGCGTGAATACGTCGCTCGATGATGAAGCCGTCGTCCAATTCATGCGCACGGAGATGATTTGGGAAGACCGCACGCTGTATCGGGACATTCAGGTGATGCCCGCCGCGTCATGCTGGCGCTTCAACCACGCGACGGGGGACGCAAGTACCCAAATTTACTGGCAGATCGAGCGGCTATCCCCTTACAAGACGCTGGATGAAGCCATCGACGCGCATGTAGACGCTTTTGTCACCGCGATGGGACGGATCATCGCGGGGTACGAAAAACTGAGCCTGTTTTTGAGCGGCGGCATGGATTCGCGCATTCTCGCCGGCAGCCTGCTCAAACATCTTGCCCCCACCGACCTTACCGCGCATACGTTTCAGCTCGGGGACAATTTTGAGGCACGGGTAGCGGGGCAGGTCGCGCAAGCCCTCGGCATTCCATGGTTCATCGTCAACCAGTCGATTGCCTCATACTGGCGCTCGCTGCCAGACAATCTGAGTTTTGGCAGCGGATTGTATTCCTTCTACCACACCCATACCCACTACACTGCTCAAAATGTCGCAGCACAAGGCTATGACATGGCGATTGAGGGCTGGGGATTGGACTTGTTGTACTCTGGCAGCTATTTTCCCCGCCGGGATCGACGATTTTTGAATCGCGCGCTGGTGAGTTTTGAACTGGATGTCCCGTCCACGCCTGCGCAAACTTTGGATTATTTGCATGGCGCGGTTGACCGCCATGCCGGGCAGTTTACAAACAGCCTCCTCGTGGATGATGCCCGCCCCATCTGGGAACAATCTACGCGGGAGGCGCTCGAACGACTGCTCAAGCGGTCACAGACCTTGAGTGATGATCCGCTCGATTGGATTGATACGCTGTTCTTCGGGTTCGGCGTGGTCAAGTTCCGCAGTTACCCGATGGCGCTTGGGATTCGGCGGCATCTGCGCCAGCGAAATCCCATGTTCGAGTCGGATGTAATCGAAGTGTTCCAACGGACGCCGTCGCGCTGGCGCTTTCAAGGTAAAGCTTACCGACGTGCTTTGCTCAAAATCAGCGAACCGCTGACACGCATATCGTATGTGAATACGCGCACATCCCCATTAGCGCCCCTGTGGATGCAATCCGTCGGTTCTAATACCTACCTAATGGGCGAAGCCCTCGCCACGCGGGCGCGGCGCGCAGGTCATACGCTTGGACTGCTCACCAAGTTCAACCCCATCATCGGCAATTATCCACACGCAGCGCAGTTGAGCGCCGACGTTTTCATCGATGGCGGACGTTACATCGAGACGTTCTTGGACAATGTATTGATCGATCAAGGGCTGGTGGCACGCTCGAAGATCGAAACCTTATTTGAGCGCCTCCGTACTGGCTTACCGATAGCCTCTGAGACATTTCTCGCCTATGCCAGTCTTTGTGTCTGGTTGAAGGAAGCCGCCCATTCATGAATAACGCACTCGCCGTCGCACTTGGAAAAGACGACCGCCGTACCGCACCGGGATTTCGCTCCGTCCCGCGCAATACCCTTCTGCTGTTGGTCGGGCAGCTTCTCGTTCAAGCATCAACGGCGCTGATTGGCATTCTTGTTGCCCGCCATTTGGGGCGCGAATCGTATGGGCAGTATGCGCTGGCATTTTCGTTCAGCGGCACAGCGGGGCAGTTGTTTTCGCTCGGCGTGGACTCGATTGTCGTTCGAGAAGTTGCCCGCGAACCGCTGCGTTACCGGGCGATTTTCGGCGCAGCGCTCTGGATTCGGCTGGTTATGCTGCCCGTCATCACCGTGGGCATGACGCTGGTCGCGGTTCTACTCGGCTATGAAGTCGAACAGCGCGGCTATATCTTCATGGCGGCGCTGGTCTTGGGCATGACCACGCTCAGCGATGTGCCGCGCAGCATCTTTCAAGCCCGTCAGCAGATGGTCTATGACACGTTGACGCGCAGCTTGGATAAAGTCGTCGCCCTTGTGCTGGTATTCGTCGCGGTGATGGTCTTGGGCGTGGCATCCGTCGGCGTGGTGTTGGGCTTGACGCTCGCGGGCGGCGTGACCGGATTGATAGCGGCGGCGTTCATCCTCGTGCGTCGTTTTGGCGCGCCTGCGCTCGGACACCCGCGTGAGGCGCTCCAGTTGGTGCGCATCTCGCTGCCGTTGATGGGCAGCATGATTCTGTTGGTGATTTACGAACAACTGCCAACGATTATGCTGTCGCGCTTCCATCCTTATACCGAAGTTGCCTCATATAACGCGGCGCTCTCGCTGGTCTTGCCGTTCGGTCTGCTGGCAATGGCGGTACAAGGGGCGCTGCTGCCCGCGTTGGCGGTCTCTATGCGCGGACGCGGCTTGGATCCGCGGGCGCATGGGCGCGCGGTGGGCATCAATCTACTGCTGGCGCTGCCCATCTGTATCAGTTTGTATATCACCGCGCCCCTGCTGATTCACGCACTGTATGGGGCGGCATTTGACGAATCAATCGGCATTCTGCGCGTCTTGATTTTGCTCATCCCGATCTTGTATACCAGCATTTACGGGAATACGCTCTACATCGCCGGCGCGATTCAGCAAAAACTGCTGTTGATTGTGCTGCTCAATCTCGCCCTAACGGTGCTGCTTGGCTTCGTCTTGATCCCGGCAGGCGGCAGTCTGGGAGCGGTGATCGTCCGCATTCTCGCGCCGTCAATTGGAACGGTGGTGATGCTCGTCCTTGCGCCGCGCTGGCTGCGTCGTGCGCCATCGGGAGCGACAACAGCTTGAACGGGATGGGTTCAGTTCGACGTGTATGGGTTGGTCTTGCGCTGATGGTGCTGCTTGTCGGCGGGCAGCGGATTGACGCTCAAGATGCTACCGAGACGGTTATTCCCGCCGCGACGCCGACTGTTGTTCCGACTGTCATTTCGCCTTTGCCGCTGTCTTTGCCCGATTCGCGCTGCGGCGTGACCGCACAAACTGCCAGCCAAGTCGAGCTGACGTGCGAACCCGGCTATGCGACGGCGCGGGATAAGGTGACGATTATTGCGCCGTCCATCGACCCGAATTGGGTCTATCCGACCACGCCCAACGAGCCGCTGCCCGAACTGCTCAACGGCTATTGGATTTTCGATGTCAACGCCGACGGCTCGCCCAATCTGATTGTCCAATTCAGTCAGGGCGCGAACGGCGAAGCGATTGCCGACTTCTACACCGATTTGAACGGCAACGGACAGATTGACCTGATATCCGCGCGTAATGATGAATTGTTGATCTCGGAACCCTCCCCTATTCAACTGGTCGCGCCAGATGGTTGGTGGACACGCGGTGACCTGACCAACTTTAACCTAGATATGAGCGTTGATGGCAAGATTGCCGGCAGCTTTAGCATTAGTTTGGTCTATGGGACGCAGTACTGGGACGCCGTGACCACCGACGGCAAACCGGAATTTTTGATCCATGTCCGCGATCTAGACCGGGACGGGCGTCCCGATTATGAATGGCGGCAGATCGAACTCGATGCCCCAGAGGAAACCGGGTATCGCCGTACCGAAATCAACTACAACACGCAAGACGACGAAGGGGCTATCGAAATCTTCCTCTTTTGGCGCTTTTTGGGCGTATTCACTGGAGAATATGTCAAACTCGTGTATGGTGAGAGTGTCCCCCCGATTCAAGTCAATTGGCAAACTGGGCAAGTGGGCATGATCAGCGAATTTGTCTCCTCACGTACCAATGCCGGCAATTTTTTCGTCTATTCGACCTATCGTTTGGACGACAACCCGAGCGAACCGAGCATCGCGGATTTTGAGGCACCGTTTGCTTTCTACAACGTGACTGGCATCCAGCCGGTCGTCCCCGATTTGTTGATTCGTACTGCCTACAACCCACCCCAAAGCGTTTATTTCGTCGATGGCGATACCGATCCTGAAACGACCAACTCAAGCGCCTTGGAAGAACTGATTTATGCGTGGCGCTATCCAGTCGAGCAGGATACATCACAGGGACCGATCTGGGATTACAACTTGAGCATCGGCGGACGGCATGAATACACGGGCGTGGTCAGCATCCCGCCGTTATTGTTCATCATCCCGCCGTATGCCGAACTGCCCAATTGGGTGATTAACAACCCTTGGGATGTCGCCAGCCTGAGCGCCAATGAGGGCGCGAACCTGCGGGACACCGAAGCGGGTCCGCGCTGGAACGTCATCGAAGGTATTATCCCACTTGCAAGTTTGTATCTGATGGGATCAATCACCGAATCGCCGTTCGCGAGCCGCTTCACCAACGTCGAAGCGGGAATGCGCGTCGAAATGGTACCCGCCTTGCAGCAGCAGCTTTGGCTCTACATCGATTCGCTCGATGGCAAACTGCATCTGCAAAAAACGCAGTTTGGCATGTGGCGAGTCAACGCTTTGAGCTTGTTGAACTATCGCAACCTCAACGACGACGCCTATATCGACCAATGGAGCTATACCGAAGGCGGCAGAGTCCGCCAACAGCTCACGCGTGCTGGCAATTTTATCCTGCTCCAGGTTGGAACAACGCTGCGCGTCGCCTATGTGCCGCTGCCGCCGTCGCTCCACGAGATGCTGCCACCCGTCACTGGCGCTGAATTATTGGCGCTGCACGAAGCGGTTCAGACGACGGGCATTGAGTTCGCACCGAACGATTTGGCTGCGCGCTTTGAGTTGTTCGATGTTCCGACATGGGACATAACCGAAATGGCGCTGTCCAATCTGAGCTTGGTGGACGATGGCTTTGAAGCCGTCCTTCAGCTTACCTCCGATTCGGAAACGGGCGGCACCCTCCCGATTGAGGTCGCAAGCGAATTGGGTGAACTGGTGACGCTCCGGGGACAAGGAGATCGCCTGACATTGGAACCCCTCGAACCGCCGCTCATCGTCATCGACGCGATCAATGTCGGCTTAGACCCCGAAGTGCGTCTGCTGTACGACCGCCAGCGCGTCGAAATCCGGCTGCGTAACGAGAGTTTGATCGACATTGAAGATGTGCAAGTTCGAGTCAACGCTCGACAAGGGTCAACATTGATCTCGCTCTTGGACAGCCCCATCGATCTCCCTAGCAGGACGAACACCCCAACCGGCATTGTCTGGGAGCCATCCAACACGGGCGAATGGCAGATCGAAGTCAACGTTGATGTCACATGGAACGAAGAAACCGTCACGCTGCGCCAATCACAAAACGTGATCATCAGCCCAGAGAACAATCAATCCAGCAGTTATTTGGATTTGTGGGGACAACTGCCCCTGTCGGGCGTCCTTCAATTGGCGCTGTTGTTCGGCGGCATGTTGATCGTTCTCTGTCTTTTTGTCCTGATCTACCGTAGGATGATTCGTCCATGATTAAGCCGCGCCCGACCCCGAAATCGCTCCCCATTTCTTGGTTTGTGATCGCCATCATTGCGCTGGCGCTGGTCAATTATACGTATTTGATCTTACGTACAGGCGGTGCCTTGAGTGAGAACGACACCTACCAATTGACGCGCGTTACCCTCTCAGCCGAAGTCGCAGACACCATTCTTGAATCGCCGCGTCCCTACAGTCATGGTATGAATTATCCCGCCTTCCTGCTCCAAGTGTCTGAACTGAGTGGGTTGTCCGTCAACGCGCTTCAGCTTGTCGTGTTGCCGTTGGTCTTCGCACTCTTTCTCCCAATTGTTGCGTTCGTAACCTATCGAGAGATCACGCGCAGCGATGTAATTGGGCTGTTGGCTACCTTTTTGCTCTTTTTACAGCCCGATTTCTTGTGGGTAACGTGGCGTGGTTCACATGAAAAAATAACGTGGGCGTTGGTGTTAGGGTTGTTCTTCATCCTCGCGCGCACCTTCCAACTGCGCGGGCAGCTTCGGACGATGCTCGTCAACATCGCCGTGTTTTATCTGCTGGCATTGGGGCTGATCAACACGAATATGTTTTTCAGTTCATCGTTCATTATTGCGGTGGTGATCACCTTTCTGGGCGGGCGCGTTGTGATCGCCTTTTTGGAACGTCGCAGATCGACCCCTGATCGACCCCTGATCGACTTACATTTACAGCGTTTGATCTATGTCGCCGCCGCCTGTCTACTCTTGGTCTACGTCACCATTTTCTATCTGTATCCGCCAGCGCGCTTCAGCTTGTTCAACGTCGATCAGCTTTTCGGACGGGTGAGTACGTTGGTGTTCAACGTCGATCCCGTTGCCGAGCCAGAACTGGTCAACCCCTACAACTATGTCACCTCGACATGGACATCACCCCTGGTCTACTTTGCCTTGACCTTCTTTAATTGGTTGATTTTGGGCGTCGCGTCGCTGACATGGATCGTCGTGATGTGGCGTTTCTGGCGGCATAAGCTGAATCCACATCAACATGGGACGCTCCTGTTTCTTTGCCTCGCCTTTGCAGCCTTCAGCATCCAAGTGGTCGTTTCCGCCTTCGCTGATCTATCCGGCAGCATCGGTGCTAATTTGCAGGTGCGTTTGTTCACCCCCGTGATGATGTTCGGTGTGCCGCTAGCCGCCATTGGCGTCTTCACGGTCGTACAGCGCGTTCAACTGCCAACCCGTCTGCGCCCTGTCATCGTTACACTGGTGGCAATCGCATTTTTATACTTCGAGTTTGCCGCCCTCTCGAAAGCCGCCAATGAACCTCTGTTCAGTAATAAGTGGGTTTTCATCACCCGACCCGAACAAGCCACTGCCACATGGTTGAGTCGCTATGGCATATCGGGCTCCATCTGGACGGGAGTCGATGAGCGTTACAGGAGCGATTTGCACGTTGTCAGCACGCTCCTACAGGATGATGCAGACAAACAAATGCAACTTTACAACGGCAGCAGTCTCAACACCGATTACTATGTCTGGTCAGAAGTCGAACGGGCGCGTTGGATTCGCTTGAATTTGTACATGCCCAACGTCTTGCTTAGTTCACGCCATCTCATCTACGACAATGGCAGTACGCAGATTTATCGCCGTCCCGCTTTGACCATTTATCAAGATTGAGGCGGAGGATGCGCTCATTTCGTTTGTCGCTGGAGCTGGAGTATGCGCTGATCGCGCTGGTCGTCTTGACGCTGGTCATCACGATTCAGCTCGATGGCACATCCGCTGCCAGCACCCTATCCGTGCCGCGCGTGATCGCCGCGCTTCTATGCACAGTCTTCATTCCCGGCTATCTGATCGCCAGTGCGCTTTTTCCAGCGGATTCGAGCCTCGATCTGCCCCAGCGTCTCGCCTTGTCCTTTGTCCTCAGCCTCTCGCTCCCCCCCGTAACCATCTTCGCGCTGGCTGCGCTCAACCTTTCTGTTCACTTGGAAACGCTGTTGGTAAGCCTCACTGTGATCATCGGCATCGTGGGCGCAATCAGTTTGTTTCGTCGCTGGCTGATACCGCTTGATCAGCGCTTTCTCTGGGGGCTGCCGCCGATACAGCCGTCCACATCGGGGCGTTCCATCGATAAGGTGCTGTGGATTGGCATCTCCATTGGCGCGCTCTTGCTGCTTGGCGTGATCGGCGCGGTGATTTTGCTCCCCGAACCCAATGCGTCTTTGACAGAGTTTTATATCCTGTCCGAAACGGGCGTCGCCGCGTCCTATCCGAACCAAATCATGCCTGGCGCGTCCATCCGCTTTCAAATCGTGATTGACAATCAAGAAGCCCAGCCGATGCGTTACGATCTGGAGGTCGAGAACGGCGACCAAACGATCTACGCCGCCGATGGGTTGGAAGTCGCGCGCGGTGAGCGTTTTCAACGCACGGTCGAAGTGCGCCCTGTCGATTTCAACGAACAAAGTTTGTTGGTGTTTCGCCTATATCGCAGTGGCGAGGATGTCGCCTATCGCACGCTGCGTTACTGGGTACGGATTCTCCCCTCGTGAGGCGCTCATGTCGTCACTACCGATGATTCATCTGGTCGCCAAAGACCAAAGTGGCAAAACGGGGATTGGACGCTATGCCCAAACGCTGTATCGTGGGCTGCAAACTGCCGCTGTTCCCGTCACCTTCCACACGCCAAGCTATCCCTTTCCGGCATGGACGCGCGCAATCCCCAAGCGCGTCGGCTACGATGTGGAGGCGTTTTTTCGCAGTTATCCATTCGCAGTCGCGGGCGCGCGCGGCGGCATTTTGCATCTGACCACCCAATCATTGGCGACGATCTTTGCCTTCAAGCCCGTCTCGCCGTCGGTGATCACGGTACATGACATTCTGTCGTATGTCTTGCGCGATCTGCCCGGTTTATCGCTCTACAAACACGGTTTGGAACGGCGGATGGATGCGTGGGCGATGCGCGCCTTAGCGCGCGCCGATTGGTTGGTCGCAGACTCGGAATACAGCCGCCAGAGTGTAATCGAGCATCTGCATTTTCCGGCTGAGCGCATCAGCGTCATCTATCTGGGCATTGACCACGAAACATTCCAGCGCCGCCCACCCAAGACCGACATCGCCGCGCGGCTCGGCGTGGACAAGCCCGATCAACAATATGTGCTGTATGTCGGCTCCGAGTCGCCGCGTAAAAATGTCGGGGCGCTGATTCAAGCCTTCGCACAAATCGTCCGCGATCTACCGCACGTTCGGCTGATCAAAGGCGGCTCGGCGCATGACTCCGCTGGACGCGCCCGCTTGTTGGCACAGATTGATGCGCTCGGTGTGCGCGATCAGGTTGTGTTCGTTGAATCGTTAAGCGACGATGAATTGGTCGATCTGTATAATCAAGTGAATGTCGCTGTTCAGCCATCCTTCTATGAGGGCTTCGGCTTTCCAGTTTTAGAAGCGATGGCGTGCGGGACACCGGTCGTTTGTTCCAACGCGACATCGCTGCCCGAATTGGCAGGTGACGCGGCGCTGTCCGTCTCGCCCCACGATGTTGATGCGTTGGCGGATGCAATTCGCCGCATCTTGACCGATGCCGGGCTATCCGCCGATTTGCGCGCGCGCGGCATTCTACAAGCACAGTCGTTTACATGGGCGCGCACGACTGCCCAAACGTTAGATATCTATCGCCGGATCAGCGTCTAATCGATGTCGCCGCGAGTGAGAAAGTAACCCAATCGTATGACAACCAAACCAATCATTTCACCTGCACCCGAAACCATTTCGGCGCTGCCCGAAAAATTGATCTTCAGGACGTTGTTGACCTCCACGTGGTTCATCGCCGCGCTCTATCTGAGCTTGCTCACCCTGGCTGAGGTGTTGGTGACCTATCTGCGCCCCGAACTCGGCGCGCTGCTGCACGTCGCCATCTTGATCGCGTTGCTCATTCATTCCGCTATGGCGACAGCTAAACCCCTTGCAGATTTACTCCTAACCT
>Ga0163154_10008640_pt1 | contig 11807 bp, 10 predicted proteins | sample OliLakLV19MP9P1_FD_148649 | JGI IMG/M metagenome (GOLD analysis project Ga0163154, IMG submission 148649) | Freshwater microbial mat bacterial communities from Lake Vanda, McMurdo Dry Valleys, Antarctica - Oligotrophic Lake LV.19.MP9.P1 | ecosystem: Environmental > Aquatic > Freshwater > Lake >... | reverse complement strand
TGAAATACGCATAGCTTCATCATTAGGATATTTCAAGGGTAGTCGAATACTAATTTGTTCCGGTGACCAACCAATCTTAAGTTTAGTGATCACGTATTCACGCAGTGGTTCATAGAGACACTTAGCGTCGCGCTAGATTCAATATTGAAGTGCAACACCAGGTTTGAACGTCGCACCACACTCATTATTTAAGACATTAATATAAATGGGTACAGGGACAATAAAAGTTAGAAATGCGTGTAATGATTTATCGTGCCGGTAGAAATTTCTCTTGTTACATAAGCAGTATACCTTTTGGATATATTCTCCCTTTGGTCAAATCTACCTCAAAAGTTTTTCGAATCCTAACGAACGTGACATTTAGTCACGTTCTCCGCCGGATCACAAAAAATCCCCAAGAGGGGATTTTTAATGCTCCGGCGGTAGGATTCGAACCTACGACCAATTGATTAACAGTCAACTGCTCTACCGCTGAGCTACGCCGGAAAATGTCTATTGTTTGCTAATTTAAGTTAGAAAACAAGAGAACTTCACTATTGTACAGAAAAGTAGCCAAGATTCAACTATTATTTTAATCCACAGGTTTGCTCAGGAAAAATGCGGTATAATAGAGAAGTTAAAAGCTTTAATAAATGTTTTCTATGGTTGCACTTTATTACAAACCCACTTGTCCATTTTGCCGGCGTGTCCTGGCTGTAGTCGATCGCCTGAATATAGAAGTTGAATTAAAAGATATTACTGAGGCGGCTATTGAAGCTGAGCTTATTGGCTTGGGAGGAAAGAAGCAGGTGCCGTATTTGGTGGATACTGATAAGGACGAAGCTATGTACGAATCTGACGACATTATTACTCACTTGCAAACTCACTATGGAAAGGCGAGTGCGCCAACAAAACCAAGAATTCATATAGCAGACAACGTCTGTGTCTCCTGCGAAGGTTAAGCATGTATATAAAAGTCGTATAAATAATATAATTATGGTCTTCACAAATATTACATTCAAGCACACAAATACTGATACAAACTATAAGACTGACGAACTAGTAACGCAAAAACTAGCAACTCTAGGTAAATACATCGATGAAGGTACAGAATCTATATGTGAAGTAGAGTATGAAAGAATCCCATCACACCAGTCTGGTCCAGTTTGCCGATTAGAAGTAAATGTCTGGCTGGGAGCAGTGTTGTATCGGGCCGAGACTACAACCGATACTTTTGAGTCTGCAATTGATGTGGTGCGAAATGAACTAGATCAGGAAATGCGTCGAGCTCATAAAAAGCATAATAGTTTGATTAGAAAGGGAGGCAGGAAGATCAAGGAGATGATGAGAGGTTGGTAAGTAAAACAAAAGCCGCGCCTAGGGCGCGGCTTTTGTTTTACTAAGCTTTTGTCCCCAAAGTCATATTTGAAGCCACTGCCTTAAGGTATAATAAAAGTAATATGAAAAAATACCTCACACCTCTCATCACCCTGTCACTGGTGGTTTTCTTGTTCCCCTCACTAGTAGTTCCCGATCTGGCCCTGGCTCAAAGCAATAACTACTGTGCTGATTTTTATGGTAATCACTTGTCTACTTTAAACCAAGATTCTAATTTTACGGCGCATGGGTTTAACCGGGTGGAGAAGAGTTGGGAGGAGGTGTTTGGAGTTCCTCTGGGATTTGGTGCCTCCAGCATAGCTATACCCGGTACTCATATGCCCGAAACTCAGAGACAGTACTTAACTATACCGTTTACCATGACTGGGGATCAATTAGGTAATGACGTAACTAGCGCAAGATTTAGTTACGTGGAGCTTCAAGGTCAAATTTCTCGCACTCATCCAATTACTTTAACTATCAGCCCTTGCCCGGGCGATTTTAGAGCGCCAACGCAAACAAATATTGGCAATGCTCCAGCAGATCCATACCTCGGCCTTAACTGCCGCTTTGAGTATAGTATTTCTGGCAACGGCAGTGCTTCGAGTATCGGTCTATCAGGTTGCCCCGCGCCAAAAGGGAAGCGAATGTATTTGAACGTAGCAGCGTATGATATGTTCGGCTCTGATGCCGATCAGCCAAGTGGTCCATGTGATGGTCCATGTGGAGTTTCAGTTTTGTTGCAATAAAAAGTTTAGCCAAAGTACTGCTGAAAATCCATTTCATTTTTTCCTTCTGGGACGATTCTTGCAATATTTAATTTACCGGTCGCGTCTAAAGAGGCTGACTTGATTTTGATTCTTTTACCTTCGTGTATGAAAAAAGTTTCCGGCCAGCCAGAGAAAGCGCGGATCTTGAGGAGGTTTTGGTAAGCTTCGTCGCCTACAGGTAAATTTAATGGGTCGATATGGAGTGCGCTCATATCTTTGCTTATCTTGGTACAGAAAGTAGCTTCGTCGTGGTTTTGTGCTTGCGGTGTAATTTCTCCGGCTAAGTATCTAGGTATAAGATCAGCGAGCATGGCGCCGCCTTGGTGGGCCATAGCTTCGTCCAGTAGCTGTCCGTCTTGTGGCCACTGACCTACTGCTATGTCAGTCTTGGCTTGAGCTAGGATCGGTCCATGATCCATCTTGTGGTCCAAGAGCATGATACTAACCCCAGTCTCTCTCATGTCATTTAAAATAGCACTACGAATTGGACTGGCACCACGAAGCTTAGGTAGCAGGGAAGGATGGACATTGATAGTGCCGTGTTTCGGTATATCCAGTAGCGACTGCGGGATGATCTTGCCGTAAGCGACGACAACAAAAAGATCCCATTTCTGGCTTACAATTTCTGGTAAAGTTTTTGGATCGCGAACTGATTCAGGTTGGATAAGAGCAATGTGCTCACGCTCAGCAAACAGAGCTACTGGCGGGGGAGTGAGAATTTGTTTACGGCCTATTTTGGCGTCAGGGTTAGTCACTATCAGGTCAGGTAAGATACCTGACTGTTTTAATTCTTCAAGAACTATAACAGCGATCTCTGGAGTGCCAAAAAAAGCTATTCTCATGTTCGTGAGGCTTCGGCTCTAGTTTTTTTATCCAGGTCTTCTTTGGACCAAACTTTTTCAGCGATGTCAGTAAATAGAATTCCGTCGAGGTGGTTGTTTTCGTGTTGGATGATTTGGGCTAGTAAACCACCGGCACCACGGGTGTACTCCTCGCCGTTTTCGTCAGTGGCTTCTAGAGTCACGTTGGTAGAGCGTTTGACCAAGCCGTACTGATCGGGAATAGACAAACAACCTTCACCTACCACATGAGTCTTTTTAGAAAACTTGGTGATTTTTGGATTGACGGCAATTACTGTTGGCAGTCTGTCTTCTTCACCACTTTGATCTTCAATAATAAAGATACGCTTACTCACACCAATCTGAGGCGCAGCAATAGCGACGGCGGTATAGCCATCTATTTTATAGGTCTTGATCGCCTGTCTGAGATCTTTGATAATTTTCTTGACAGTACCGTCAGCAAATTCCTCCGGAGTAATTTCGGAAGCGATAGCGTGTAGGGCAGGGTGGTTTTCAGGGACTAGTTTTGCCATATGAATTGGTATTATATATAGAAATTAGCACATCTGAGAAAATTAGACAATCCGACTTGGGTCGATTTCAACTCGAATATATGGAGGTAGCTGACGTAGCTGATTGATGAAATCTAGCTTGGTTTTCTTTTCTTGAGGCAGTCTAAAGAGGGCATGACGCAAAAGCTTAGTTTCAGTTGAGTTTGGATTGTTGTAGTAGTCGGCGGTTTGCCCGGCAGTAATAATTTTTATAGTTTGTTCAGTGTTTTGCACGACTTCCTTTGAACCAGTCCAAGTGAGCAAGATAAAGGTGGAAATTGGTGGATAGCTAAGCGCTTCTCGCAGACTAATCTCTTCATTGTAAAAAGCTTCGAGACTACCGTGGGTAGCGTTTTGGAGTAATGAGTCTGGCTCGGTCCGGGTCTGGACCATAACCTCTTCATTTGAAAGTTCACGCAACTCTAGGAGTAATTTGAAAATATTTTCGTCGGCCTTCCAGGTCGGGTTTGACCGCGCAGCGTCTAAAGACACAATGGCTGAGAGATCGACCTTGCCCAAGGCTAGATAGGGAAGCGTCATCTGGGTCCCGACCAAGATGGTGCTAGGGGTTTTATAAAATTCTTCAATAATATTTTCAGTTTTTTTTCTAGTGGAACCAGTGATGTGGTCGAGTAGGAGGACTTTATAATTAGGGAACTGTTCTACAACATCATCAAAGACTTGTTGGATACCGATACCTCTAGTTTTAAGACGCCAAGAACTGCAGCTCGGACAAGTGTCAGCAGCACGGATCTTTTTACCTGAGGTACTAGAAACAAACCACCGGAGCTCCTCACCATTTTGGTCCAGGGTCTTTACCAGTGAATATGGAGTCTCTGAGTCTGGACAGCGAAATATATAACCACAATCAATACACGTCACCACTGGAGCGATGCCTCTTCTGGCCCCGTAGAGGAAGATACGGCCTTTTTTTTCAAGGATGTTGGTGATTCTGGCTTTGAGCTCTTTTGAGAGCAAGGCGAAGGGTTTTTCGGGAGTGGACTTATCTCTTTGTTCAATGATAGTCAAAGGTGAAGCGAAGGCAATTCTTTTAGTTTCGCTTTCGTAAGTATTAAAAATTTCTTGGCGTCTTTTATATTCGTCTTCAGTGCGGGGCACAATATCGCCAAATAAAATGCTGCGGCCGGTAGTCGCCGCGTAGGTCGCTAGAGCTTGCCTGTGGTCCAGATATGGTCGTAAATTACTACGGTAAGAATCATTTGCTGACTTTTCAATAACTATCGATAAAAGATCAACTCGGTCAAGGTAGGCGTGTGATGGGGTAGTGATAATCAGTTTGGCCAAGGTCGTGTCTTCAAAAGCTTCGTAAGCTTTTTGTTGTTGAAACTTTGTTTGCTTTGGTGAAAAGACTACTACTCGATCTTCGATTCCTTGAGATAGATGTTTTTTAGCGTATTCCAGGTGGGCGTAAGTCGGTACCACAAAAATAACTGAACCACGACGAGCTAAAACGCTACGCACATGACTACGGTAAGACACGTAGCGGTCACTGATTTGCGAAGTGAGAATCTGAGGGGCGGTGTCTTCCTCATGGATTTGCGAAGACATAATCGGGTACTGATATTCGCCAGTACGGACGTCTGGTGGTAATAGCTGATACAAAATAGCGCCCACTGACACTGGATAAATTTCAGTCAACTTTTCAGCCGCCAAGCGGATGTTTTGCGGGACTTTAGATTTTGGATTTTGAGCCGGCAACTTTTTTAAAGCAAAAGAAGCTGTTTTGAGCGAACTCTTACTTTTAGAGACCGGAGAAACACCAGTCACAATAGCCCGGTGAGTTTTGCCGCGGATAGGAATATCCAAGAAAGTCCCAATCGGGTACTCAACACCACTATAATATGACAAAGTATCTATTTTAGTGCCGCGAATTAGGGGTGTAACTTCAATAACAAACATGTCGGGCTATTGTAACAGAATTGCCCGAGCTAGTCAGATTTGGGGATAATCGAGATCGAGATTCTAAAATTCGTCTAAGTATTCTAGTTTAGCGCCAATTTGGTTTAATCGTTCGATGAGTTTTTCATAGCCGCGATTGATGCTGTAGATATTTCGCAGGACACTCTTGCCTGAAGCTCCAAGCATAGCGATGAGTAGAATTGTCGCTGGTCGTAAGGCTGGGGGGCAAATAAGTTCGGTTGCCTTGAGCGGGGTTGGTCCGTTGATAAAGATTCGGTGTGGGTCTGCCAGTAAAGTCTCAGCTCCTAGCTTGTCGAGCTCGGTAAAATAGATAGCTCTCTTTTCATACATCCAATCGTGAATTAGAGTTTGGCCAGTGGCTTGAGTAGCAATGACTGCAAAGAAAGGTAGGTTGTCGGTATTTAGTCCTGGATATGGACGGGAGTGGACTTTTTCTGGCGAGGCTATAAGCTTGCTGGCTTTTATCTTTAGATCAACTAGTTTGGTAATACCGTTGTGGGATAAGTATTTCTTTGAAACACTGTATTCCAGACCCATTTTTTCAAGAACTAAAAGTTCTAGTTCCAGGAAGTCGATTGGACATCGAGTAATAGTGAGGTTGGAGTGGGTCACGATAGCCGCCGCAATAAAAAACATCGAGTCGGTTGGATCCTCAGCTAAAGTATATTCAATATTGGTATTTATTTTTTCTACACCGGTGACTGTTAGGGTTGTGGTACCAATGCCTTCAATTTTCACCCCAAGTTTCTCTAGAAAAATACAAACCTCTTGAACCATGTAGTTGGCTGAGGCATACTTTATAACAGTCGTGCCAGGAGTTTTAGCTGCAGCAAAGAGAGCGTTTTCAGTCACGGTGTCGCCTGATTCGTATAAAACAATTTCTGACTTTTTATTATCATGGTGAGTGATCTGGTAGCTGTCCTCTGTAGTCTCTATATGTACCCCAAAATTCTCGAGAGCATAAAAGTGTGGACGCACAGTTCGACTGCCGAGCTTGCAGCCACCAGACTGAGGCAGACAAAATTTCTTTAGTGAATGGATCAAGGGTCCGATAAACATGACGATACTTCTGGTTCTTTTAGCAGCTTCAACATTTATCTTACTAAGATTGAAAGTTTTTGGCGGCGTGATCTTTAGAGTCGCTCCTGTCCATTCAATGCGGACGCCAATACTTTCGAGGACTTCAACAATACGGTGAACTTCCTCGATGCGAGGCATACTGTGCAGGGTAGTGGTCCCTTGGTTTAGTAGACTAGCGCAAAGTAAACCAACGGCCCCGTTTTTGGAAGTGTTGGTTTCCACAGTGCCTGAGAGTTTTTTGGCGCCATCAATTTGAATATTTACACTACCAGGGGATAGGGTAATAAGGTTCTTTCCCAGGGCTCGGCCGACTTTTTTTAGCATGTCGGCACTGATGTTTTGGTTGCCGGACTCTAGTCTCGCTACCGCGCTTTGAGTAGTTTTTAATTTTTTTGCCAACTCGGCTTGGGTGAGGCCCTTAGTTTCTCTCAGGTCAGCAATCTTGTGTCCAATATTTTTCATATATACCAAACTATAGCATATATGTGATAAAGAAAAACTTTGTTCATTTGGGGAAAAGGAGTAAGATATAGTCTCTTTATAAATATGTTCTGGAACAATCTCACACCAAAAATTGGAATCGATCTCGGTACTACTAGTATTTTAGTGTTTGTGCCTGGACAGGGCATTGTGATGAATGAACCTTCGGTGGTGGCTATCTCTGACGATAACCAAGTGTTGGCTGTGGGTGTCGAAGCTAAGAGAATGATTGGGCGAACTCCGGAAAGTATTCGCGCTTATCGCCCGATGAAAGACGGCGTTATTGCCGACTATCGTGTGACTGAGGTGATGCTCAGATACTTTATTAGAAAAGCCCTTAGTCGGTACAATCTTTTTCGTCCCGACGTTATGGTCTCGGTGCCAGCTGGCGTGTCTTCGACTGAAAGACGAGCGGTAGTGGAGGCAACGATTAAAGCCGGAGCGAGAAATGCTTACGTGGTAAAAGAACCTATTTTGGCAGCTATTGGCGCTGGCGTACCTATATATGAACCGCAAGGACACATGATTGTCGATATTGGGGGTGGAACTATTGATGTGGCGGTTATTTCTTTGGGTGGTATTGTGGCGGCCAACTCGGTCAAGTGTGCTGGTAACCGTATCGACGCCTCTATTATTGATTACGTTAAAAAGACTCGGAATCTTTCAATTGGGGAAAAGACCGCTGAAGATATAAAAATAAAAATTGGCTCGGCCTTGCCACTCGAAGAAGAACTCGTAATGGAGATCAAGGGACGTGACGTGCTTTCTGGTTTACCGAGAACAGCCGAGATTCGTACCAATGAAGTAGTGCGGGCGATCGGTCGGGAGCTCAGAGAGATGATCAAGGCAATTAAAGATGTTTTTCAAAATACGCCGCCAGAGCTAGCTGCCGATATTATAGATGGCGGGATCATTATGACGGGAGGCACTTCACAACTCCGCAATTTTCCAGAACTGGTCCGTCGCCGGTCGGGAGTGAAAGCTTTCTTGGCTGATCAAGCTCTTTTTTGTGTGGCGGCCGGTACTGGAATCGCCCTGGAGCATCTAGACACCTACAAGCGCACTGTCCTTGCCAAGCGATAGCCCAGACCTTTAAACTTTTAAATATTGGGGATTTCTAACTAAAAGCTATGTTTTTTAAGTTAAACTAAGAACATGAAAGAAGGTTTACCTAATCAACAGTTTTCTTCACCTGAAGAGGAGCTTGTTTATTTACGCAATAAAATCGCCGAGCGCGAACGCGAGCTGTTGTCGCGCAACCCAGAGAGTGATAGGTCTGATACTGAGACGATCGCTAGACAAGAAGTAAAAGAATACAACAGCTTTACTCCAAATATTATTTTGTCTAGAGAGCATGCCCTAGATGAGTCAGCTTTGGCGTCTTCCGTAGAGCAAGTAGGTATTGCACGCGATCCAGTACGAGAGATTATGGACTTGGTGGCCGAGAAAGGGATTAGAAATGCTTTGTCAGTTTTGGAAAAGATTGACAACGCTTATGTTGTCGATGAGGCTCATAGACAACTAGTGGAGTACATCAAGTCGGGAGCACAGATCAAGGATCTAAAAGACGGTGTTGATCCTTGGCATATTTTGCACATGACTTTGTATGAAGTGACTCTGCCTGAAATCGTCGGGGCTGGTGACAAAGAACATCAACTGACCGAATTGGTCGGTATGATGGAGCAGCTTTTCGCTGGCCTTAGGTCTATCGGCTCAAAAGAGTCTGCCAATCACTTTGTGATTGAGCTGGCTGTGGCTGATAACAGTGACGATATTGTGCTTTATGTAGCCGTCCCGACCAAGTTTGTATCTCTTTTTGAAAAACAAACTTTGTCACTCTTTCCCCATGCTGAACTCATAATCCAACAGCACGACTACAATATTTTTGTCGACAATGGAGTGACTTTGGTGGCTGAAGCCAGGCTAAAGAAAGATGCTATTTATCCGATCCGGACCGCCGAAGCTTTTTCTTCTGATCCTTTGGCAGTTATTTTGAATGCTTTGTCTAAGATAGAAAGGGAAGGTGGCGGGGCCGCAGTCCAATTTGTGATACGCCATCCACAAAAGAATTATCGTAAGCGTTACGAAGAAGTAATTAAGAATGTACAGAAAGGCATGAAGGCGAGCGAGGCTATTTATCGTAGTACTTTGGGTGGAGAGATAGTCGGAGCGGTGTCTGATTTTTTCTTTAAGAAAAAATCAGACGACGAAACAGCAACTCGAAATGAGCCGGAAACTGAAAAAATAGAAGTCTTCAATCGCAAAATCAAAGCAGCTATTGTTGAGACAAATATTCGCTTGGTTGTATCAGCGACTACGAAAGATAGAGCGGAAGAAATCTTGACTGAGATCGAGTCTACTTTCAATCAATTTGATATCGTGGAAGGTAATACTTTTACTTTCCAAAAATTATCTGGTAGCTCTCTAAAGCGTGGTCAGAAAGCCTTTTCGTTTCGCGAGTTTAGCAATAAAATCACTATTCCTTTGGCTTTAAATGAATTAGCGACGCTAATTCATTTCCCTAGTAATGGTATTTTGAGCTCACCCCAATTTAAGCAGTCTCAGTCTAGTACCGCTGCAGCACCAAACGATCTGCCTACAGAAGGTACACTTCTCGGAGTAAACAACCACCGTAACAGCGACAAACAAATTTTCATGTCGGAGCAAGACCGGATGCGGCACTTTTATGTTATTGGACAAACTGGTACGGGAAAGTCCAAGTTCTTGACCAATATTATTTTGCAGGATATTCAGGCTGGACATGGGGTCTGTATGATCGACCCACACGGTACAGATATCGAGGATGTGCTCGGGGCTATACCAGACTCAAGAGTCGATGATGTTATTTATTTTGATCCTTCAAACCTCGACAGGGCAGTCGGGCTCAATATGCTTGAGTACGATATCAACAAACCCGAACAAAAGACTTTCGTAGTCAATGAGCTTTTTTCAATTTTCCAGAAGCTTTACGGAGCCAACCCAGAAAGTATGGGACCAATGTTTGAGCAATACTTTAGAAACGCCACTTTGCTCGTCATGGAAGACCCAGACACGGGCAGTACGCTCATGGACATTTCCCGAGTGATGGTTGACGCACCGTATAGAAAAATGAAGCTTGAGAAGGCTAAAAACCCAGTTGTGGTTCAGTTCTGGCGGGAGATCGCGACCAAGGCTGGAGGGGAAGCGTCACTCGAAAATATCGTGCCGTATATTGTTTCTAAGTTTGATGTCTTTACCGCCAACGATTATATGCGACCAATTATTGGTCAGCAAAAGTCAGCCTTCAATTTTAGACAAGTGATGGACGAGAAAAAAATTCTGCTCGTAAATCTTTCTAAGGGTCGCCTAGGTGAGATCAATGCCAACCTGATCGGTATGATCTTTGTTGGTAAGATTTTGATGGCAGCACTCTCTCGAGTAGACGATCCTACCAAATCCTTCCCGCCGTTCTATCTCCATATCGATGAGTTCCAAAACGTCTCAACTCCAGCAATCGCTTCTATTTTGTCTGAGGCCCGTAAATACAAATTGAGTCTCACTATGGCGCATCAGTTTATTGCGCAGCTGGATCAAAATATTAAAGATGCCGTCTTTGGTAATGTCGGCTCCTTAGCCGCCTTTAGAATCGGCTCCGAAGACGCCAACTTTTTGGAACAGCAATTCGCCCCAACTTTTGAAGCAAAAGATTTGATGAACGTACCTAACTATAACGCCTTTATTAGGATGCTCGCCAACGGCACCCCGACCAAACCTTTTAGTATCGAGACCATGCCACCAATAGTTTCAGATCCGAGTCGCCTGGCTGCGATCATACAAAAGAGTACCGAGCGCTACGGTCGCCCTCGCGCCGAAGTAGAACAAGAGATCGCCGAACGTTACATAAAGAAGCCATTGCTCCCGAGCGATTTAAGAGATATGTTAAAATAGTTAGTAATATCTAATAATAATTTACATGTCAGAGAATACACCAGTAAATAGTAATGAGGATAATTCCATAAATAAGAAACTGATATTGGCCAGGGAAGAGTACTCTGAGCTCTATGCTCAATTAAATGCACTAGGATTGGCGGAAGATGTGCTTTCGTTAGAGGGAATTGATTTACTGCAAACGATGACTGTTCAAAGCGGAAAAAGTAATTCCCAAGAAAAACGTAATCACATAAACCTACTTATTAAATATAGCTCAAAGCTAAAGGAGAAAATTGAATCAACGGAAACAAAAACACCACCAGTTATAACATCAAAAGATAGTCTTGAGACGGAAGTTTTAGTAGTTGAAGACAAAACTGAACCAGTAAAAGGACAGGTTACTTCCAAGGAAGGGACTCAAAATAATGTTGAAAAAGAAAATTTTCCTCTGGATTTTCAACACAAAAACCTTAACTTTTTTAGAAGAGATGCAAAATACTCGGCTAGTTGGAAAAATTTTAAAGAAGTATCTTCAGATATTGAGAGCATTCTCAAACTTCAGGGATTAGACGAAAATCAAATTAGCTATTTCATAGAAAACATATTATCTGTTGGCTTTGAAAAGATGTCACGTTTTCGAGGTAATGCGGCACAAATTCAACAAAATAAAGTTGCGTTATTTAGGAGGATTTTTGATGCAGTTGATGACTTTACAAAAAATCCTATTGTTCCAGAAGAAGAATCTAAACCGGAAGCAATGACATCTGAAGCACAAATTGAAGAAAGTGTTGTTTTTGAGTTGGAAGAAATTTCTAAAGTTATCGGCACATTACCTAAAGATCATTCGGCGCACTTTGTATTAAAACAGGCAAAAAATGCCC
>Ga0163154_10008639_pt1 | contig 11807 bp, 11 predicted proteins | sample OliLakLV19MP9P1_FD_148649 | JGI IMG/M metagenome (GOLD analysis project Ga0163154, IMG submission 148649) | Freshwater microbial mat bacterial communities from Lake Vanda, McMurdo Dry Valleys, Antarctica - Oligotrophic Lake LV.19.MP9.P1 | ecosystem: Environmental > Aquatic > Freshwater > Lake >... | reverse complement strand
TCACCGAACGCCGTGGCCCCCACCCCCCGTACGGCATGAACGGCGGCGAGCCGGGCCAATTAGGCAGAAACTATCTCCAACACGCCAACGGCAGCGAAGTAGAACTCCCCGGCATCTGCGAACTCACCGTCGAGCCGGGGGATGTGCTGACCGTCGAAACGCCGGGCGGGGGTGGGTTTGGAAAGGCGTATTGAAAGGAAACTAATGACAAACTACGAACCTGCTACATGCCGAATGTCTTACCTGTAGAAGCATTTCAGCCGTTCAACACGAGAGGACAGGCAACTTTGTCGTCCAGAGTTACAACTCTATGCCTTAAACTCATAGCAATTGCTAATGCTATCGCAGCCAGAATGAAAGTGTTTATTTCTGGCACGACTGCGACGATGTCATGCAGAGTGCGATCCGTGCCACTGTTTTGCGGGAGCCATGAAAGTCCGCCGTTACTGGTGTGCAAGATGATCCCCGATTCACCGACAGCCCAACCTTCGGACTCATTGATGAAATCGACAGCGTTTAGAAGGTTTGTCGTCCCTGAGGCTTGCATAATCCAAGAATTTCCAGCGTCGCTGGTATGGAGAATCGTCCCCTTGGCACCTACTATCCAGCCATCATTCGGAGTGGGAAAGACAACATCTCGGAGAGATGATGCCGTAGACGTGTGCAATTGAGCCGTCCAACTATCACCACCGTTTATAGTATGCAGGATTTGGTCTCCGGCCCCAACCGCCCATCCGACGCTCTGGTTCACAAAGTCGACGCCAAGCAAGGGGAGGTTTACTGGCCCGCGATGTTGAGTTTCCCACGTAAGTCCACCATCAGAAGTGCGCACGATCGTATCGCTCACTGCCCAACCATGAGAATTATCAACAAAAACCACTGCCTGAAATCCGTTTCCTTCTCCAGAATAATGACTTGTCCAGCTTAATCCACCGTCAACCGATCGCCAGATATTGCCACCCCCGCCTACAAGCCATCCGTTATTGGCGTCAATGAAATCCAGATCAGAAACTGGAAACCCCTGTTGGAGAGTTTCAAAGTCGGCCGTTCGCCATGAGGAGCCACCGTTGGTTGTGTAACGCATTGTAGTAAAAAAGTGAGCGGTATCGAAATGGAACATTCCACTTGTCCAACCCATATTGGGATCAACAAAATCTACTGCTCGCAACTCACGATGCGCCGCATCCGCAGACAAATTTTGCTGATACCAATTTGCGCCGCCGTCTTTTGTCCGAATGATCGTGCCATCGGAACCAACAGCCGTGACAAAAGGTGCTGCAGATGTAAGAGTTACAAGTCCAAAGAATATGAGTATTATTCCACACGTACGATACATTAGCGCGATCTCCGGATTGGACCATCTGATACCCAGTCAGCGACAAAAATGAAATGGCACTGAGAGCCTTATGATACTTTGACACCTAGCCATCGTCAATCATTTAGCTCGCTTAAAAGCAATCTCGTAAAACTCATTCGACCTGATCGGGGGCTACCTGCCGTAATCTCTCCGGGATATCTTAAACATAGTCTCCTCGCCTCAATCCGCGTGTATCAGCGTTCATTAGCGGTTCTACAATTCTCTCCTACACAAATTATTCGTGTGATTCGTTCAATTCGTGGTGAAATCTCCGGGCGCTTACACTTACGGCTCGCCAGAAAGAGTGGCCAATTCAGAGGGCTTGCCCAGCTTTTCTGGAAAAACGATAATCATGCCCATCGCGACAACGCGGCGATTTTCCGAAATTTTTACTGAACCAATCACCTCTTTTTCCATGTAAGGGACGACCATGCCGCGCAACAAAACTTACGACGACGCTTCCGCCGCTATCGGTGATACCCCCATGATCCGCATCAACCGTCTGGTGCCCAAGGGTCACGCCACGGTGTTCGCCAAGTGCGAGTTTTTTCAACCGCTCAACAGCGTCAAGGACCGCATCGGGGCCGCGATGATCGAAGCCGGCGAGAAGGCTGGCAAAATCAACAAGGACACGCTCATTGTCGAGCCCACGAGTGGCAACACGGGCATCGCGCTGGCATTTGTGTGTGCCGCGAAGGGTTACAAGCTCACGCTGACCATGCCGGAGTCGATGTCGGTGGAACGCCGTGCCCTCTTGCGAGCGCTCGGGGCCGAACTGGTTCTCACCCCAGCGTCCGCTGGCATGAAAGGCGCGATTGAAAAGGCAGGCGAGATCGCCACCACCACCCCGAACGCCTACATGCCACAGCAGTTTGAAAACCCTGCCAACCCCGCGATTCACGAAAAGACCACCGGCCCCGAGATTTGGGAAGACTCCGGCCACAACATCGACGCCATCGTCGCCGGCGTCGGCACGGGTGGCACGATCACCGGCGTCTCGCGTTTCATTAAGCCCTTAAACCCCAACTTCAAAGCGATTGCCGTCGAGCCCGCCGATTCACCCGTGATCTCGGGAGGTTCCCCTGGTCCACACAAGATCCAAGGCATCGGTGCGGGCTTCATCCCCAAGAACCTCGACACGACACTTGTCGATGAAATCATTGCGGTGAGCAACGAAGAAGCGTTTCAATGGGCCCGGCGTCTGGCGCGTGAAGAAGGCATCATGGCGGGCATCTCAAGCGGCGCGAACATGTGCGCCGCCGCCAAACTCGCTGCCCGACCCGAGTACGCTGGCAAGCGAATCGTCACAATCATGTGCAGCCTCGGCGAACGCTATTTGTCGACGCCATTGTTTGAAGGTCTCACGGGCTGATTTTTGTTGGGAAAACGAGCATTTTTGCCCGTGACTTGCTAGCGGGTGTAGAATGGAAGCCTGGAGCGTCTGTTCAGTTAAGCTTAGGAGAATTATCGAACATGGTAAATATTGTCGTTGACAGTGAATTGCTGGCCAAGCTTGGTGATTTGCAGTCGCCCGTGACTTTACAAGATGCCTCGGGTCGGGTGTTGGCTTACTTGACCCCGGCCAAGGATCGCTCGATTTATGACGAACTTGATCCGGGAATCAGTGATGAAGAGCTGAATCGTCGTCGTGCGGCGGGTGGAGGAAAGCCTCTCGAAGAGTGGTTGAAAGAATTTGAAAGCCGTGCAAACGGTGCTGACTGATGAGCTTTACTGTAACCTGGCTTGACAGTCCTGCGGCTGAGCTATTTGAGCTTTGGAGCGACCCTGAACTTAGGGGTGACGTTATTGCAGCAAGCCGAAAGATTAGTTCTGACCTTGAGCTTAGTCCAAATGAGGTCGGAGAATCTCGACCTGACGATGTGCGAATAATCTTTGAACCGCCATTGGCTGCGATTTATGAAGTGTTATTGAGCAAACGTCAGGTCAACATATTAAGGGTCTGGTATTATCAGAAGCGTTCTAACTGAGATTTGTGATTGTTGGAACGTGCCATGACCATGTTACCAATTGTTGAAATTGAATCTTCGTCCAAGCCAAGCCGCCCCCGTCTGCCCGAGTGGCTGCGCGTAAACTTGCCCGCAGGGAATGCCCAATCGACGTTTAACAGCACGCAACTCGCGGTGTTAGGGAACCAACTTCACACGGTCTGCGAAGAAGCGCGCTGTCCGAACATTCACGACTGCTGGGCGCGCGGCACGGCCACCTTCATGATCGCGGGCAAGGAATGTACCCGGGGTTGTCGGTTTTGTTCGGTCGAAACGCTCAAAGAGCCGCCGCCCCTCGAAGTCGACGAGCCTGTGCGATTGGCGGATGCCGTCGAGCGAATGGGCCTCGCGCATGTCGTGATTACGGTCGTCAACCGCGATGATCTTCCCGATGGCGGTGCCGATCACTACAAGCGTTGCGTCACTGCCGTTAAGCAGCGCTTGCCTGAGACAACCATCGAACTCTTGTGCAGCGACCTCGATGGCAACTGGCAAGCCCTCACCCATCTCCTCACCGAAATTCCGCTTGCCGTCTTCGCGCACAATGTGGAATGCGTTCCCCGCCTAGATCACACGGTCCGCGATCCCCGAGCTTCGTTTGCGCAAAGTTTAGAGGTGCTCCGCCGTGCGAAAGATCTTCGCCCCGATTTGTGGACAAAGAGCAGCATCATGGTTGGATTAGGCGAAACCGATGACGAAGTCATCGAAGCGATGCAGTTGCTCCGCTCCGCAAGGGTCGAACTTTTGACATTGGGCCAGTATCTTTCGCCAGGCAAGCCAGGAACGCGATTCTTGCCGGTGGATCGATACGTGCATCCCGATCAGTTTGAGGCTTGGAAGAACGCGGCTTACGAAATAGGCTTTCTCGGAGTTGCCGCGGGGCCGCTGGTGCGCAGCTCTTACCGCGCTGGTTTACTCATGGAGGAAGCGGAGCAAGCACAATTACAAGCGAGAAGTCCACTGCGAGGTCATTGTTGATTTGCGAAAGTTGTTGATTCAATTCCGACAGATCGATGCCGCAAAAGTTCGTCTCCATCGGGCCCGCGAGCAGTTCCTGCCCTCGGATAAGATGACGCTTCACTCCCGCCGAATTGCCCTCGCGGAACTTCACGCCCGCCGCGGCAAGCTTGATAAGTCCTTTGAGAAAGTCAGCCATCGGTCCACGATGCCCCGCCGCGTGCCACAGCGATTCCCAAGCTTCGTGGGCTTCCCAATAGTAACCGTGATTGAACAGGTCGATGCCGTAGACATAGGCTTCACTGTCGCGCCAGGATTGGGGATCAAGCGGCTCGGGCGTCGCTTCAAAGATCCCATGCATGTGCCCTTGCGGATCACTCACCGGATGCGGCGTGCCGCTGCCCGGGACATAGCTGTACGGAGGGAATGGCCGCTGAGAGTAGCGCGGCAAAGTGGCTTCGCTCATGGCAGTGCCGCGGCAGACATCTTGAGTTCCACATGGGACGAGAGTTGGCCATTGGCCACGCGCAAGTCCCCCTGCAAGCCGCGAAACCATGTAAGAAAGGAAAGTTTGAACCCCTCGGGTACTTCGGTCAGCAGATTTCGATTTTCAGCCGGGAGGGCCGTCGAAGACCACACGGGCAAACTTTGCTCTGATTCAAACAGTTGATACTCGCCATCCAAAGCACAGACGAACGTGGCATCCAGCAACCGCTGAGCCAGATCGAGACAATCCTCGCGCGGCACTTGCAGCAAATTCCCCAGCGAGTTGGCGAGCCGACTCGGTGCCACCGAGGTTTCCCGAACACGCATATAGCCAAGCGCGCTGATCGTGTCGGCGATCTGCTTGCCGGTGAGATCATCGACCTTAAGCCGCACTTGAGCCGGTCGTTCCGCAGGTTCAAACGCGAGCTGCGGCTGTACTTGCTGAATCACGTCCGGTTTGAACGAGATTAGCAGAAACTGCTCGGCTTGCGCTTGCCACATCTGCTCGCCGAGTGGCTGCGGTTCAGCACCTGGAGGCGCGGCGGGGCCTTGCAACAACTGCAAAATTCCTGGTCGTGGCCAAGCCCCAACGTAGCCCCGAATTAGCTCGCTGCGTTCAGCACCGGGAACAACTTGCCCCTGGCTGACGGCAAGTGGCGATCGATAATCGCGCAACCCAGCAAACAGCATGTGCGGCTGATTCTCACCACCGATTAAAGGCACAGGCAAGTCCAACGAGAGTTCCAAGGAACCCACGTTACCGGCAATGGGTTGCAACTTTTCGTCGAGCGGTTCGCCAAGTGAATCGATCAACAGACCGAGCTTCGCGGAGCCGAGTGGTGCTGCGAGGACATCGATCACAAGCGTCCGGACATCGCCCGTCTCTTGTGGAAGTCGTTGCACCCCGAACGCGATGGGAGGAAATTGACCCACCTCAACGACAAAGGATTCCAAAAATTTATCGTACGCTTGGAGCTCTGCTGGAGAAAAAACTTCCACGGTCATATCACCCACGGGCACAAAAAATCCCGCTGCTCCGCGCAGTGAATCGAGTGGCCCCGCTTCCGTTTTGCTTATCGTGCTGCCATCGGCCCGCAAGCCGAAACCCTCCGGCAAGATACCGGCTGCCACGAGTTGCTCAACCGTGACTACATCCACCCCTTCACATTTGGCGGCATGGCTTGCTAATTCGACCAACAGCGATTGCTGCATAGCCTCGCGCCGCCGCTGGGCTTCGACCCAATATTCAAGAGTGCAAAGATTCTGGAAAAACTTCTCCGAAACGAACGCGAATACAGTGTCTTCACGCTTCGTGGGAAGTTCTCGGCGAGCATTGCGGAAGCTTGGCAAGTTGGCCAACGAACCGGTCCCCTGCCCCGCTTCAAGAAAACGCTCGGCCAGCTTGCGCGAGGTCGTGACCAAATGAAAATCGCCTGCTTGGGCGTAATACGAACGCACACGGCCATCAGGAGTCGCAATCAATGAAACATCTTGTCCCGCAAGTTTGACGGTCGTCTCCGCCGCCTCGGGGAAAGCCTGGAGCGACGCGCGCCGTTGCCGCATGAAATCCTGAGACAGCAGTTGGCTGTTGCGGGCTTGCACCAAGAGCCCAATCGCGGCCCCTTGCTGTACATAAGGGTCGAGGCCGATAAGGGCTGCGTCGCTGATGAATTGCGGGCCGAGGATACGCGAGAGCGCATTTTCTTTCAAGGAAAGTTGCTGCTCAATGCGTTTCGTCGCGAGGCGTTTGAGACCACGGCGAACAATCATGTTTTGCAAATCACCGTCCCATTTTTTGTTCAGATCGCGAAACCAAAAATAGTTCGTGAAATTCCCAAAGCGAATGTAAAAACATTCCTCCGGAACATGCTTAGCCAAAGGTTCGACTTCGACTTCTTCCAGGCCAGCGGGGTCAATGCTTAGTTCCTGCCAAGCCACGGGTGCGGGCATTGGCAGAGCATCCACAGGTTTGTTCTCGCTGCCGAGCAGCATTTCGCGGTGCAATTTGAGTTGGGCCGCCTCGCCACCAAAAAGTTGCTCAAGCGGCGTCACCTTTTTGGTCTGAAAGCCAAAGAGACCCGCACCCACTTGTGGAATCTCGCGATTCAGTCGCCGAGCAAACATGGCGACCAAAAAGTTCTCCGCGATTGGCGGAAACTGTGGGTCTTGTTGTAATCGCGACCATCGTTCGGTTGTCTGCTTCCACCATTCATCAAGCAACCTACGGTGGCCTTCCGAATTTCGGAGAGGGGTGACTCGTGCCCCCTGTTCCAAGGGTGAGTACACCGACATTTCGAAGGGTTCATCACCACGAAAGAGAAAATAGAGAGTCACGCTCCGTGGCGTTTCAACCCCTAAGAGCCCCCGTAAAAACTGTCGCGCCGGTTCAACTTTTACCACGGGACAAAGCACCCGGCCATTGGCTTCAAGTGCGGTAAATCGCTCGTCATTAAGTGGCAAGGCCGGTTCGCCACGGAAGACGGGCACCGTGACCCGCCCGACACCAAACGGCATACCGCTGTACGCTTCCACGTCGGCCACAGCCACGGACGACCGAAGCAAGCAAACGACAAAACAGCAGAGCCACACAATAGTCCGCAGGGACAACTGATTTGTGAGCGAAAATCGCGACCAACCAAACAACATCTGATAACCCTCTTTTTCCATGATTTCCGCAGTCACGGTGCGCTTATCATGCTACCGGCAGGGTGGACGACGGGCCAGGGGGCGAAAATGGACCAACATGGTAAATCCCCGGGGCTTGCCACTTCATTGACAGCTTTACCGCAGGAGAACTGCAAAGTAGTAGGCACACTCCGTGTGCCGTAACCGCCTTGGTGAAATCACTGCCTTTACGCGAAGCCGCCACGGCACACGGAGTGTGCCTGCTACAATCAGGCGGACTTTGCAATTCTCCTGAGCTTTGCCGCCTAAGACTTGCTTAGAGACAACCAGGTCTGCGACAATTATTCGTATGCTCTTACCACGCTTTACACTTCGCACGACTATCCTGGGAGTGACTCTCGCGGCCTTGTTGAGTTTGGTCCTTGTGAGAGCGAATGTGGGCGACACGTGGGCGATCGCGGCGACTGTCTCGGTGGCCAGCTTGGTCGTGATTGTCTTCGTGCATGCCTGTCTTTACGTCCTGATCGCGACAACGTCGCGCATCTTCGGAAGTCACGCCTTTCCAGCGCGGACACGACAAGGTGGCTTACAACTCGGACCCGATGAACAGATTATCCCCGGAACACTAGAGGCAGTTTCAAAAACCGAGGGCTAGCGCCCTGCGGCTGATGAAATCAGCCGCCACGCGCTAGCGTCCGGTTCTGTCTTGTATTTATGAAACCGGCTCTAGAATCTTCAGTTAGCGAATCCTAAATCGGACCTCATTTTTCATGATTTCTTGTTTGCTGAATCCTCGAACGACACGCAGGAACGCAGTGCTCTACGGAGCTATCGCGTGCCTCATTCAGATTCATGGCCAAGCATGGGCCGCAAGCGGTGGTGTCATTGAGCTCCCCTCCTCGCCGACAGGGGTCATGCTTTATTCCAAGAAATCAGGCATCGACCTACGAATTGACACAACCTGGGCCGGAGTCCACGGATACCGTCCCGTGACTTGCCGCGTCACCTCGCAAGCGCCGCAACAGGCCGACAAGCAAATCAGGATTCGCTTCATGGCGGGGAATTGGCGGAGCGACCAGCCCTCCATGGTTGTGGAAAAAGATTTTGAACTACCGGCCGGCAGCATGTCAGCGAGTGTCACACTCTCAGTACCGCAGTATCTTAATTGGAGGACCGTTGGATGTGAAACGTTTGTCGATGGTGTGATTGATGACGAGCTCAGTGACAGGCAGATTCCGTTCTCTCACTCGCAAAGTGGCCACAACTTTACGGCCATGTTGCTCGATGAAATTGGCGGAGTTTCTTTCCGCTTGTTCCGCGACATCCGTGGCGCGCCGGCTGAGGTCTTTTCGCCAACGTTTGACGCACAACTGGGAGAGTGGACTGAGTATTCTTCCATGGATGTCGTGGTCACAACGCCAGCGGATTTTAAGTCTCGCCAAAAGCAATCCCCAGAGCGTTTTCAAGAGCTAGTAAAATGGGTTCGCTCTGGCGGCAATCTGTGGGTGATTTCCGCAGAGAGTGATTTTCGTGACGCTTCCGAAATCGAGAATACTCTTGGCCTGACGGAAGCATCAAGCTCGGCAGAGTATGAATTTGAGGCACTTCTTAAACGCGGCTGGCGTTTCCCCAAACTGGACAATCCAGCGAGCGATGCGCTTGATAAGTTCAGCCAACTCTACTCGCCGCAAGTTATCGCATCGGAAAAAGATACGTTGGATCCAGAGATGCCTGAAGATTCACGCCAATGGTTCACGACTCGACCCTTGGGGATGGGAACAGTGACCCTCTTGATGCTTCCACAAACCCGCTCACGGCAAGATGTTAGGGAGCTACGCTGGGCAATCACGCAATCGTTGCTGGCCGATCGCTTGTCATGGGATCTTCGCCACGGGACCGACCCCGATCGAGGCAACGACAATTTCAATGATTTTCTCATACCCGACGTGGGGGCAGCCCCCGTCACGGCGTTTCAAGTGTTGCTTTCCCTATTCGTTTTGGGCATCGGGCCCGTGAATTATTTCCTGCTCAAGAGCCGCGAGAAATTGCCGTTATTGTTGCTGACGGTTCCCGCCGCGGCGCTTGCCACAACATTATTTCTTCTCATCTACAGTTTTACCTCCGAAGGGTTCGGCACACTCGTGCGGGCGCGAAGCTTTACATTACTTGATCAAAAAGCAAACTCCGCGGTGTGTTGGTCGCGGCTTTCCTATTACGCGGGGATCGCACCATCAGACGGCTTGGAGTTTCCCCAAGATACGCTGGTCTATCCCATTCTTCCTTCAAGCCGCCTGAGCGATCGTCGTGAGATGCGACGTTATGCTGGTCAGCGCCGCGAAGTTATCTGGGACGGATCGCAACAACTGACCCGCGGGTGGTTGCAATCTCGCACACCCACACAGTATTTAACCATCACGAGTCATGATACGGAAAAGCAAATCTTGTTTGAGCCCACTCAAGATAAAATCACTGCCAAGAATCAACTCGGAGTCAAGATTCTTACGCTTGTTGTGGAAGACAAAGAAGGCAAAATATTTACGGGTGAAATGATCGACGAGGGAGAATCCTTGCTGCTAACTCCTAGCACGCAAATCAAAGCGATGCTTAAACTACGAACGCTACTTGCCGACAATACCCCTGAATTCCCGGCGGGCACGTACGAATCGCTATCGATGGGTCGTGGCATTGATTTGCTGCCCTTCTCGCAAAACCTGATGGAAACCCAACTCGCAGCCATCACGTCGGCAGTCTCTCAAGGCTGGGGGCCGGGCACTTACATTGCCGTCACCGACCGAGGTGTTGACCTCTCCCTGGGAATGAATGATATCAACGAGAACAGCAGTTTTCACGTTATCCGAGGAGTTTGGTAACGTGATCCAAGCCAGACGCCCACTTATTGAGCTGCGAAATTTGCACCGCTACTTCGGTAAAACCCGTGCTGTGCAGGATATCAGCTTTGAATGGGAATCACCTGGATGTTTCCCTTGTTTCGTATTGTGCCGCTGGAGCAAGTGGCCACGGCCACGAGCAACGGTCAATTTGATGCGGTCTCGTTCGCCAAGGACTTTTGGGACAAGCAACTGACCCCTAGTTTTGAGCAGGCAACCGACGCCACTGAGTTGATCGCGGCGATCAGGGCCGACTCGGAAATCGCGCGCAAGAATTTTGCCAAGTCGGTGGGCCTGGGACGTGTCTACCTTTACTTTTTACGAGGTGAGGGCACGATCATCGCCCTGGAAAAATCAGGAGTCGCAATCAGTTGTACAACCCCGACGGGCGAAGCCGACCTCGTGCTGAAAACAGGCTTGCTCTTTGGCAACACGATCCGCGATGCAACCGGCCAACTTCTCGCGGGTGATTTTGCCAATTCACAAGATTTCAATGCGATTTCCAAGGAACTTAACCGCATCGTGGAACAACAAGTTCAACCAGCGCTCAAAGCGCAAGCAAAAGTGGGACAAACAATTCGCTTTGTGGGCTGTGCCGAAGTGCGAACATCGAACAAGAAAATTCTGCCTCTGTCAGTTGTTCCCTTACGCGTGGACTTTCTTGAATGAATACCGAGCCGTCTCCAACCGCTGTATGTTTGCTTGAGGCCGAGGGCATCTGCAAATCCTTCCCTGGTGTGCGCGCCTTGCACAATGCGTGGATTCGCGTACAAGCCGGCAAGCTCAACGCGCTCTTGGGAGAAAATGGGGCGGGCAAATCGACCTTCATGAACATCCTGGCCGGTGTATTTCTGCCCGACGAGGGGGAAGTGCGCCTTCATGGCAAGTCGATCACCTATCGCAATCCCCGCGAAGCTACCGCAGCCGGTGTCTCGATCATCCATCAAGAGCTGAATCTGATTCCCCATCTCACTGTTGCCGAGAACATTTTTCTCGGGCGCGAACCCGTCACCCGTCTAGGCATGGTCGACAAACGGGCCATGAACCGATCAGCGGAAAAATTGCTCCAGCGTTTGGAACTTCGGGTTGATCCTCGCACCCTGGTCTACAAATTGAGTGTCGGTGCCCGACAAGTGGTGGAAATCGCCAAGGCACTCTCGACCGATGCGCGCGTGATTATCATGGACGAACCAACCTCGGCGATCTCCGAGCAAGAAGTCGCGGCGCTCTTTCGCGTGATCACGGAACTCAAGCGCAGCGGCGTCGGTATCATCTACATTACGCATAAACTCGACGAGTTACCCCACATTGCCGATGAGATCACGGTCCTGCGTGACGGCGAATTCATCACATCGGTGCCATTTAAGCCGACATTCCCCATATGGACTGAGCCTGGAACCGATCCAGGCACCGAATGCTCCCCATTTTATTGGTCGTCCCCACCGCGCGTCTAGCGCGTGGTGAAAATTTCGACAGATCTTCTTGGCC
>Ga0163154_10008636_pt1 | contig 11808 bp, 6 predicted proteins | sample OliLakLV19MP9P1_FD_148649 | JGI IMG/M metagenome (GOLD analysis project Ga0163154, IMG submission 148649) | Freshwater microbial mat bacterial communities from Lake Vanda, McMurdo Dry Valleys, Antarctica - Oligotrophic Lake LV.19.MP9.P1 | ecosystem: Environmental > Aquatic > Freshwater > Lake >... | reverse complement strand
AATATGACCAGGCATTGGGTAAACGATTTAACCAGGGAGTTGAATTATCCGGTGGTGAATGGCAAAAAATTGCGTTGGCGAGAGCCTATATGAAAGATGCCCAATTATTTATTTTGGATGAACCCACCGCTGCACTCGATGCCAGGGCAGAGTATGAAGTTTTTCAGCGCTTTGCTGATTTAACCAAGGGCAAAACGGCTGTGTTAATCTCTCACCGTTTTTCTACCGTTCGCATGGCCAACCGAATTTTAGTGTTGGATAAAGGGATGTTGCTGGAAGAAGGCAGTCATGAAGCATTGCTGGCTAAAAACGGACGCTATGCGGAGTTGTTTAATTTGCAGGCAAAGGGTTATCAATAACTGATATTGATCGAAGCTGATTATAAGATCCAATCTAAAAACCTACTTTTGATTACAACTATTATTACAAGCTTGTTATTAACAGTCGCCCGGTTATTCAGATAAGCTTCCCATATGCTCAATTTAGCTTGCCCTGTCTTAAAAAAGTTTTTAATTTGAGCCCTGAAAGTAATTCTTATTTACGCAGCTGTCATTTTTCATCATCAGTACAAAATAAAATTGAATAAAGAAATTCGAACCGATTACCAATTCTTTTTTAAGAAATGAATAGTAATGATTTTGTATTATATTTAAAAAGCGCACTAAGCGTTTACCTTGGTTAAATCTTCAAAAATGTATACCAGGCTTTTTATTTTTTTTATTTTGCTTCAGTTGAATGCCATCGGGCAAACGCATCGCATAGACAGTATGAAAAAAAAGCTTCCTGCTCTTAGCGGTACTGCTTTAGTAATTTGTTTAAACACATTGGGGCAGGAATTTAATTTTAATTTCATTCATTCCGATTCTGCGTTAAAATATGCAACCCTGGCTTATGATAAGGCTACCGCAATTCAATATAACAGCGGCAAAGCGATATCTCTAATTACCAAAGGCGATGTAGAAGGCCGTTTGCTGGGGCATCCAAACCTTATGGAAAGTTTTACGCAGCAAGCCATTGAACTTTTAAAAAATACAGACGACCCTAAGAATCTTTCAAAGGCCTATTGCAGAATGGCATTTGCTAATGCAACATCGGGGAAATATGCTAATGGGCTTGATGCGACATTAAAGGCAAAACAAATTTCAATTGCTGCCAACGATAAATCAGGATTAGGCTGGGCCATTGGAACAATGGGTATTATTGAATGCCAGGTTGGAGAATATTGGAAGGGTTTTCAATACCTCATCGAGTCGCAGCAAATGGGTAAGGAATTAAACGATTCTTTGTTAACTGCAGTTTCACTCGCTTTTATTGCCCGGTCCTTTAACCGGGCGGGTGATCCAAAAAAGGCAATCAGTTATTATCATCAAAGTTTTCAATTTGCAACAGCATTCCTTTTGTTATGGCCGCACATGGAGGACATGGCTTATGCCCAACTGCAATTGAAGCAATACGATTCGGTTTTGTATTATCAACAAAAACACCGGCATAACCTGGATTCGCTGACATCAGATATTTTAGTGCGGAAAAAATTTAGTGCATTTCTGTGGGGTTATTCTATAGATGTTCAAATAGCCCGAAAACAATATAATCTTGTAATGGAAGATATATTACCAAGGCTTGTGCAGCTAAGAAAAACAAGAGATGTTTTTCCATTGATGCAGTCCTTATTGAATGTTGGAAAGTTATATGAGGCTACCGGCAATTATCAATTTTCATTAAATTATACACATGAATTATTACTAATTGCCCAGCAGGTTAACAATAAGCAATATTTAAAAGAAGCTTATCAGTTAATGGCTTCTTTGTTTGATGATTTAAAACAACGTGACAGCGCCTATATTTATTATAAGCAGTTTATTGTAATTAAAGATTCGATGGAAACCGCACAGTACGCACAACGAACGATACTTTATCTTGCTGCATCTGAAGCTGAGAACAGGATAAGTTTGTTAAAAAGGGATAAGGAAATTAATGTGCAGCAACTGGCATTGAATAAAAAAGAATTACAAAAACAAGCACAGTTGAAAAATGCTTTGTGGCTGAGTCTTATTGTACTTTCGTTGATTTCGGTTTTGGTAGTTAGAAATATTATCCTGAAAAGAAAAAATGAAAAGCTGCAACATGAACAGGCACAGTTGGAACTAAAAAGAAGAGCGCTTGAACTTGAGATGAAAGCACTACAGGCCCAAATGAATCCACATTTTATCTTCAATTGTTTAAGTGCAATTGATAATTTGGTACAAACAGGGCAGGCAGATAAAGCAACGGCCTACCTGGCACGTTTTGCTAAACTGATACGGGGTGTGCTGGACAGTTCTAAAAACAATGAAGTTCCTTTTCAAAAAGATCTTGAAACATTGCGCTTGTATCTTGAAATGGAACAGTTTCGTTGTAACAATAAATTTAGCTACCAGCTTACAGCAGCTCCTGAATTATTGCATGGCGATTATAAAGTTCCTCCCCTCATTATTCAACCTTTTATTGAAAATGCGATTCATCATGGGTTACTAAATAAACAACAGGGCAGTCGGCAGTTGGAAGTAACTGCACAATTGAATGATGAACACATTATCTACAGCATAACGGATAATGGTATTGGCCGTAAAAGGGCTGCTGAGTTAAAAGAAATTAACAGGCCAGAGCATCAATCTTATGGAATTGATATTACAATAGACCGTATAAAACTGCATAATAAAAATGATGCAATAAATGATGTTCAAATTTTAGACCTTGAAGCGGATGGCATGGCGGCAGGCACAAAGGTTATAATAAATATTAATTGTTTTTAAAAGATAAAATGTAAAGTATGTTACAAGCTGTATTGATAGATGATGATGAGAGCAACCTTAGCTCACTCAGCGAAAAATTAAGTAAGCATTGTCCGCTTGTTGAAATAATAGCACGATGCGATAATGCACAAGATGGTATAAAAGCCATTGAAAGCCTGCACCCGGATGTAGTTTTTTTGGATATTGAGATGCCCGTGACGAATGGATTTGTAATGCTGCAGCAACTTGCCTATAAAAATTTTGAACTCATCTTTGTAACGGCCTACGATCATTATGCAATAAAAGCTATCCGTTACAGTGCCCTGGATTATTTGGTAAAACCTGTGGAAATTGAAGAACTGAAGTCAGCCGTAGCAAAAGCGGCATCAAACCGCAACAATAAGTCTGCAGGTTCGCAAGTGGAAATCTTATTGGAATACCTGCAAAAAAAACAACCCCGGCGCATCGGTATTCCAACAGCAGAGGGTTTACAGTTTATAAATATCGATGAAATTATGTACCTGGAGGCAAGTAACAATTACACTTATATTTATTTGCCTGCCGCAAAAAAATACCTGGTGAGCCGCACCTTAAAAGATTTTGAAGACATGCTGCCAGCAGAAAGTTTTCTACGCATCCATCATTCCAATATCATTAATAAAAGTTTTGTTGAGCGATACATCCGTGGCGAAGGGGGACAGGTTGTAATGAACAACGGTATTGTGCTGGATGTATCCAAAAGAAAGAAATCAGATTTTTTGCAGGCGATGGGTTACTAGGGGAGAGATGGGGAATGGGGAATGGTGAATGGTTGAATGGTGAATGGGGGCATTGATTATTCCCAAAACAAAAAATCACTTTACCATTTACTTATAACTGGATTTTTATCCTGTTATTCCATTTTTTTAATTTCTCTTTTTACGCCCCAGGCAATATGCCATGCCTTGATCATTTTTCCACTGCTATCTTTTTCAAATTCTATTTGCTGGTCGGTGCCATCGGTATAAACGAACATTGTTTCGGAAATTGGTTGTAGTTCTTTGTCCTTACTACCGCCGGTATGCAGGTATAGCTTATTATTATTCTTTACTAACTCAGCCGGAAAGAAAACCATGTACGGAGGCCTTGTAAGTGGCATCTTATATTTACCAATATATTCATCAAGCGCTGGTTTTATGGTTGATTCTTTTTGAGCACCAAACATGATAAAATTTTTGTTTAAGAAAATGGCAGCCAACCCATCGGCAATAAAATCGGCATGTGATTCATTGTTGGATAATACCACCACAGTTACATCATCGTCAATATAGCAAATGTGCATGCCCGTAAAGCCAGGGAAAGAGCCATTGTGAAAAATATAATTCCCGAGATCATTTTTACCGACCCTTATCCCGTAACCAAAGTGAACGAATGGAAAGGTTCTTTTTTCGGCCTGGGTTACAAGCATTGCCTGTTGTGTTTCGGCTGTAAGCAAGCGATGATTTTTGAGTGCACGATCCCATTTTAAAAGATCAGCAGTTGTACTAAGGATCATGCCCTCGCCGGTAATACCAGACAGGTAGCTTGTCCATCCGGTGTGCATGCTATCGGCCATTGTATAGCTTTTTATGCTATCGGAAAATACAAATCCATTTACGTAACCTGGTATTTTTTCAGCCGAACGTGGGCCATTGGCAACCTGTGTATTTTTCATTCCCAATGGTTTAAAAATTTGTTCAGCGATATACGTTTTGTAAGGTTGCCCGGAAACCTTTTCTATGATGGATGCCAGTAAATTAAAACCAGTTCCGGAGTACATCATATCTTCTCCCGGCTTAAAAAAAACAGGTGGTTTTTCCCTTGCCAGCAAACGGATCAAATCATTGTTAGTCGCAATCTTATTGTGATCAAAAAAAAATTCAACAATTCCAAATCCATCAGGTATTCCCGAAGTATGGGTAAGCAGTTGTTGGATAGTAATATTAAGATATGGAAGCTCAGGAAAAAACTTCCTGAGCGTGTCTGTGTAGCTGATCATTCCCTTGTCTTTCAACAACAGTATGCCCATTGCAGTAAATTCCTTGGCAATAGAACCAATATCAAAAACACTATTACTATCCAGCTTGCGCTTTGAATTGAAATCAGCATATCCAAAAGATTTCTTATAAATAACCTGACCGTTTTTTGAAACAAGTACATTGCCGTTAAACCGGTACAAATCTGTTTGTGCCTGCAGGTAAGTATCAAAAAGCGGGTTGCTGTTTTGTGCAAATAATGCAGCTGGTAAAAATATAAAGACAAATATTTTTTTCATAATTAGCGCATTAGTAAAATGTTTTACAATTTGTATTTCTCTTAAAATTTTTAATTGTTTTGTAAAGCAGATTTATCAGTTTAAAATGAATACTTCTTATCACACTAAAAGGAACAACTTCAATAAAAAAGTTGCCTTATTTTTTAATTCCTGTTGAATCTGTCTTTGATAAAACACCTGAACCACAATCTCCTATAACCGCTCTAAAATAAGTTCCTGCCGAAGCCCTAAAGCCCGGTGCCTGCAGGGTGATACGGCTACCTGCTTTTAACGTTACCCTGGTACCTAATTGACCATTAATAGCGGCATTGGCAAAAATTGTATTGGATGTTTCAAAATTGAATTGGCCCTGGTTGATATCGTAATTAAGCGTAAACGTAGGGCGGCAGTTTTGAAATAAATCGCTTTGCCAGATGCCTCTGCCATAGGTGGCGGCTTTAAGTGTATTATTGATATAATTGATTTGCAAATCAGTAACAGGTACATGTGGAAGCTGGTTTGAAAATGGAATCCAATCTGCATAGTTATCATCAGTAAAGTACACGCCAATCTCTGTACCAACATATACAGCCCCACCGGGATTATTGTTGTTATTGGCAAATGCAATGGAGTAAACTGGCGTATTAGGTAACGAAAGTGTCATATTGGTCCATGATATTCCTGCATTGGTACTTCTATACACTTTTTGTGTTGCATTATATCCGGAAATGGTTATCCATACTTCATTTTTATTTGCAGGGTTAACTGCAATGGCACTGGTATTTGAAGTAGCTGTAATGGGTAATGGTCTGTTAATCCATCCTGCCGGGTTGGCCGATAATGGGTCTGTGTGAACCCAAAAATTATTTCCATTGGAAATATACAGATTAGCAGAAGCCCCAAAATCATCGCTGCCGATAGCCATACATGGAGTTAGCGCACCAGATGCCACCCCAATTCCCAGCGGGCCCATATTAACCCAGGTAGTAGCACCGCCAGTGCCTTTCATAATGCCGTTGAGGCTGTACGCATAAATAACATCTGTATTGTTAGCCGGAAAAAATGTGGGTGGATGTTGAACTATAGGAGTTATCCATGGGAAAAATGCGGATTTACCAGCATTGGGTAAAATGGTTATTAAAAATGCAAAACCGGCATTTACAGAGCGGTATAATTTTCCGTTTTGTGCGCAAGCATAAACATTATTGTTATCATAAGAATTAAAATAATTATCCATGCCATCACTTCCCAAACTCGATATAAAATTATTAGTACCCACAACTCTTGTAAAATGGCCGTTATCCTGTACACCTCCAATTAAGTTATCGTCCATACTTTGTGCTCCGCTTATCCGGTAGTATTCATTTATAATTAATCCGGTACTTGAATTATTCCAGTTACCGCCATTGTTTGTGCTTTTATATACTCCACCATCATTACACAACCATAAATCGCCATTTACAGGGTTTCGCTTAAGGTTATGCTGATCTGAGTGTAAAGCCGGGTCTGCAAATTCATTAAGTGTTGTACCTCCGTCTGTCGAAGTAAACAGGTTTAGTCCCCCGATAATTACATTGTTTTCGTTAAGTGGGTTTACATAAATTGTATTGGCATACCAGGCAAATTCACTAGCACTATTAAAAAGATCGCCATTATTTGTGCATTGGTTACTTCTTTGTGTAAAAGTGACTCCGCTATTATTTGAATAATACAATCCATAAAACAAATTAACGCCTCCCGATACATAACCTGGGCCTGCCAGCACATAAACAGCCTTTGGATTTGCGGCTGTTACTGCAATTTCCATCCTGTTTACATTAGGCGCATTTATTGGAGGAGTAGGGGGTGCAATAATGCCAATACTGGTTAGATTCAGCGAGGTAAGGTTTAATATTCCCAGGTTACCCGAGTTTCTAAATGTCATATAAAGTGTATTCGGGTCATTTGGTTTAAATTCAATATCGTTAACATCCCCAATTGAAATATTGATCCATACATTTCCTCCATCCATTGTTCTCCACAACCCATTAGACATTGCAGCTAATATAATATTGGGGTTGGTTGGATGGATTAATAATTTATTGCCGCCTACCTGCATTGCCAGGGTACTTATTGTGCCGGTTGTTTGCCAGTTAATTCCGCCATCTGTAGATTTAATAATACCAATGCCTTTGTGATAATATACATTTGCAAAAGGCAGCCCTTCCCCGGATAATGCATAAACGATATTATTATTGGGAGCAGGCGCCACTGCAATATCTGAAATGCCTAAAATAGGTAAGTCGATAGTTAGATTTGCCCATGAAGTTCCCCCATTTATTGATTTCCAGATACCACCACCAGCTGCGCCTGCATAAACAATATTAGCATTCACAGGGTCAAATGCAATAGTGTTCACCCTACCTTGCTGTGCCTTCACTCCCCCTACACTAGCAGTATGCCCAATATTTATCCAATTGCCTGTTGATGAATTAACTGCAAGGGCTTTACTTATTTTTAATTGATTGACTGCTTTTAAAGCTGTGGCATTTTTCTGAAGGTAATTGTCAAAATTGCCATTTTCATTTAAATGATTTGAAGCAAACCATTCAAATCGTTTCCATTGTTTGTAACCAGATTTATTGCTGCCTTGGGCGGTATCATAAAAATCATCTATTTTTCTGGAGAGATTAATAAAATTGTCTGTAGAACCCTGCGTTGTTAATATTCTATTGAAAGCCTGGCTATTGGCATTTTTAATATAAAAAAAGCCCGGTACAAGTATTAGCAGGAATATTTTATTGATTGATTTCATACAAAAAAATTAAAATTAGTTATGCTTAATGCCTTCTAACTCCTCCATTCTTTTATTGAGTTGAATGATATACAATGTGAGCTCTTCAATTTTCTCCATCATTCTATTTTGAATATCGCCAACGTGTAGCCCATTTTCCATTACATCTTTTGCAGATGGGATATTGGGTAGGTGATTATTTTGCTGAATGAATTTTTCCACTTCATTTAAACCGGGAAGTTTGTACCTATGATCGAATACATAGTCTGGCCAGCCTATATTTTCTACGATTACTTCTTTAGAACGTACGGTTCCATTTACGGCAAGTTTATAAGTTGGATTGGTTGTTCCAATTCCTACATTTCCATCTCCGGTAAATACCATTATATCTGTAGCAGTCGAATTATTATAAAAACTAAACCTGTCTGCGCCGTTTGCTCCATTACTTATTTTGCCAGCTAGTCCCCAATAGCGGCTGGCGCCTGTGTTAGTGAACAACAAGCGGGAGTATTCATTTAAGCCGGGGTATTGTAAAATAAGGTGGGCGGTTGGTCCGGCATGGGTTATCTGAAGTTTACCAACTGGTGCAGCAGTTCCTATACCGACATTGCCCGTATATATAGTACCGGGAAAACCGACCTCATTTGTTTGCAGAATTAAATTTCCAACATCATTGGCAACAGAAGATGTAAAAGCGGCAATCTCCATGTTTTTATCTTTACCATAAAAAGTTCCTGAGCGGGTACCATTATTATTCAGTGATATTGTAGGGATACTCCCGTTTAAATCCATAGATCCAAACGCATCTAATGTTAAATTTTTAATGTTACCGTTATAAAATTCCAATTTTGAACTTGCATTGGAGGCAGGCGTGCCAAAAAGCATGTTGTTATTGAAATTCTGCACAAAACCTTTTAGTTCCCCTGAATTATCATAAAAAGAAATATACGGAGTTGCCCCTTGTATTCTTACTGCTTCATTGTCATTTTTTATATGCAATGGGGCTAATGGCGCAGTAAGACCGATTCCAACATTAGCTGTACCGTTGTTATAAATATTTATGCCATCGGTATTCCAGTAACCAGCGCCACCAACTCCACCTGTTACCAGTTCTGTCCAGGCTGCGTTTTTAAAAATCCATAGGTTCAGCGTCTCTGTGTCAAATACCAGCAAGCCTTCGGCGGCATTGGCTATACTGGTTCTTTGTGTACTCGTCATCCGGGGAATAAGTATTCCCTTTGTGGTGCTTTTTATATCCAGCATTGCACTTGGGTGAGCAGTTGAAGCATCTTCATTAATGCTCACACTTTGTGCATAGGATACAAGTTTGCACAAAAAAATCATTGAGAATAAAACTAAACTTTTCATACAAAAATTTTTATGGTTTTAAATTAATTGGTTGGTTATTTTTTTAGCTGTGTTTATTATTTAATTTCCAATGCAGTTAATCTTTTTTGTAAAAGATATATTTGCTTTTGTTGATTTAAAATAATTTTCTGTTGCTCCTGCATGGCTTTTACCAGTGGCACTACAAACTGTTCGTAGCTTACAGTGTAGAGGCTCCATTTATTTTTGGGTGCAGTATATCCGCTAAAATCATAGCCGGCATCTTTGGAAGCCTTTTCCACTTCCTGTGCTAAAAAGCCAGAGTATTTTATTTTTTCACCATCATCTTTCCCTGCAAAATCCTGAGTTTCTTTGTTACCTGTAATGGCTGTGATGGCTTTGTTATTGATATGGTAGGTAACGGGCCTTAGCCGCAAGATAAAATCCAGTCCTTTTACATCTTCGGTAATGCTGTTTTTTATCCGGGCATCTGATATTACACCCCAGGTTACTTTTCCTCCAATAAATACTGTACTTGAATTGCCGATAATTACCTGGTTAGAGGCTCCATTTAAGAAATCACCACTATTGCCAATGCTGATGGTGTTACTTATATCAGGAGCGTTTGGGTGGGTGCCGCTTGCGAAGCCAATGGCTATATTGAAACTGCCAGTAATATTGTTGGCGAGAGCTCCGTTTCCATTTGCGGTGTTATAATATCCTGTTGTGTTGTCGTATAGAGCATGTTCTCCATTTGCTGTGTTAGAAAATCCTGTTGTGTTGTTGAAAAGAGCTTGGCGTCCATTTGCGGTGTTATCCAGTCCTGAAGTATTGGAAAAAAGAGCATTGCTTCCATTTGCGGTATTATTACTTCCTGTAGTATTGGAAAAAAGAGCCTGGCTTCCGTTTGCAGTATTATAGTATCCGGATATATTCAACCCAAGAGCAGCATAGCCATTGGCAGAATTGTAATTTCCTGTTGTATTGAAATAAAGGGCTTGGTATCCATTGGCAGTATTATTTATTCCTGTTGTATTGGAATAAAGAGCCTGGGATCCGCCAGCAGTATTTTTCTCTCCGGAAGTGTTGGAGTAAAGTGCCTCTATACCAAAAGCAGAATTGTTATTGCCGGTGGTGTTGTTAAGAAGTGCGTAGGATCCCATTGCCGTATTGTAAATGCCCCCGGTATTTAAATAAAGCGACCTAAAGCCCATGGCAGTATTATAATTACCGTTTAAATTACTGGAAAGCGCACCCTGTCCGTAGGCAGAGTTATATCCGCCTAAAGTATTAGACCAAAGTGCTTTTTCGCCCATAGCAGTATTTTGAATGCCGTATGTGTTAGAGTATAGAGCTTGAAAACCAGTGGCAGTATTAGCGTATGTATTGTTATAGTAAAGAGCTTGGTACCCACTTGCTGTATTATTGAAACCTACAGTGTTAGTCAAAAGCGCACCCTCCCCGGTAGCAGTATTAGAGCTGCCGGTGGTATTGGCAAAAAGTGCATTTCTACCTATCGCTGTGTTAGATGCGCCTGTACTGTTAGCGCTAAGTGCATAAGCTCCAAAAGCTGTATTATTAAACCCCGAATTGTTGGCAGACAGTGCATAATATCCATTCGCCGTATTAAAATTTCCATCAGAAATTGCAAATAACGAATGTTCGCCCATAGCCGTATTGGCCTGCCCGGTTGTGGTTGCATTGCCTGCACCAACACCCAAAAATACATTTGTACTTGTTGGGTGTATTTCTCCTGCCCAGGCATTATTTACCCTAAAACGTAAAGGCTGTTCATCTGTTGTGCCAATAAAATGAGTGGCGGGGTTGGTAGTGGCATTGCCGGCAAGGTTCCATCCATTACCACCGGCTGATAATTGTTGCCATGCAGTGCCATTATGAAACCAGCAACTGTTGCTTGTAATATCAAACACCATCAAACCCTTTGCAGGTGTGGCAATGGCAGTTCGTTGCACAGTCGTCATTCGGGGAATGAGCAAGCCTTTGGTGATACTTTTAATATCCAGAATCGCACTGGCATCTGGTGCAGACTTATCTGTATTGATGGCTACACTTTGGGCTGATGACTGTATTGATATTGCAACTATTATAAGCAGTGATAAAGTAAATTGTTTCAATATAAATTATTTAAAATATTTATAAAAATTACAAATACTTATAATAAAAATATTTTGATTAGCATACCAGCACAACTCAGTTTGAGTAACCGGGAGGATATTATGAGTAAGAGGGAAAAAACACGATCATAAGTTTTCTTAGTTACACTTTTTTAAATAATACATTAATTATTATTCTTCATAAGAGGTGAGAGTTTTTGTGAAGAGATCACAACTTTGATGGTATCTGCAAAAGTTTTCACCTCTGATAAGGACAGCATTAGAAACCTGCTATTTTTTTCTATTGAATGACTGGTGCAGTCTGATTAAAAAAATATCTGATAAACAAGCCATTATTCTATCGTCTTTTCTACCCTGCTTACCGTACCAGTTTTTCGTAGTAATTTTCTGTTTCCCGGGTGATCCTTGATAAAATTAATTTCCCTGACTGCCTAGCATTTGCTTAAATATTTCTCTTGTAATTTCTCCCGGTTTTCCATTGCCGATTGTTTGCCCGTCTATTTTTAAAACCGGTAAAATTATTTTTGAAGT
>Ga0163154_10008635_pt1 | contig 11809 bp, 9 predicted proteins | sample OliLakLV19MP9P1_FD_148649 | JGI IMG/M metagenome (GOLD analysis project Ga0163154, IMG submission 148649) | Freshwater microbial mat bacterial communities from Lake Vanda, McMurdo Dry Valleys, Antarctica - Oligotrophic Lake LV.19.MP9.P1 | ecosystem: Environmental > Aquatic > Freshwater > Lake >... | reverse complement strand
GAGCCTCGCGATTTCCCCGAGCGTCATCGCCATCAGCGTACCTCCCTGGGGTTCCGCCGGAAGGCCCGGCGGGACGGGGAGACTAGGAAAGAAATGGCCTGAACGCAAGCGTGAAAACCGTCCGGAAACAGCAGCGTCAGGGCTGGGCGGGCTCGTGCTTCACCCCCCAGGCAGCTTCGAGCACCTGGTACACCCGCGGGTCGTAGGTTCGCAATTCTTCCCGCGCGAACGGAAAGAAATCGTTCCTCGAGAAGTAGGCCTCGGTCGCCTCGGCGAAGTATTCCTTCTCGTCGGTCATCGCATAGGCACGGCCGAACGACGCCGGCCGGTCGCCGCCGTGACGACGTTCGACCCGCTCGTAAAGCCCCGCGGCCTTTGCCCGCTCGTAAGCGCCCTTGATCTCGGGATCATCGGAGCCGAGGACTCGGAAGTGGTAGGCGTGAGCCAGCTCGTGAAGGACGAAGTTGGGCATGCGATCACATTCCTCCGGAAAGGTCCGGATATCGGTGAACTCGATGGCGCGGGCCATGGCCGGATCGCGACCGTTGTTGCGAAGCCAGTCGGCATCCGGATGAAACTCAGCCCTCGGCGGCACGCCCGGGTACTCGGCTGAAAACCAGAGCGGTGTTTTCTTGAGCTCAGCGACCGCAGCCGGCGGCACAACGCGGATGATCTCGGCAAGCTGCTTCTCGAGCAGGGTGATGGCCTCGGCCGTCGCATCGGGCTCGTCGGCGAGCAGGGTCTTGCTCACATGGAGCGTCCAGCCGAGGACGTCGCGCGTGTCGTGGGTTTTGCCCGGAACCACTGACGACGACTCTGCCATCGCGAACGAAGCCGCACAAACGACGAGCACGAGTGACACGAGCGAACCCCAGCGAATGTGATTCATGGTTTCAAGAGAGCCTCGGAGACGGTTTCGTTCGACGCATGATCCGGCTGGAACTCCGGATCGCCACACTGCCACAGAATAAACGCTTGCACGTCGGCGATCTCCGCATGCCGCTGGGAGCGGGTCGAGCCGATGCCGTGCCCTGCCTCGTGGTCGATCCGTAGGAGCACCGGCCGACCGCTCGTGGTCGCAGCTTGAAAGCGGGCAGCAGCCTTGAACGACTGCCAGGGTTCGACCCGTGGGTCGTTGATGCCATGCGTGAAGAGCACCGCCGGATAAGGCGTGCCGTCGAAGACGTGGTGGAGCGTGCTCATCGCCAGGAGGCCGCGGAACTCGTCTGGGTCGGCACGGCTTCCAAACTCGGGCACGTTCGGTGGACCGTTGCGGGACATCTCGAACCGCATCATGTCGGTGCAGCCGACGGCGATGTTCGCGGCCACGAAGAGGTCGGGCCGCTCGGTGATCGCACGGCCAATGAGAATGCCGCCGGCACTTCCGCCACGTGCGGCAAGATGGGCTGACGATGTGTAGCCTTCCCGCACCAGATACTCCGCACACGCCAGAAAATCTTTCCACGTGTTGGGCTTGGTGACCTTGCGGCCAGCGTGATGCCAGGCCTTGCCGAAGGTGCCGCCACCGCGAACGTGGGCGACGGCCATGATGCCGCCTCGTTTGAGCCAGGCAAGGTTTGTCGTGGTGAACTGCATCGGCGTCGAGTGGCCATAGGCACCGTAGCCCGAGAGGATCGTGGGGTTCGATCCATCGCGGCGAAGATCTGCGCAGTGAATGATCGACAGCGGCACCCGGACGCCGTCGTGGCTTTCCACGAGAACTTCCGTGGCCATGAGGCCTTCGGGGGCATCAAACGGACCGACGGGCACGAGGCTCGTGTCGGTGAGCGTGGCTGTCGCAGGATTGAATGCGTGCACTCGACCGGTGCGGATCCAAGACCCGCCCCGCACGAGGATTCCGGTCATGGTGGCGTCGGCCGCGGCGATCGAGGCCGAGGGCTCGTCGGCGGGCATCGCAATCGTTGTGGCGTCCTGCGGCCGGTCGTAGGGCACTCGCAGAATTCCGCGGCTTGGCCCATGGGTGACGCCCACATAGAGCGCGTCGGCCGCGGCAGCGACACCGCTCACCACCGACTCGCCCGCGGGTACGATCGTCTCGGCAGTCGCGAGGTCGGGATTCGAAAGCGTCGTGCGGATGACCCTGAACCGCGGAGCATCCTTCGCCGTGACGAGGTAGATGGTATCGCCGATCACCGCGAAATCGGTGACGAGGTCTTTCTTGGTGCAAACAGGCCGCCACGTGGCGGTGGGCTTTCCAAGATCGGCCCGGGGCATTGTCCAGAGCGAGATGTCGGCCTCGTCACCGTGCGTCACCTGCCCGATCACCCACGCAGATCCCGATGGCACGATCACTGCCGGAAAATCCATCGGCTCCATGGAGGGTGAACCAGCGGCCCCGTGGCCAAAGACGAACGTCGCGCGATCTGGCTCGCCGTTGGTCCCGAGCGTGCAGAGAAAGGCTTGCGTGAAGCGGTAGGTCGCGTCGGGCGGCGTGCCGGGCTCCAGGGCGCGGCGGCGGGAAAATGTGAACGAGCGGCTGTCGGGCAGCCAGGACGGATTGGCGTACACCGTCTCGAGCCGGTCGGCGGTGAACTCAAGGTCACGCCCCGTGGCCAGTTCGCGGACGCGAAGCGTCTCCTCTTCCGAGCCCGATGCCGCGACGCCGTAGAGGAGCCGGCTGCCGTCCGGCGAGACTCGGAAGAAGCCCACCGCAACGTGGCCACCCGCGGCAGGCCTGGGCAGCGTTGCCGGATCGACGATCACATGCTCGTGGCCAGCCGGATCGCGCATGAACACGATCGCCACGTTGGCATCGGGAGGCTGCTTGAAGCAGACAAGTCGGCCATCGGCGAGTCGCTCGATCGCACCCACCGCTGGCGATGCACGGGATGCTATCTGGTCAATCTGCGACCGCAGTTGATCACGGCCCGGGATCCCCGCCAGCACAGCCGCCGCATGATCCGCCTGGCACCGAACCCACGCCTGCACGGAGGGATCGGCCATGTCTTCGAGGTGACGGTAGGGGTCAACGACCTCGATCCCGTGGTGGGTCTCGACGACGGCCTGAGGGATCGCAACGGGTGGGGGCGGCATGTCCATCGGGTCTTGACTCAACACGGGGGGCTCGAGAGGAAGCGGCGTGATACGGCCCGAGGCTCATCGGCCGGAGTGGCGGGCACAAGAACCCGAGGATTGCCTGACCATATGGAATCATTCTTACAGAAATCGGGCCGCCGAGCCTCGTGTTTTGCGAGCGCCCGTGACAAGGTCCGATGGTGACTGACTTTTTCAGGAAGGTTCATCTGCCTGGCAGCCCGTGACGCTTCCGACGCTGGACACTGCGGCGCGACTTCGCGATTGGTTGCCGCGCCATGAAGGGAGGGCAGGGTCGCTGGACGTCTTATTCTCGGCCGCCGAGCCAGCGGAGGTATTCGCGGAGCCGATTCGCGGTGGCCGTGTCATTGGCCTCCGCCGCGCGGGCCAGGTGGCGACTGGCCGTCCGCCGGCTTTCCACGGCTCGAACAAAGAGGCCAAGATCGGCAGTGCAGCGGCGACACACCGGCTGAAGCGGCTGCACCGCCCGACAGACCGGGCAAATGATCGCTTCGTCGGCGGTTGACGCTGGTGGCATGGAAGCTGTGGCGGGATCGCGGGACTGTCGTGCCGTCGTCAGCCCGACGTGTAGAAGAGCAGATCTTCGAGCTCGGCCAACAGTCCGCTCAGCAGGGCATCACCATGCGAGTCCCGGGCCTCCTCGATCAAGCCCAGGAGCCGCTCGACATCCGCAGCATCCTCGGCGCCGAGCGAGGGCAAGGCGCGGCGTGCCTTATGAATAATCGCATCGCCCGATCGGTCGCCCACTCCCGGGGCACCTGGCGACAAAGATGCTGCCGATGGTCTATCGCCTTCCCCCTCCGTCGCTTCGCCAATCGCAGCCGAAAAGCCAGCCAGGCCAGCCAGTCGGCTGGCTGGCCTCGTCGGATCGTGCTCCTTCATCCGTGACAGGGCATCGACGATCGCCAAGCGCTTCGAGAGGCCGGTGCGGCTCTCCAGGGCGGTCACCTCGAGCGTGCCATCGAGTGAGAGTTCGAACCGCACGAGGATATTGCCGTCGCATCCCTCCGAGGCGTTGACGCCCTCGAGAAAGAAGTCTCCGATCGCGCGGTTGTCTTCGAGATGCGGGCTCTCCCCCTGGTACACACGGATCTCGACCTTCTCTTGATCGAGGGTGTGCGTGGAGAAGGAGTCTTCATAACGGGCCGGGAGCGGGGCGTTCCGCCGCAGGATCGGCACGAAGACGAGATCGTCACCGTGCCGCCCCGAGGTCACGGCTGCCACGCCGAGCGTGTGCGTGGCCACGTCGATGAGCACCAGCCCGACCGACTGGCCCGCGATCATTCCAGCCTGTGTAGCTGCTCCGAGTGCCACGGCCAGGTCCGGATCGACGCTCCATTTCGGGTCACGGCGAAACTCTCCGCGGAGCCGGTCCTGCACGAGGGGTGTCCGCGTCGAGCCGCCGACGAGGATTAACTCGTCGATCTGGGAAAGCGCGAGCCCCGAGTCGCGGATCGTGATGTCCACGCAATCGATGGTGCGATCGACAAGCGGCAGAATGAGCCGCTCATACTCGTTCCTCGTCACCGTCACATCGAGGCTGATCTGCCGGCCACGAACCGTGCCGATGAACTCCTCCAGAATCCTCGCGCTGGCAGACGTGGAGAGCTCGCACTTTGCCCGCTCGCAGGCCGTGAGCAACCGCCAGCGAGTGGCCGTCTCATCCCAGAGGTCTAGGCCGTGCTCGGTGAGGAACTGCCCGGCGACATGCCGCGCGAGCAGCTCATCAAAATCATCGCCGCCGAGGCTCGTGTCGCCTTTGCTGGAGAGTACTTCGACCACGCCTTGCTCGATCCGCACGATCGACACGTCGAACGTGCCGCCGCCCAGGTCATACACCATGATCTGCCGCCGCTCGTCGGAGCCCGGGTGGTAGACGAGACTCGCCGCCGTGGGTTCGTTGATGATCCGTTCGACCGTGAGGCCTGCCAGGGCGCCGGCCTCACGCGTCGCCTGCCGCTGCTGCTCGTCGAAAAACGCCGGCACGGTGATCACGGCACGACTCACGCTACCGCCCAGGGCACGCTCGGCCCGCGCTTTGAGCGTTTGCAGGATGATCGCGCTGATCTCCTGCGGCGAATACGAGGTGCCCGCCATCGGCAGCATCACCGCCTGCCCCATGCGGCGTTTCACCGAGGCGATCGTGCGGTCCGGAAACGCGGCGAGTTGGTTGCGTGCCGACTGCCCCACGAGGAGGCGGCCATCCATGGCGATGCCGACCACCGACGGCACGATCGCCGTACCATCCTCCTCCAGCACGCGGACGCGGCCGTCGATGCACACGGCGACGACACTGTTGGTCGTTCCCAAGTCGATGCCGATCACGGGGGAATCGGTCGGCAGATCAGTCATGCGTATCATTTTTCGATTTCCCGAAAAATAGACCAGACACTGACCCTTGAACGATGACCCTGCAACTCACCGTGCCACCAGTACCTCGGCTGCCCGGATGACGGTGCCGTGGAGGAGGTATCCCGGCCGGAGCTGTTCGGCGACGTGCCCATCCGGCACCGCCGAATCCTCGACCACGTCGATGGCCCGCATCCGATCGGCATCGAATGGTTCGTGGAGGACATCGAGCCGCCGGATACCCACCTGTTCCATGAGTCGGCGGGTTCGCACAAGCAGGAGCTCAAGGCCTTGCCGCGCGTCGGCGAGCGCGAGCGCCGCTGCGCGGGCCACGTCCTCGGCGCGGCCGGCACGGGTTCGCGCCTGATCGAAGAGGTGTTGGAGCCGCCGCACGAACCGAGGTGCCAGCATGCGGATGAGCCATGGCGCCGCGCCGACACTACCCCGCCAATCCGCCGCGAGATCATGTTTCGCTGGCGTGCCGTGATCGCCCACAGCCTCGCCACCGAAGCCCGCCGCCAGGGCATCGATCTCGGCGGCCTGGGTACTGACCACGCCGGCGGCACGCTCCATACTGTCTTCGATCTCGGTCAATGCTTCCGCAAGCCTTCGTGCCTGTTCGCCGCCGCCCACTGCCGGTTGACGAGACAACGTGCGGAGGGTGGATTCCAGATGGTCGAAGCGACCTGCCACTCCTGCGAGATGCCGCTCGAGGCAGCGATCGAGCAGGCCATCGAGGTCGGAGGTGAGGTCTCTTGCGGCGCGGACCTGAAGCTTGATCTCGTGCCGAAGCGCCGTGAATGCAGCGACGATGTCGGTGGCGCCCAGCAGCGTTGATGCGTCGGCGAGGTCCGGTTCCAGGCCATCGTCACTCATGGCTGCCGGTCCTGCCTGTCGTGATTGCCCAGCGCGAGTAGCACCCGCACCGGAAGGCGTGGCGGACGTGTGGCCGCAGCCGCGACGATTCCCGCCAGAGCGGGCCGGTACTGCGGGCGCAGGAACGCTTGCCTGGCACGGTCCATGGGATCGCAGAACGATTCCATTGCCGCATGGAGCTCCCGAAACCGCTCGGGCTCGCGGTCGGGTGGGTGAAGGCGGACTGCCTCCAGGTAGGCGGCCCTGGCCTCCTCCGCAGTGGCGGTCGCCGCGATACCGAGGACCAGATGCGCAGCCCGTTCCGGATGAAGCGACAAAGCGGTGTGAGGGGTGCTGTGCATCGGGTCAGGTATCCGCCATCATGGCTTCGATCATTTCCATCGGCGTGATGCCGAGGCGATTGGCAAAGTCGGCCAACCGATCTGCAGAACCCGGAGTCTGCGGCCCGGAGAAGAGTTTCACCGCTTCGACAACGGCATCGGGGCCACCACGCTCCAGAATCAGTTGCAGAAAGCGCGGCAGGGTAGCCGGCGACATCCGAGCGACTTCTTCCGGGCTGGGAAGCTTGCGGTTTCGGCGACCTCCGCGGCGTTTGAACTGTTTGGCGTGTTCTTCCGCCGCGATCGTTGCCGTTACCTCGCGAACGATCTCGGAGAGCCGTTCCCGCATGGTCGGGTCGGGTTCGATTGTTGCCGCTTTCTCCACAAGGGCGAGCCGCTTTTGGTTGCGTCGCCCAAGCAGCTTTTCAGGGGCGGTGCGCTCGAGCCAGTCGAGAGTCGCCGCGGCCGCCCGCGGATGGGTATCGGCGGGCTTGCCGATCCAACGTGGCTCGCGAGTAGCCTTGACCGTGCCGAAAAAATCATGCTCCGCTATCCATTCGAATGCGGTCCAGAACGCTGGATCGTCTTCCGGCAGTCTCCCGCCGTCGCCCAGCAGGCTGCTGAGCTTCCATTTCGCAGCACCTTCGAGCCGTCGGCACAAGGCCGTGCCGATGAGCTTGGAGGAGGAGCGCGAGGCCGAGAAGGACAGCCCCCGTTGCTCGAGATCGTTCAAAAAACAAGCGGTGGCGATGAGCGGCTCGATGGGGCCGTCGATGCCGATATCGCTTGCGCCGCGGACCACCAGGAGCCAGGCCCGATCGATCTCAGGCTCCGCTACGTGGAACCGCTCGAGGGCATCGGCCAGCATGGCATCGGCGAGCAGTCCTTCCTGGCACCCGACACGGGCAGCCGCAACCGCCGTTTCGAAGCTCGCGTGATTTCCTTCACTCAGCAGGAGCGCCGATTCGAGGAACGGAATCCACTGCCGCGAAAGCGACTTTGGCCAGCATGTGAGTGCCGTCTCCAGGGCGATACGGAGGTCTGGGGTCGCACCGTTTTTCCGGGCGAGCCACGTGGCCCGCTCCAGCTCGAATCGCCAGGGCATCGCCTGCGCGTCGAGGCCTTCGAAGCGCTTGTCTGCCATGCCCCTGACAAGCGGCTCCGCCCGTACGAAATCACCGTGGTCGATGCAGTGACCGATCACGTCGAGCAGGTACTCACAGTGATCGGGAAAGATGGCGAGGCAGGCTTCTTTCGCCGCCAGGAGCGACGGTGATTCGTCTGCGTGAGGCGTGTCTCGCCCTGGTTCTGATTCGAGGAGGTCGATCAGGGCTTGATGGGCGAGCCGATTCCGAGGGTAGCGGTCGATGGCCTCGCGGAGAAGACGTTCGGCGCGGCCGATATCGTCGGACGAGATGAAGGCCGCGCCCCCAAACGTTTTCTCCTGGTCAAGGAAGCTGGCCGCCGCCTGCTCCAGCATCACACTGGCCATGGCCGCCCGTAGGGAGGCCGGGATATGGGAGAGCCGAGGCAGATCGCGGTCGATGTATTCCCGCGCGACCTGGACGCGTTCCCGTTCGGCATCGATGAAGGTTCCGAGATAGAGAAATCGCAGCCGATTCGATCGCGGATCGTCTGACGGGCCGGTGGTCTCAGCGCAGAGCGCGGAGAACGTCGGCACATCGGGCTGTTCAAAGGCCAGCTCCCGGCAGGCCGCGGTGAACATCGAGACGAAGTCGGGGTCGAGCGATCGGTATTGTTTCTCGAAGCGGATTACGAGCGCGGCCTGGGAGGCCGAGACGAGTTGCTTAGGGTCGTGGTGCCGAACCGTCATGATCTCGTTGGCGGTGGCCATCATCGAGGCTCGCCGCATGAGCTCGAGGACCGCGGAACGTGCCGTGAGATTCGACGCGGGGGCGGCCATCTTCAACCAGCCTTCCGTGAGGGCGGCGGCGATGCGACCGGGGCGACGGTCCGGGGCGATCCTTTTCCAGGCGTCGCTGGCGGCTGCGAGATCGCCATGTTGAAACGGGGCAAGACCGCGCAGAAGGAGCCGCCAATCGGAATACGGACTTTTTCGGCCGATTCCGGCGACCCGCTCGAGTGCCGTGGCCGAGTCGCCCTCCGCATGGAGATCGAGTGCTTCGCGGACCAGCTCCGCTTCCACGCGCATCGGCTCAGGCAAGTCGGCGCGAGTCTTGGCATCGAAGACGGCCAGATCCTCGGCCAGTTCATCCGGTTCAGCCACGGGGGCCTGGCTCAGCCACTTCGCCTCCGCCGGCGGAGAAGCCCGGTCAGCGACGATGTCGGGCCGTCGCGACTTCCGCCGTCTCTCGAACCTGGCTCGATCGCGTTCGTGTTTTTTCTGCTTGTGCGAGCCCATTGGCCCATTCCTCCGTGAGGCAGCAGCGTATCGGCCCAACGTGGATTGGCCAAGGAACCTGCCCATCGGCGGCTCGGGGTCGGCGAGGGCTCCTTCAGCTCGCGACCACCCCTCGCCTGCACGTGGCTTTTCACGGTTTTGCCGGTGACGGCCTCCGCGCTCGTTTTAGGAAATGAGGGACGGGAGCGATTTGTTCGCCCTGAGACGCTCGCGCTTCGCGACCAGATCGCGAAGCGATACAAGATCGAGGTGGCCCTCGAACAGCCCGACACAACCGTGGAGGAGTACGAGCGGCTTCACGATGGTCCGCTCTACCGCACGGCGCCAGACCGCTGCTGCGGAGATCGCAAGCTCGCCATCATCCGCCGCGTGCTCGTCAACTTCGATGCGTGGATGAGCGGCATCCGTCGCGACCAGAGTGAGGATCGCGCGGCCGCGCCGATCGTGGGCTGGGACCACAAGTGTGGCGCCGTCGAAGGCGTTGCCGGCCTCGTTCGCGCGTGCCGACGACGCCGACCATGACATCGGCGCACGACCAAACCCTCGCGGATGGGGGTTTCCGCCCGGTTCCAACGCAGTCAAGCCGCGGACCGGTATGACTTCAAGTGCCCACCCAGTCCTCCAACGCCAGACGCGCAAGGCGCCATCACCCTCTCACCGCATGAGTTTCTTGATCGGCTCGCGGATATGGTGTCGCCGCCGCGAAAACACCGGCATCGGTACCACCGAGTCTTTGCGCCGAATCATCCGCTGCGGCCCCTCGTGACCGCTCTGGCGATCGGCAACGCCGGGAAGGCTCCCGCGGCGACGGCTGGCCAACCGGGACAAGCGGGGCAGCCAGCCAGAATTCCCGCTGACGAGAATCGCTCACACGACACCTCCCGCATCGCGTGGGCCAAGCTGCTTGCACGGATTGCCGAGGCATTCCCACTTGTCTGCCCGGCCTGTGGCGGTGACATCCGCCTCATTGCCTTCACCACCGATCCGGGGCCGATTCGGAAAATACTCAGGGCTGTTGGCGAGCCGGTGGAACCGCCACCGGTGTCACCCGCCAGGGGACCGCCCACCGACTGGGGCAAGCTCGTTCAGGCCCATGACGATCGTGACGTCATGCAGGCCTCCTTCGACGACCTGCCGGTCATCGACATCCACGCACTCTGAAAAGCCCACATGGGCCAGCGCGGAGCCGGTCTGCGCCCAATGCGAACAACAGGCCGCACACGGCGACTTCTCGGGGCCTCGAAGCCGAGCGGATACCCCATCTAAGGCGCCGGAGCCCTATCGGATACGCTCAGTTGCCGGTCGGCTCGCACCAACACGTTACGAAAGTGCCGTTGACCGTCCTATCCCTTTTGCTCTCGTTTGTTCCGTGGGATGACCAAAGCCATGCCACGGCCACCCGCCTAGGCGCGTCGGGGTGACTTCCGGGGCTGCCCCGGCAACACGCCGATCCGCTTTCGATTAACACCTGACCTCGGCCGCGTTACACTTTTTCGCTTCGACGCGACCCCAATGCATCACTCTAGAGACCCGCCTGATGAAACTCGCCATCCACACATTCATGATCCTGTCCCTGATTGTCTTGGCCGGGGCCGGGGCACCGCCCGCAATTGCGCAAGACGGCCAAGAGGGCCGACACCTCTTCATCCTCTCGGGCCAGTCGAACATGCGCAACCCGCTGCCCCAGGCGTTTCAGCACTGCGTCGAGCAGGTCTTCGGCGAGGACCGGGTCATCGTCGTCACCGTCGCCCGACCCAGCCAACCGATCAAGCAATGGTATAAAGACTGGACCCCGCCCCCGGGCATGGTGGATGAAAACCCCGAAACCAACGGCCAGTTCTACGACCAACTGCTCGCCAGTGTTCAACGCGCAATCCGCAACCGCCAGATCGACACGGTCACCTATATCTGGATGCAGGGCGAGGCCGACGCGGGCACGGCCTGGGGCAGCGTCTACGAGCAAAGCTTCCTCGGCGTGCTCGACCAATTCAAGCGCGACCTCGAGATCGACCAGATCAACTTCGTCGTCGGCCGAATCAACGACTACTGGCTCGACCCCGAGCGACACCCCGATGGCGAACTGATCCGTGAGATCCAACAAAGCCTCGGCGAAGACCACGACCACGGCCGATGGATCAATACCGACGACCTCAACCGCGGCGTCAACCCCTGGGGCGGCTACAGCTACGACGACGGCCACTTCCCGCCCCCCGGCTACCGCGTCATGGGCCAGCGCTTCGCCGAGCAGGCCTGCCAACTGATCGACCCGGACCGCGAGCTTGACCCGGCCATCTTCCAAGAGCACTTCTTCGATGAAGCCAGCGATGTGACCCGCCACGCCGCGATCGGCAAAAAAGTCCAGGCCCCGCCCGCCGCGCCCGACCACGCCGGCGGCGACGCGGGCCTCGCCGTCTTGCTCGACGGCAAGTTCGCACCCGCCGACCACACCGACCCCGGGTGGATCGGCTTTGCCCCCAGCGAAACCCCCCTGGTCTTCATCATCGACCTCGGCCAGGCCACGCCCATCCAGGCCGTCGGCCTCAATACCCTGCTCAGCTCCCCGGCCAACGCCGAGTTCCCCGACCGCATCAGCTTCAGCTTCTCCGACGACGGCGAAACCTACACCCAACCCACCAACCGCTACAACAACGTCTCCTTCACCGACCGCCACCTCCTCGGCCGCATGCGCCATGCAGGCATCGAGCCCCAGCCCCTGCTGATCCTCAACGATCAAGAAAACCGACCCAGCCGCTACCTCAAAATACAAATCGAGACCGGCGACCAATGGCTGTTCATTGATGAAATC
>Ga0163154_10008624_pt1 | contig 11819 bp, 12 predicted proteins | sample OliLakLV19MP9P1_FD_148649 | JGI IMG/M metagenome (GOLD analysis project Ga0163154, IMG submission 148649) | Freshwater microbial mat bacterial communities from Lake Vanda, McMurdo Dry Valleys, Antarctica - Oligotrophic Lake LV.19.MP9.P1 | ecosystem: Environmental > Aquatic > Freshwater > Lake >... | reverse complement strand
AGGAAACGCAGCCGCGTCGAGCGTCCACCCCATGATAAGCGAAATGTTGGCGATGGATCGGCGTAGCCCACGCACGTTTCGTCCAACGCCGCGCCGCCGACGGTGATCCCGCCGCCGCCCGCCACGCGCGTATAGAACGGATCGGGCAGAAAACCCGCCACCAGCGACTCGACGCCATACGCCGGAAAGCGCATGGTATCCAAGCCCGCGACGACGGCGGGCGTCTCCGTCGCGCCGGGCAGCGGCGGGAAATTATCTTGCGCCGTCGCTGTCCCGATGATCACCGCGCTGATCAGCCCGATCCCGATGGACAAGACGCGACGCATCAACTACGACTCTGCCGAAACGGGCTGTGCCGGCGCGGCATTCGACTCGGCGTCGGGCTGTTCGTCTTCCGGCGGCGGCTTCCAAATCTCTTTGGCAGTGTCGATGTACAGCTTGCCTTCGAGATGATCCATCTCGTGCTGGAACACGCGCGCCAGCCAGCCTTTCGCCCGGATGCGAATGGGCTTACCATGCCGATCCAGCGCCTTGATGGTCATGTATTCGTGGCGATCCACCTTGCCGACGTAGCCGGGAATCGACAGGCACGCCTCGACGCCCTCGACCACTTCTTTCGATGCCTTGACCACTTCGGGGTTGGCGAGGACGAACAATTTGCCCGCGTCGTCGCCATATTCTTCTTTGCTCTCGTCGTCGTCTGGCAGCCGTGCGACCAACAGCCGCAGCGGGACGTTGACTTGGGGCGCGGCGAGTCCGACGCCGGGCGCGTCGTTCATCGTCTCGACCATATCATCGATCAGGGTTTGCAGCTTGGCGTCAAAGGTGGTGACGCGATGCGCTTTTTTGCGCAGAATCGGGTTGTCCAACAGGACGATATCACGAATGGTCATGCTTTGCTCATGGATTGCATTTCAAGGTTCGACCATTATAACCAAAATTTGACCGATTATGACGGGGCATTCGCGCTATGATTGAGTCCTATCGTTCGACCAGAAGGAATACGCATCATGTCCGAGACGATCTACGATATCGAAATCGACTTGCAAGAAGCTCGCGCGATGGCGGGCGCGCTGACGTCCTATGTCCGTGCAGAACCCCTGTACGGCAAGGTCGGCGGCGGCGGTTTGTTCAGCAGCGGTCAAATGCCGAGCTTGACCGTCGGCGCGCTGTTGATGCGTATCCGGCGGCTGCGCGCGCTGTATGACACCCTGACCGACGCCCAACGTGCGGCGCTGAACGAAATCGAGACGCAGACGGAAGGCGTCCGGCGCGAATGGACGCTGCATTTCAGCGAGAAGATGGTCAAAGAAGCCAACTCGCGTTTGCGCGCCATCGAACAATTCTTCAAAGAGTGCGAGGATGATTTGCGGCTGTGCGCGGGCGCGTATTTGCCAGAGGCGCTGCGCCGCACCATCGTCCAAGACCTCGCGGCGGCGCTGCAACATTACGATCTGCCCGTGACCGATTTGCAGCGGTCGATGCGCGCCATCGATAGTAAACTGCGCCGCTACACCGAACCGAGCGAGTTCATTTGGGCGGCGGCGCTCCAACCTGTGTATCCCCAAACGGCGTATTGGTGGCTGTACGCGAAACCGCCCGTGCCGACGAAATAGCATTTCAACGCAGAGAAAAGACAGCGGCTGCTCGTTTTTTTCTCTGCGCGCGCTGCGGTGAAATCATTTTCGGTTGCCCCACTCCAAATCCGCTCTCGATTTACCCGCGCGCCGTCGCTATAGTGAACCCATGAATACACAACCTTTACGCCGTAGGGCGTTCACTTTCCTCGCGTGGACGGCGCTGATCGTCGCGCTGTCCGGCTGTGGGATGCTCAATTCCGGCAGCGGTGACGCGGGCAGCGCGCCGGTGATCCAACTGATCGCGCGCACGCCGTCCGATACGGTGTCCGCCTTCCTCAACGCATGGGGCGCGCGCGATTATGAGCGCATGTACAGCCAACTGAGCGCCGAAAGTCAGAGCATGATGGCGCTGCCCGTATTCCGCGAAGTTTACACCCAAGCCGACACGCAGATCGGCACGTCGGGCGTCCAAATCACGTTGGGCGCGACGCACGAACAGGGACGCACCGCTGCCGTGCAGTACGATTTGGTCGTCAACTCCACGATTTTTGGCGCGATCCCCGATCTGGGGCGGACGATGCGCCTGATTCAAGCGCCGGGCGGCGGCGATTGGCGCGTCGCATGGTCGAACATGGATATCTTCGAGGGCTTCGCGCCCGGCGCATCATTGGAGGCGGTCAGCACGCGCCCACCACGCGCCAACATCGTGGATCGGGAGGGGCGTGCGCTGGTCGAAACCGACGGCGAGACGATCACGCTGTTCGCCGCGCTGCAAGAGATGCGCGATTATGAAGGCTGTATGACGCTGTTGGGATATGTCATGCGCCGCGAACGCGAAGATGTGATCGGCGTGTGGGCGGGCTACAACGCCGAGTCGGTCGTGCCGATTGGCGATCTTGACCCCGACGAATACGACACCAACGCCGCCCTACTGACCGATTTATGTGGCATCCGCACGGCGACGCGCACGACCCGTCACTACATCGGACACGGCATCGCCACCCATGTCACGGGCTATGTCGGGGACATTCCGGCGGAACAGTTCGAGGCGTACCAGTCGCGCGGCTACAGTCAAGGCGATCTCGTTGGCTTGGGCGGCATCGAAGCGGCATACGAAACGGAACTCGCCGGACAGCCCGCGCGCGCGCTGCGCATCCGCGAACCCGGTGGACTGATCGTGCGCGAACTGGCGGGCGCGGGTGGCGTGCCGGGACAATCCGTGCGCCTAACGCTGGACGCGAATTTGCAGCGTGTCGCGGCGCAAGCGATCTCCGATGCCTACAATTACGCCTCCAACAATTGGGCGAACCGCGCCCACTCGCCGGGCGGTGGCGCAGTGGTGATCGATGTGAACACGGGTGCAATCTTAGCGCTGGTCAGCTATCCAACTTACGATCCGGGCATGTTCAACCCGGATACGCCGCTGTTCTTTCCTGGCAACATCATCGCGGGCTTGCAGAGCGACGCGCGCCAGCCGTTCTTCAACCGCGTCACACAGGGACAATATTCGCCCGGATCGACGTTCAAGATCGTGACCGAATCGGCGGCGGCGAATGAGCGCGTCTGGAGTCCTGACGACATTTTCAACTGTGGCATGGAATGGAACGGGCGCGAATTTGGCGACACGCTGCCCGTCCGATTGGATTGGCGCGCAACCGAGCCAGAAGAAGCGCGCTTTGCGACGGGCGAAGTCAGCATGTCGCAAGCGTTAACCGCGTCCTGCAATCCGTTCTTCTACCAGATGGGCGCAATGCTCTACAACCAGCGCGGCGCGACGGCGCTCAGCGACACGGCGCGGCGGATGGGCTTGGGGACGGCAACCGGACTCGGCACTATTATGCCCGAAGCGGCGGGGTCGATTACCCCGCCGACCAGCGTGGAAGAAGCGATCAATAACGCCATCGGGCAGGCGGAAACGCAAGTCACGATCATTCAAATGGCGCGCATGGTCGCGGGCATCGCCAACAATGGCACGCTGTATCGCCCCTATGTGGTCGAGCAAGTCGGCGGCGATAACGGCGCTGCGCCGTCGTTCGTCGCCGAACCGGAGGTCGTGGGCGACATGGGCTTGAGTCAAACGGCGTTCGATGTCGTCCGGCAAGGGATGTGTGATGTGACCCAAGTCGAGGTCGTCGGACGCTCGACGGGCAGACCGTTGGGGACGGCGTGGTTCGTGTTTGATGATCCCGAAGGGTTTCCAGCGACGTACACCGTCTGCGGCAAAACGGGGACGGCACAGACTGGGCGCGTCGAACCGCATGGTTGGTTCGTCGCCTATGCGCCCGCTGACAATCCGCAGATCGCCGTCGCCGCGATGATCGAACACGGACGCGAAGGGTCAGAGACCGCCGCGCCGATTGTGCGCCGCATCATGGATGCGTATTTCAACACGCCCGCCGCGTCGTATCCGGGCTGGTGGGAGAATGAATACGTGGCGTTGAACATCCCGGCGGGCGCGACGGGGGGGTAAAGGGAAGGACGGACAGGGCAAACGCATCAAGATACGAGGTCTCAATTGACGAGCTCACCTCACCCCCCAACCCCCTCAGCCATTGCATGGTGAGGGGGAGACCTCACCCCTTCCCGCTCGCCACGCAGTGGGGAATTTCATCGCGTCATGCTCGCTTTAACGGCTGCGCGCTCAGTGCTGCCCTTAAGGCATCCAAACGGGCGTGACATTCGTGCCGCTCAAATACGTTAATCGTCGCAGCAATGCGCCGTCGATGGTGGCGAGGTAAATATCCTCGCTGCCGTTGCGATTCGAGACGAACGCGATCTGCGTCCCATCCGGTGACCACGCAGGCGAATAATCGACGGCAGGATGCGCGGTCAGGTTGATCGGACGCGCCGCGCCGTCCGCACGCCCGATGTAAATGTCGAGATTGCCATCGGCGTTCGACTCGAATGCCAGTTGTTGGCTGTCGGGCGACCAAAGCGGGTTGAAGCTGCTGCCGCGCGTGGGTGAAATCGCGCTGGTAGTACCGTTCGCGGCGCGCACGATGACCTCTAAGCGCCCTTCGGTGCTATCCACATAGACCAAGCGTGCGCGATCCGGCGACGCGCCGAACACGTCATAATAGGCGCGGGTGGACGGGAAGGCGCGCCACCCACCGGTATTCAGCGCCGCTTCGTCCACGCTCATCAAATAGGTGGTCAGCGCGCCCTGCCAGTCCGAAACGAACGCCACCCACTCGCCATCGGGCGTCCATATGGGCAGCGATTCGTTGGCGGGATGGCGCGTCAGGTTACGTAGACCTGTCCCATCCAAGTTCATGATGAAGATGTCGGAATTGCCCTCACGCCCCGATGAGAACGCGATCCGCGATCCATCCGGCGAAAACGACGGTTCGCTATCGTAGCCGGGCGCGCGCGTGACCGGGCGCAGCCAACCGCGCGACAAATCGGTGAGGTAAATATCAGCACTGCCGCCGCGCGTTGAAGAATACGCCAGCGTCGTCCCGCGTCCCCAACTGCGTCCGGCGGTACGCGCGAGTTGGATCGCCGCCAGCATCGTGCCAATGAGCAGGATCAGCGCCAGTCCGATGCGGATGCGTCCGATGCTGTCGATCATCGCGTCAAGTAACGCTCGACGCGCGCTTGCAAGTGGGCGAGATCGATTTCAGCGGTGGACAGGCGCGCGGCGGCGGCAGCATCGGTCGTCAGCGCCAAGAGCAGATGCTCCGTCCCGGTATAGTGATTGCCGAGGCGATCCGCGTGCGCGAATGCTTCATCGAGTACGCCATTGATACCCGTTTCAGCATGAAAAGTGTGTGCATTCAACGCGGCGCGCGCCCGCGCCGAATCGATGCCCACTTCGCCCAACAGCACCGACGACACACTGCGCGTTTCGAGTACCAGCGCCAAGAGCAGATGCCCGGAATGGGGCGCGAGGTGGGCATCGATCTGTGCGTCAGGCATGGCGCTGTGATGCGCCCACCATTCGGCGGCGCGAATCACACGGCGGGCGAGTTCGCTCAAGCGGCGGATGCGCCGCGATTGATCGGCATCGATCACGGGAGATGTCCTGTCGAACGACAATTCACTCATTATAGCGTGCGGGGCGTGCGCCGCGCACAAACGAAGATGGATGGTGAACTTTTACGCCGATCAGCGTGTATAATCTGCATGATGACAACACGCGATTTGACGCTCGATTCTCCGATCAAGCCCGCCCGCGCCGACGAACACGCCGCGTTCGTCCGCCTGATCCAGTCGCGCCAAGCGCAGATGGATCGCACGCTGCCAGAATGGGCGCGCCGCTCCAACCCGATTGTGCGGCGGCATTTGGGCGCGCATTGGAAAACCATCGTCCCCGATATCCCACAGATCGCGCGCTGGTTGGCGCTGCAAGCTGGATTCGTGGCGCTGGCGATTCCGTTCCCGTTCTTGTTCACCCTGCTGATGCCCGCTGTCACCGTCTCGCTGTTCCTACTCCCGATTGCGTTGGGGATGTACGGGCTGGGGCTGATCAACGTCGCGGCGATGGCGGCGGAAACCATGGCAGCGGAGCGGCGCAATCACACGTTGGATGTACTGCGCGTTGCACCGCGCCCGCTGCGCCACATCTTGATGAGCAAGATGGCGGCGGCGGTCTGGCGCCAGATCGAAGATTTGAACCTCGTCATGGTCGGCGTCGCGCTGTTGACCGCACCCGTCTTGATCGTGGAATACGGCATCTTGTTCAACGCGCAAACGCAGCCCGGCTTAACCGTCGTCGCGGTGATCCTCGGCATGGTGACATCGACATTCCGTCTGCTGGTCGAGCCGATCATGGTCGGCGCGCTCGGCGTGATGCTCGGCGCGATCACGCCGCCGATCCGCATGTCCGCCAGCACGCTGACGGTGGTCATAACGGCGGGCTACTTCGCGCTGATCAATCTGGCACGCCTGCTGCCGCTGGGCTATATCCCGCGCATCTTGGTGGAAACTGTGCTTCCGTTCGTCTTGCCCATCGCCATCGCATGGGTGGCGCTGCGGGTGGCGTCGCTGGCGCTGGCGCAGGATTAGCGCCCGATCAACCCGTCGATCACCGTCCCAAAGCGCGCCGCCATCGCCTCCGCCGAGAATAACCGTTCCACGCGCGCCCGCCCCGCCGCGCCCATGCGTATCCGCAAATCAGCATCGTTCAGCAGTTGCACGACGCGCGCAGCGAATGCCGACACGTCGCCCGCATCGACTAAATAGCCCGTTGGATTTTCAACGCCCATTGGATTCTTAATGTCCGTTTCGCCGTCTACGATGGTTTCGCTGGGACCCCCTGCGCGCGTGCTGACGACGGGTTTGCCGCACGCCATCGCTTCGACGTTGACCATGCCGTAGCTCTCGAAGCGCGACGGACACACGATCACATCGGCAGCGGCAATCACCCGTTCGGCGTCGGCGCGGAAGCCGATATAGGTCAATTTTTCGCGCAAAATCGGATCAGCCCGCCACGCCGCCAAGATGCGCGCCTTGTACGCATCGTCCGCCGTCGCGCCATGCACGTTTTCGCCCGCGACGATGAAGCGCGCCGCCGGAAGCGCATCCACCACGCGCCGCGCCACCGCCTGAAACGTGTCATGCCCTTTCACGTCCTGAAAGCGGGCGATCAACGCCACCAACGGCGCATTGTCCAGCACGTTCGCATCGGCGCGCACGGGCGATCCATCGATACCGGGACGAAAGCGCGCTGTATCGACGCCCGGCGGCAGGACTTCGACACGATTGGGCGCGACGAACGGCGGATCGCCTAAAAATCCAGCCTTGATCGCCCACGACGCCGTGAAAGTGTGATTCGGTGGCACGGTCAAATGCCGGAAGAACGCGCGCTGCCAGCTTTTTGGGCGAAACCACCAACCCCAACACGTCCACACCAGTGGCACACGCGCGATCTGCGCCGCTGCCGCGGCGAACGGGAGCGAATGATAATCGCTGTGGATGATATCGATCTGTTGTTCGCGCATCAGCCGCGCCATACGTCGAACGACGGGAAAGCGCGCGTAAATCTGCGGCACGAAATACACGCTCGCGCCGCGCCACGCGCTGATGTGCGTCGTGCCGCCGAGCGCGCGCCAGCGTTCGCCCAACTGCCCGTCTTGGGGCGTGAGCAGATGCAGCCGCAGGTCGGGATCGCGCCGCGTCAGCGCCTCGACGAGCGTCAAGAGCGACGTTTCGCCGCCGCCCAGTCCGGTGTAGGTGGTGATGCAGAGCAGGTTCATAGGGGATAGGACGGAGGAAATAGGACGGAGGGAAAAGGACGGACGGAAAAGGACTGACGGAAAAGCAAAAACCTGATTTTCCGCTTATTCAGCCCGATCTTTACTCAGTCCTTTCCCATCAATTCTATCTTTACTCAGTCCTCAGTCCTTTCTTTTCGTAATCGAATATACAAGCCGCGTCCGTCCACGCCTGCCGCGCGGCAGTCGGCGAGGTAATCGGCGGACGGAAACAAGCCGAGTTCGTGGCGTTCGGTGAATGATTCGACGCCCGCCGGCGTAGCGATCAGATAGTGGAAGTCCAAGATCGAGATGTTGCCCGCTTCGACGTAGCTGACGTTCATGCACGCCAGCTTCAAATCTGGCTGATCGATGAAGGTGGCGTGGGGCGTCGCGCCGAAAAATTGTTCTGGCGCGAATCATGGTTCGATCAACAGCACGCCGCCCGCGTTCAAATGCCGCGCCATATTCGCTATCGCCGCGAACAGACGGTCGCGCGTCCGCACATAGCCGATAGAACTGAACAAACACGCGATCACATCGAAATGCGCAGCAAGATCGAAATCGACCAGATCGGCTTGGTAGAAGGTCACATTGGGCAGTCGCCGCCGCGCGACGGCGATCATACCGGGATCGAGATCGACCCCCGCGACCGCGAAATCGGACGCGAGCAACTGCGTATGGATCGCCGTGCCGCACGCGACATCGAGCAGGGCGTTTCTCGGCGCGCGTTTGTGCCGCTGGATCAAAGCGCGCAGTTTATCGGCTTCATCGGCGTAATGCTTCCAACTGTAGAACGCGGCGGAACGGGTATAAAACATATCATGTCCACGAGTAAGCGCGTGTAGGGACATGGTGTGCCATGCCGAACGCATCCAGCCAATTATCCCGGCTTGTGCGCGACGATCAAGGTCATGTAGTTGAACGCCCATGGCAGCATGAAGCGCAGTACCGCGCCGAGCATCTCCGCGAGGCGGCTGGTCTTGTAGTAGCCAGGCGCGCGAAAAACGCCCCCCAACCCCCACAGCGTGAAATCGTGGCTGGTCGGTTCGGCAACCGCCAGATGAAAGCCCGCCGTGACCACCGCGCGCACGAGTTCGGCGCGGGTGTACGCCGTTTCGTAGTAGCCGGCGCGCGGCTGGTTGCGATTTTTCCATTTCACGAGGCGATAAACGACGTTGGGATATGGAATGGTCAGCACCAGCACGCCGCCGCGATCCAAGACGCGGTACGCTTCCTTGAGCGCGTTCCCCATGCCATGCTCGAAGTGTTCAAGCACGCCGAACGACAAATAACCGCCGAGCGCATTGTCCGCGAACGGCAGCGCGTGAACGTCGCCCGCCGTCAATTTCAGCGTCGGATCGTAGGCGCGCGAGATGTGCAGGGCATTGACCGCATAATCCAACCCAATCAGATCATAACCGAAGCGTCGCAGCGTGATCACGACGGCGCTCAAGCCGCTGCCCGCTTCGAGGATCGGCTTGTCTTTCGGCAGGAAAAGGCGATAGCGATTGAGCGTCTCTTGCGCGCGCCGCGACTGGATCGCGTCGAGTTCGACTTGCATGGATGCGCCATCCCAGATGGTTTCCCACGCGGCGCGCGTCTGATCATACGTTGGCTTCATGGGGACATATCTCCGCGCGCGCGATCATATCAATGAGGTCATTCTGCGTGCTGCCAAACGGATACAACAGCACGCCGTCCACGCCATCGATGGCACGCACCGCATGAATCGTCTCGACGGCGCGCGCGATGGCAGCATCAGAACGCTGGCTTTCGGTCAGCCCGCGCAAATGGTTGAACACCGCATCCGGCACGGCGATATCGGGCGTCGCGCGCAGCGCATCGACTTGTTCCAGCGATGTGACCGCCATGATCCCGGCGATCACGAAGGCGCGCTCGGTCACACCCAGATCGCGTAACCGTGCCATGTAGCGCGCGAACGCGGGAACGTCCAAAATCGGCTGCGTCACCAAGAAATCCGCGCCCGCCGCGACTTTGCGCGCCGCATGATCGGGGCGCGTCTCGATGGGCGGTGCGTCCGGCGCGGCGGCGGCGCCCAAGAACACGCGCGGCGGTGCGTCGATGGCACGCCCGCTGTGCAGCATCCCGTCGTCGCGCATCTGTTTCGCCAGCGCCAGCCACGCGAATGAGTCGAGATCGAATACGGCTGTCGCGTCGGGGTGATCGCCCCAACGCGGATGATCGCCCGTTAGACAAAAGATGGTGTGAATGCCAAGCGCCGCCGCGCCAAGTAGATAGCCCTGCTGCGCGATCAGATTGCGATCCCGACACGTCACGTTGATCATCACATCGAAGCCGCGCTGCACCAACAGCGCGCCTGCCGCGAGATTGGCGGCGTGGACATGTGCCAGCGGCATATCGGTCAGTTGGATCGTGTCGGTGCAGCGGCGGAACGCCTCCATGTGTGCCAGCCAGCCGGACAAATCCGCGCTCGTCGGCGGATATGCCTCCACGAGAACGGCGAACGCGCCCGCGCGCAAGCGGCGTTCGAGGCGCGATTCGCTGATGAGGGGCGCACGATGTTTGAGGGTAAGCGACAGGAAGTCGATCATCGCGTTGATGGCATCTGATTGATCATCACTTATGAACTCATCCCAACCATTTAGCTCGTTCATGATCGACACCTTACTTTCGACGTATCGATTTTACTCCAAATTTTCGATCAATTCATCGAACCGCGCCGCCCGCACGTCATAGGTGTGCTGTGCATAGACGTGCGCCCGCGCCGCCGTCGCCATGCGTGCGCGCGCGGCATCGTCCGCCAACAGCGCGCCCACTTTGTGCCGCAAATCGTCCATGCCGCTGTACATGAGGATCGTCGGCTGTCCAGCCACGTCGGGGAACCACCCGCGCGTACCGGGCAAGTCCTCCGCAATTTGCGCGACGCCCGCGCCCGCCACCTCGAATAAGCGCAAATTGCCGCCGTAGAACACAAAATCGCCATGTGTGTTGAAACACAGCTTCGACGCTGACAAGATTTTGAGCATATCCTCGCCCAATGCCTTCCCGCGCACGAACTTTTTCAGCGCCGCGGGGACATCGTGGACGCTCCAAATGCCGATATCGAAGTCTGCTAACGCTTCGAGCGCCTGCACGCGGCGGCTGTAGAGTGTATCGGGCGTCAGCGTGCCGACGAACGCGATATCGCAAGCGTACTCGCGGCGTTCGGCGTCCGTCAGCGCGTAGGGACGGTGAAAATCGGGGTCGCACGCCGACAGCGGCAAACATTCCATCCGCCGCGCGCCCAATTCGAGCCACTGGACGCCATGATAGTAGTCGCTGGCGAGGACGAGATCGTACAAGCGCGCGGCGGCGCGGTCGATGGCGTGGCTGAACACAATCGGGGAGGTGCCGCACGCATAGACCACGCTACAGCCCGTTTCGCGCTTGAGCGCCGCCAACGTTTCGGGGTAAATGACCGTATTGTCACCGACCATCCAGACGATATCGGGGCGAAATTCGCGCGCTTGTGCCAGCAGCGCCGCGTTGCGCAGCCGGATATCGGGGTGCGCGCGCGGGGGGATGCGGTTCAGCGCGGCGTCGATCAGCTTGCGCGGTGTCAGGCGCTGTGAATGGCGTTGGGTCTGTCCGCCGTGTCCAAGTGACACAATGGGTTGATTGCGATAGAACGCCGCGAGGGTATGACCGCGCTTGCGCAGCGCCCGCTCCCAAAAATGCTGTGCCATGCTCGGCGGGAACAGCGGACGCGCACCGACAGGGTACGCGCGCAGTTGTTCGGGATGGTGGATGGAGGCGATGAAGAGGATGTTTGCCATAAGGAATTGAACCACAGCGGCATAGAAGTAATCACGGGTGTATAAATGAACCTGAGTTTTGGATCGCTTCACCTCACCCCCAACCCCCTCTCCATTGCATGGCTGAGGGGGCTTTCAAACCCGTTGTGACCTGTCCTGCTCCCCCTCTCCACAGCGTGGGTATTTATTCACCTATCCATAAAAGGTAGGCTGGCGAGCGAGGACTAAAGAGAGGACATCAAGGATGGTGCGTCGCTGTCGTCGGG
>Ga0163154_10008623_pt1 | contig 11819 bp, 16 predicted proteins | sample OliLakLV19MP9P1_FD_148649 | JGI IMG/M metagenome (GOLD analysis project Ga0163154, IMG submission 148649) | Freshwater microbial mat bacterial communities from Lake Vanda, McMurdo Dry Valleys, Antarctica - Oligotrophic Lake LV.19.MP9.P1 | ecosystem: Environmental > Aquatic > Freshwater > Lake >... | reverse complement strand
ATGTAGAAGTTACTCATCTTCACTTAAACGATAAAACCATTATGGGTATTCGTTTAAAAGATAAAAAGGCATTTTCAGTTCAGTACCATCCGGAAGCATCACCCGGTCCGCACGACTCAACATATTTGTTTGATCAGTTTCTTGAAATGGTTCGTGAGGAAGTTCTTGTTAAATAAAATTGTAAATCATCTCCCGATAACTATCGGGATGTAAATCGTAAATCTAAAATCCAAAATCATTATGAGTTTAATTGAAGGAATTTATGCCCGTCAGATTTTTGATAGTCGCGGCAACCCAACCATTGAAGTAGATGTAGTAACTGAAAGTGGCGCGTTTGGTCGTGCTGCTGTTCCATCAGGCGCTTCCACCGGAACACATGAAGCTGTAGAATTGCGAGATGGCGATAAGAAAAAATACATGGGCAAGGGTGTTCTCAAAGCGGTTGAGAATGTAAATAGTAAAATCGCATCTGAAGTTGTTGGCCTTTCCATATTCGATCAAAACCTGATTGATAAGGTGATGATTGAGCTTGACGGAACTTCTAACAAAGGAAAACTTGGTGCTAATGCTATTCTAGGGACTTCGCTTGCGGTTGCTAAAGCGGCAGCTATGGAAGCGGGGCAATCCTTGTATCGTTACATCGGTGGTGTTAATGCAAACACACTTCCTGTGCCCATGATGAATATTTTGAATGGTGGAAGTCATGCCGATAACTCAATCGATTTTCAGGAGTTTATGGTAATGCCCGTAAAGGCTGACACATTCTCGGAATCATTGAGAATGGGTACTGAAGTATTCCATACCTTGAAGAAGGTTCTTCATGAAAAAGGTTTTTCAACAAACGTAGGTGATGAAGGAGGCTTTGCTCCGAATATTAAATCCAATGAAGAAGCTATTGAGATTGTTTTGAAGGCAATTGAAAAGGCAGGCTTTAAACCAGGTGTTGATATTTTCATCGCGATGGATGCTGCGAGCTCAGAATTCTATGATGCTAAGACTAAGAGCTACATCTTCAAGAAATCAGATGGCAAGAAATTGAAGTCGGAAGAGATGGTAGAGTATTGGGCTAAATGGGCTAAGAAGTATCCGATCATTTCAATTGAAGATGGAATGGCGGAAGAGGATTGGACAGGATGGAAAGGACTTACTGATAAGATTGGTGATAAAGTGCAGTTGGTAGGTGACGATTTGTTTGTGACTAACGTTGACTTCTTGCAAAAAGGAATTGAAATGGGAGTTGCAAACTCTATTCTGATAAAAGTAAATCAGATTGGTACATTAACTGAAACCATTAATGCAGTGAATCTTGCTAAGCGCAATAGCTACAAGAGCATTATGTCGCATCGTTCGGGCGAGACTGAAGATAGTACGATTGCCGATTTAGCAGTTGCTCTGAACACTGGCCAGATTAAAACTGGTTCTGCTTCACGTTCGGATAGAATGGCGAAGTACAATCAACTTATTCGCATTGAGGAAGAATTGGGCGAGACCGCTTATTTTCCGGGCAAGAATTTCTGAAGAATCAAGATTCATAGTCCAAGGCCAGATTAAATGTCTGGCCTTTTTTTATTTCCTATTCTGGGAATATCGATCTCTAAATGATACTAATTTATCATAAATGAGAAATTGGGCGATGCTGATAGGTGCCTTTTTAAGGTAAAAATGATGATTTTATGGCTGTGAGTTCTCATATTCAAAAGCTGTTTGATTTTTGTCAAAAGGACAAGAGGGATACTCGAATAAACGAAGTGTCTCACAACTATGGAAGTAAATATGATGTTGGTTTTGTTTTTCCTGATCATGATTGTGGCGGGTGGTTTAATCGCCTTTTTGATCAGGGAACAATTTTCGGATGCTGATTTTCAACACAGCATTGTTGGGGTGTGGTTTAACGAACGTCTCAATATTAGAATCCTGATGTATGATGTTGATTCTGTTTTTCAAGGATCGATCGTTTGGGCGGATAGTCTTAACAACTCAATTCTTGGAACTCGTGTAGTAAAGAACCTTCGTATTGGATTTTTCAAGATTTGTAAAGGAACTTATGTAGATCCTGTTACTTCAAAAGAGTATGATGTGAAACTACAACTTAAAGGAAAGACAATTATGAAATTAACTGCCTTCGACAAGGTGACACATAATAAAGCCTTCTCGCAAGAATGGACACTCTTAAAATCATAAGTTTAAAATCAGGTCGAAAGGCCTGATTTGCTATTTATAGGCATTTATTTCTATCTTCGTACAACCATTTTTTAAACTTAGTATGTTCAAAAAGCTCCCACCCATCCTCAAAAACTTTTATTTCGTTGCCGGGATTTGTTTTTTTATATGGATGATGTTTCTGGATTCAAATGATTTAATCTCGCGATTTAAAATGACAACCAAGCTTGGGAGTCTCGAAAATGAAAAGGAATTCTATAAGGAAAAAATAATAGAGGTAGAGAAAGATCGTGCTGAATTGATGACCAATAAAGAACTGCTCGAAAAATTTGCACGTGAGAAGTACTTAATGAAAAAGGAAACGGAAGATATTTTTGTTATTGAAGAAGAGTAATGAAAAAAGTATTTCTGCTATTTATTTTTTTCGGATCACTTACAGCCTATGGCCAGTGGGGTGCTGAAGAATTAGATCAAAAGCCATCTATTAAAGATCGTATTTTTACTGGTGGCGGTTTTGGTTTAAGCTTTAGCAGTAATTTTGATTTTTTTTCTTTGTCACCTTTAATAGGCTATCGTGTAACCCAACGGTTTGCTGCAGGAACGAGCATTACCTATAGACGTACTACCTATAAATTTGTCAATCCTAAAATCTCAACAAATGATTGGGGATTGAGTCCTTTCGTTAGATATCAAGTTCGTGGACCTCTATTTCTGCATGCTGAATATGAATACCTGAATCTTCAATACCTTATGTCTCAAGCTCAATTAGAGCGAAGAAGTTTTTCAAGCTTTATGGCAGGCGCTGGAATTTTTCAACCCATTGGCAGACGTGCAGGATTTTTTGCAATTGCACTTTATAACTTCTCGTACAGAAATCCTACTTCTGCAGCGGACTATTATCCTTACAATAGTCCATGGGTATTGCGTGCGGGTGTTACAGCAGGTTTTTAAAAATAAACGCCTAATTTTTTACTCAGCGCCTGAAGATCTTCAAGCACTTTCTCATTTAACGGGATACCAGATTTTCTTCTTTCAATTTCACTTTCTCTCTCCGGGTCACCAGGTATAATTAAATGATCTTGCCCGGCAATAGTTTTAGCCGCCCTAAAACGACTTATCCAATTATCCATGTGGTGTTTAAAATCATCTACAGGTCTGAAGGCATCCACACGCATGGCGCCAAAAAAATGGCCAATTCCATCGCCAACAGGGTCAGCCGGAAGTGCCAGAAAACTTACAAATGGTGGAACCCAGGGGCCGTAGTTGGCGCCACTTAATACAGCTGAAAAAATGTCGACCCAGGCACCTAGGCAAAAACCTTTATGACTTCCATGTTCGCGATCACCTCCTAAGGGCAGCAACGCTCCGCCATCTTTTAATTCATTCGCATTTGTTGAAATGCTACCATCTTTCTTTTGTATCCAACCTTCTGGTGCTTCTTGATTTTTACGCTGTAAGATTTCAAGCTTACCATTTGCTGCAGTAGTGGTTGCAAAGTCGGCAACAAAAGGTGGTTGCTCGCCAGCAGGAATGGCTACGCAGATTGGATTGGTACCTAATAATCTTTCGACAGAAAATGTTGGCGCAACTAAGGGACTTGCATTAGTCATTGACATGCCAATCATATCGTGTTGCAACGCCATCATGGCATGATGACCTGCAATGCCAAAGTGATTTGAATTTTTAACAGCCACCCACCCCGTTCCGACTTTCGTTGCTTTTTCAATGGCTATTGCCATTGCTTTGGGCGCAACTATTAAACCGAGGCCACTATCTCCATCCACTACGGCCGTGCTTGGCGTTTCATGAACCACCTTAATATTGGGGTTGCTGTTTATTCGGTTGGCTTGCCAGAGCCTTACATAGCCAGATAATCGTGCAAGACCATGAGAATCGATACCCCGAAGGTCAGCATTAAGTAAAACATCAGCGGCTAGCTCAGCATCTTGTTTAGGGCAATTTATTTTCAAAAAAATATCAACTGCAAGTTGCCAAAGTTGTTGATGCTGAAAGATTGGGTGGCTCATGTGATTTTAGTAAGGTTTTCTTTCTGTTCGTTTTCTCATGTCAAACAAACAGAGAATTTCAATCGTATCATTTTGATACTGATAAAATTAAATATGATGCGGTGTCAGCAGCAGGCTTCTTACATTTTTCTTTTTGGAATAAGGTTTTCCAATTAATGGATATTTTAAAATCAATTCTACTCGATCTTCAATTTTTTCTAAAAACAGATAGGCTGTTTTAGATGAAAAGTTAACAAGTAAATGCTGGAAAATTTGGAGTGTATTTTTATAAAATCGCTTAGTTACAACTATTTTTTTCTCCATTCATCCAGATCTTTTTTATAACTATCCCACGAAATGGTTTTACCGAGGTCGGCTTCCGAGATGGCAGCATCTAATTCTTTAAGTTGGCCTTTTGTAAGGTGATCAACGCTATCTGCTTTAGAAGCATAGAAAGCAACGTCTTCCATCACTTGTTTTAAGATGGATTCATCCTGAATGGTCTCTAATAATTGATAAATTTTAGATTTAGCAAGTTCATTCATAGCATCGAAATTTGGTAAATCGAAGATACAAAAAAACACTATAGTTCAGTATTAACTATATATTCCATCCTAAAAGGCAATATTCAAGATTTTAGTGAAAATTAATCAAGTATTTATGGAAATTTACTCCTCGAGGCATCTAACTACTAAAATCTTAAAACAAATGAAAAATCAACTTTTATCATCAGCATTAGTAGTCAGTTCATTAGTAGCCATGGGGCAACCCGATAAACCGCTTGATTCCAAAATCACGGATGTAACTGTTTTTTTAAGTAAGGCTCAGGTTACACGTGAAGCTAAAACCAGGTTAGAGAATGGTAAAACCAACATAAGAATAACAGGTCTTACTTCATTATTAGATCCTCAAAGTATTCAGGTATCCGGGAAGGGTAACTTTACAATTCTTGGAATTAGTCATCAGCAAAATTATTTGAGTGAGTTTAACATGCCGAAATCGCTAAAGGCATTAAAAGATTCTGTTGAAACGCTTCAACGACAATTAGCGCTTGAGCAAAGTCAAAAAGAGATTCTGAACAAAGAGGAACAGATGCTACTCAGCAATCAAAAAATTGGTGGTACAAATCAAAATTTAACCGTGGCAGAATTGAAAGCAATGGCTGATTTTTATCGCAGTCGCCTGGGCGATATTGTGACTACCCGAATGAAGGAAGATGAAAAGATCAAAAAAATTAGCGAGCGCATTGCGAAACTTAACACGCAACTGCGTGAGCAAAATGAATTGTATCAAAGAAACACCAGTGAAATTGTTGTAAGTGTTTCCGCAGAGGCTAGTACACCGGCTGAATTGCAGGTTAAGTATGTAGTAGCGAATGCGGGCTGGAATGCAATTTATGACCTACGTGCGATCGATACAAAAAGGCCAGTGCAGTTAAACTACAAGGCGAATGTGTTTCAAAGCACGGGTGAAGAATGGAAAAATGTGAAACTTAAACTTTCAACGGCCAATCCAAATCAAAGCGGATTAAAGCCAGAGTTGTATTCTTGGTATCTAGATTTTTATAATCCGATTGTGTATGATAAGAGAAAATTAGCCAAAGAATTTGCTGGTGCAGCGATGCGCAGCGCGCCTGCTGAAGTTGCTATGGATAGCGAGGAATTACTCGAGGCAAAGAGTTCATCTGATTATGTTACAACGATTCAAACTACATTAAATACTGAATTTGATATTTCTATGCCCTACACAGTCTTGTCGGCATCAAAGCCAACCGTGGTTGATATTAAAGTCCATGATCTTAAGTCGGAGTATGTATATTCAGTAGCGCCAAAATTAGATGCGGATGCATTCTTATTGGCTAAAGCGACTGGATGGGAGGAATATAATTTATTGCCGGGTGAAGCTAATATTTTCTTTGAGGGAACCTTTGTCGGTAAGTCATTCATTGATCCCAACAATATCAAAGATACATTATCAATCTCGTTGGGTCGCGATAAACGGATTGTTGTCAAGCGTGAAAAGCTAAAAGATTTGACCTCACGTAATTTTATTGGCTCGACTAAAAAAGAAAGTTATGCCTGGGAGATTTCACTGCGGAATACAAAACAAGAAGCCGTAAAGATCATCATTGAAGACCAGATTCCAGTTTCTCAAAATGCACAGATTGAAGTTGGTGTATCTGATTTAGGTGGAGCGCAGTATAACAAACAAACAGGCAAGCTAACGTGGGAATTGGAGTTGAAGCCAAACGAAACTCGAAAATTGGTTTATAAGTTTGAAGTAAAATATCCAAAGGATAAACAGATTTCAGGTCTTTAAATCAAAAGAGTCAATAGATAAAGTTGCAGTATAAATTTTGCAGTCATCGCTCCCCTTAGTTATTGGGAGCGATGACTGCATTTTTTTATTTTGCCATCGAAGCTAACACACCCTCCTTGAGTGAATAAGATGAAACTTTGATTTGTTCAAACTGATATTTCGAAAGCAGGAAGTCTATAAGGGCGCAAGCCACTACAATCATATCCACACGCATTTCAATCATACCCGGAATTTGCATTCTCGCTTCGCGGTTCTTTACGAGTAGTTCACTATAAATTTCATGAAATGCTTCGATAGTTAGGGGAGTTTCTGGAAGCTCCCGAACGGGAATATTGTTTTGCGAGCAATAAATATCACTCAACGTATCAAATGTGCCAGAGGATCCAATTAGTTGCGTTGGTTTGTGTTTAGAAAGCTCTTCAAATAGTATTTCAAGTTCACTTGAAAAGAAATGATTTAGATTTTCAATTTCGTTATTTGTAATAGGATCATGTTTATGGAATTTTTCCAGCAGCCGTTGGCCGCCAATCTCAAAACTATGACTCCAGAAAATTTCATTTTCATTTCCAATAATAAACTCAACACTGCCACCACCAATATCCATAATCAATGACTTTTCAGCTCCCATGGCAATGGCGGCTCTAGAGCCTTTATAAATATATTCGGCCTCTTTTAGGCCGCTAATAATTTCGGTTCGAATGCCCGTTTCGGTCTCAATTAATTTGGCGACTTGCTCACCATTGCTTGCATTGCGAAACGCACTGGTTCCAAAGGCTTGAACATTTTCTATACCTGATTCACTGAGATTTTTTTTGAAAGATTTCATGGCATTCAATGCTCTTTTAATCCCACTTTCGGTAATATGGCCTTGATTAATACCGCCCATGCCAATCTTTACCGCAACCTTTTCACGATACGTGATTGTAAATTCTCCAGCTTCTATTTCGGCTATGAGAAGATGGAAGGTATTGGTACCCATGTCAATTATAGCCACTTTTTTCATGCACATATATTCAAGCTATCTAAGGTACAATTTCACCCGTAACAATACTTATATTTGAAATCAGTAATTACAGATTATGACAAAACGAAAAGTCAACTCAGAGATACTTCAGCCTAAGTTTGATGAACTGGAGCGAAAAAATCAGGAGTCTATTTTAGGTGGTGGTGAAAAACGAATAGCTCAGCAACACGCAAAAGGAAAGCTAACAGCCCGGGAGCGTGTGCAGTTACTTTTAGACGAAGACTCATTTGAGGAGTTAGGAAAGTTTGTAATGCATCGGAGCAAGGATTTTGGTTTGGACAAAGAGCACTACCTCGGAGATGGGGTTGTGACTGGCTACGGAACGATTGATGGCAGATTGGTCTATGTTTTTTCTCAAGACTTTACAGTTTTTGGAGGTTCGCTTTCAGAAACCCATGCTGAAAAGATTGTGAAGGTTATGGAGCTGGCAATGAAAAATGGGGCGCCTATAATTGGACTTAACGATTCTGGTGGTGCTCGTATACAAGAAGGTGTGGTTTCTCTTGGTGGCTATGCCGATATTTTTTATCGCAACGTGATGGCTTCAGGAGTTGTGCCTCAATTATCTGCAGTGATGGGGCCTTGTGCGGGGGGTGCGGTTTATTCTCCTGCCATGACCGACTTTATTTTTATGGTTGAGAATACATCCTTCATGTTTGTTACCGGACCTAATGTTGTAAAAACAGTAACACATGAAAATGTAACAGCAGAAGAATTGGGTGGAGCCTCAGCCCATAGCACTAAAAGCGGAGTAACACATTTTACAAGTGCCAATGAGGCCGAATGTATTGGTCAGATCAAAAAATTGTTTAGTTACATTCCGCAAAATTGTGAGGATGGCGTTCCGAACTTACCCTATATAATAAGCAATGAAAAAAGGGCGGCATTAAATGAAATAATTCCATCTAATCCCAATCAACCGTACGACATGCGTGATGTTATTGACGGTGTAGTTGATGAGCAAACGTTTTTTGAAGTTCATAAGAATTTTGCGGAGAATATTGTTGTGGGTTTTTCGCGATTAGCCGGCAGAAGCATTGGCATTGTTGGTAACCAACCGGCATCGATGGCTGGGGTGTTAGATATTGATGCCAGTGTAAAGGCTGCGCGGTTTGTTCGCTTTTGCGATTGCTTTAATATTCCCTTGCTGGTGCTTGAAGATGTTCCTGGATTTCTGCCCGGTACGGATCAGGAATGGAATGCAATTATTACAAATGGAGCTAAACTTCTATATGCCTTTTCAGAAGCAACAGTACCTCGTGTAACCGTGATTACCCGAAAGGCTTATGGCGGTGCTTACGATGTAATGAACTCGAAGCACATTGGTGCTGATATGAATTATGCCTGGCCAACAGCCGAAATTGCCGTGATGGGCGCGAAGGGTGCATCTGAAATAATTTTTAAGAAAGAAATTTCAGAAGCAGAAAACCCAGAAGCCAAGTTGAACGAGAAAGTAGATGAATATACCCGTAAGTTTGCCAATCCTTTCCGGGCAGCCCACCGAGGGTATGTTGATGAAGTAATTTATCCGGACCAAACCCGCGAGAAATTAATCCGGGCATTTGCTATGTTGGAGAATAAAGCAACCAAGCTCCCTAAAAAGAAGCACGGAAATATTCCTTTGTAGATAAAAGGAAGGGGCGATAGGCCATTGACGCGTATCTACAATATTCGATTTATAGTCTATTTTTATTAGATTTACTGAATAGATAAAACGATTTATGAGTACAATAACAATAGATGTATTGAACGATAAGATATTCGATCTATTAAAGGAGTTAGAAACATTGAATCTTATTCGGGTAAAAAGAAATGATCAACCGCATCCTCAATTAAAAGAGCGACCGTCTTTGTATAAGGGAGTGCTATCTCCTGAGGTAGCCGACAGGTTACAAAAACTTATAAATGAGTCTAGATCTGAATGAAGGTAACTTATTTAATCGATTCAAATGTTTTTATCGACTATTTGGGAAATAAGTTTAATGCCATTGCTTCTAAAAAATTGGATAAGATTTTTGATTCTGGTTTCCATTTTTCAATTATTTCTCGAATTGAAGTATTGGGATTTGATGCTACTGAAGAAGAATTGTTGGAGTTGAGAGGGTTCCTATCGTTTGGCGTTATTCATCATCTTACAGAAGATATAACAGAAAAAGTAATTTCAATAAGGCAGCAAGCAAAGGCAAATCAAAAGAAGAACAAACTCCTTGACGTTATTATTGGGGCAACGGCATTGGTTCATAATCATGTTCTGATTACCTCTAACGTTGAAGATTTCGATAGTATTTCTGAATTAAAAGTGCTTAATCCGAGAAAATGGAATGGTGCACTTTCGGATGAAGACTTGGAATCTTTAATAGATGCGATATGACTCTTCTAGATGCTCAGCAACAAGTTGACCAATGGATAAAATTACACGGAGTTCGTTATTTCAATGAGATGACCAACATGGCTATACTGACTGAAGAAGTAGGCGAAGTAGCGCGCATTATGGCTAGGCGGTATGGAGAACAATCAGAAAAAGAATCTGATAAGAGTAAAGATCTTGGTGGTGAAATGGCTGATGTACTTTGGGTGTTAATTTGTCTGGCAAATCAAACCGGAGTTGATCTTACCAAAGCCTTTAAAGAAAATCTCGAAAAGAAAACATTACGTGATAAAGATCGACACCATCAAAATCCCAAATTAAAGTAGCGTACTCCAAATTAGCACACAAGGCTATTGTTAACCAGTTTCGGTACTATATGATACTGATCTTCTGTTAAACAAAACTCAATGTCCTTGTGAATGTTTAGCCTGTTCAGCCTCTTAACGTGACTCGAAGTTTGAAGCATCCCCATCAAATTATTTTTTGCCTGATTATATAGGTTTTGAGCAACAAGGGGAGCATCGCAATCAGGTTCAATATGATTCTTAAGTTTTTCTACCAACGCGCCAGCAAACAACGTATCCTCAAGATTTACTTTTCCTTTCCAGCCAGCACAAACTATAAGGATGTTATTGCGGCTAAATAGGAGGTAACGAACCACGGAAGAGAGATTGAGGAAGCTACCTACTATAATTTCTCTCGCTTGCTTGGATTTCTCAATGGCTTGAGTTCCGTTGGTTGTGGTAAAAGCGATTTTTAATCCACGCACCTGATCGCCCATGTATTCGAAGGGTGAGTTGCCTTTATCGAAGCCTTCTACTTTTTTTCCATCACGCTCACCGGAAATGATATAGCCACGCATTTTCATTTCTCTACATTCATCTAAATTTGCAATGGGCACAATACTTTCAGCACCATGTGCAAAAGCGGTAACCATGCAGGAGGTGGCGCGAAGAATATCTACAACTACTACAGTTTTGTCTTCTAAACTATATAATGGCAATAACTCCGGACTGAGACAAACATCTATTGTCTTAACTTTGATAGGGTTGATTTCTTTGAGGGTCATGATGGGCAACTATGGTTTGTACTTCTTATTTTGAAGCCTGTGAAAATCTAACTTGGTATTACCGAAATTAATTAATAAACCTATTTCAAGATTATAAGCTTCAAGGTAGTTAATCGCTTGAGCCAAATGTGCTGGTTCTAATTTTATTTGAGCTTTTAATTCAACACTAATTTTATCTTCAATCAATAAATCCGCTCGCCTTGTTCCAACTTGTTTAGTCGTATAGAATATAGGCATCTCGAATTCACGTTCAAAACTAATTCCCTGCAACTTCATTTCATGCTCTAACGATCGCTGGAAAATTACCTCTTGAAAACCGTTGCCAAGTTTATTATGCACTTCCATAGCACACCCTATAATACGCCCTGTTAATTCAGAGTATTTGTATTCAGGTTTTATCATTAAAAGTTAAGGATTTTATAGAACGGATGCTATCAATCATGTCACATCATATTAATCACACGAATCATGGTTTAGACAATCAACGGAAGTTTGCTTACGGCAGCCTTTAACAATCTTCCTCTAACATCAACAAAAATTTCTGAACCGGGTGTAGAGAATTCTTTAGTTACATAGCCTAGTCCGATTCCAATGCTTAACATGGGTGATTGAGTGCCTGAAGTAACTTTGCCAATCGTGTTCCCAGCTGAATCCTTAAGCAAGTAATCATGACGGGGAATACCTTTGTCAATCATTTTAAAGCCTATTAATTTTTTATTGACACCTTCTTCTTTTTGCTTTTTCAGGGCAGCTGAGTTAGTAAATTCTTTTGTGAATTTAGTTATCCAACCTAATCCAGCTTCTAGTGGTGAGGTAGTATCATCTATATCATTTCCGTAAAGACAGAAACCCATTTCTAATCTTAGTGTATCG
>Ga0163154_10008621_pt1 | contig 11822 bp, 7 predicted proteins | sample OliLakLV19MP9P1_FD_148649 | JGI IMG/M metagenome (GOLD analysis project Ga0163154, IMG submission 148649) | Freshwater microbial mat bacterial communities from Lake Vanda, McMurdo Dry Valleys, Antarctica - Oligotrophic Lake LV.19.MP9.P1 | ecosystem: Environmental > Aquatic > Freshwater > Lake >... | reverse complement strand
CTTCGTACGTGAACTCGGGCCCGCGGAAGTTCACGTACGAAGACGTCAAGTTCGTCAACCTCTTGGTTTCGCTCAACAACGTCGCGGAGGGAATCGAGCCGCCGTATCCACCCGAGCGCTTCAAGGACAAGTTCGTGCTCGTCGGCATCCACGCCGAGGGTTACGAGGACATCCACCCGACGCCGTTGTCGCGCCAGTTCCCCGGGGTGGAGCTGCACGCGACGGCGCTGGACAACCTGCTGTCGGGCGACACGCTGCGCGAGCTCGGGTACACACGCACGGCTGGCGTGCTCGCGGCGGGGCTCGCGGTCGCGCTGGTGTTCGCGTTGCCTGGCGTCGTCGCGCCGTCGATCGCCCTCGCCGCGGCGTTGCTCGTGCTGCTCGGCGGCGCGTTCCTGGCGTTTGGCGCGGGTCTCGTCGTACCCGTGGCGGCGCCGGTGCTGGGCCTCGCGCTGGGCGGCGGCGGCAGCTTCGTGTGGCGCGTCGGCGTCGAGGGCCGCCAGCGGCGCGAGATGCGCCGCGCATTCTCGTCGTACATGGCGCCGGAGGTGCTCGCGGAGGTGCTGGCGAACCCCGACCAGGTGGCGTTGGGCGGCGAGGCGCGCGAAGTGACGCTCTTCTTCAGCGACCTCGCGGGGTTCACTGGCCTCGCGGAGCACGTCGGCCCCGAGGAGCTCGTGCGCTTCCTGAACGACTACTTCACGCGCATGTGCGAGCCGCTGCTCGCCGAGCACGGCGTGATCGACAAGTTCATCGGTGACGCGATCATGGCGCTCTTCGGTGCGCCGCTGCGCGGCACGCCCCACGCGGCGAACGCGGTGCGCGCGGCGCTCGTGGCGAGCGCCGTCAGCGTCGAGATCGCGAGGGAACTCGAGGCCGCCGGGAAGCCTGCGATCGAGACCCGCATCGGCCTCCACTCGGGCACGGCAATCGTCGGGAACATGGGCTCGGCGAAGCGCTTCGACTACACGGCGATCGGCGACGTGGTGAACCTGGCCTCGCGCCTCGAGGGCGCGAACAAGGCCTTCGGGACCCGCATCCTCGTCAGCGAGACGACGTGGGCTGCCGGCGGCGCCGGCGTGGTCGGGCGCGAGGTCGGCCTGGTCGGCGTGAAGGGACGGGACGAGCCGATCCGGGTGTACGAGCCCTGGGCGCTCGCGGCGGACCTCGACGCGGCCCAGCAGGCGGCCCAGAAGGCGGCCCTGGAGCACCACGCCGAGGCCCTCGGGCACTTGCGCCAGGGGGCGCTCACCGAGGCCCGCCGCGCCTTCGAGGCCCTCGCCGCCGCTCGCCCGGACGACGTGCTGGTCGCCCGTTACGTCGAGCGCTTGTCCGACCCGACCTGGGACGGGGTCTGGCGCCTCGACTCGAAGTGACTTCTGCACGTTCCCGGGGCCGGTTGCGCTATCTTCCCTGCCCATGAAGCACGCCCCGCGGCCGTCCGTAATGCCCAACCGTTCACGTGTCGCCCTCACGGGCGTCGCGCTCCTCGCCGTGGTCTTCGGCGGCGGCGGCTTCGCGCTCGCGGCGCAGGACAAGGGCGACTCCCTGACCGTGACCCGCAAGGCGGCGAAGCTCCGCAACGCCAAGCGCACTTTCGCGCCCGCGGTCGCGGACCTCGTCGAAGGCGACAGGCTGGTGGTCGAAGCCGAGGACGGCGCGTGGTTCAGCGCGACCTACGCGTTGGCCTCGGGGCCGGTGACGGGTTTCGTCCACAAGGGTGACGTCTCCGCGAAGAAGGACGTGCGCTTGTCCGGTGAGGGGGTGCGCGAGAACTACTCGTCGTCCGAAGCCGCGGCCGCGCGCAAGGGCTTCAGCCCACAGGTCGAACGCGAGCACCGCGCGAACAACCCTGGCCTCGAGGCCGCATTCCAGGCCGTCGACAAGATCCAGGCGCGCGTCGTGACGGACGCCGAGGTCTTCGCGTTCATCAGCGAGGGTGGCCTGGCCCAGGGTGGCAGCGCGACGGGTGGTGGGCAATGAATCGCCAGAGCCTCAAGACCTACACGACCTTGGCGGTGTTCGTCCTGCCGATCCTCGCGTGCGCGGGCGTGATGAACGCCATGGAGCAAGCCACCGACGAGAGCTCGATGGAGGGCAAGTTCATCCGCGGCGCGAACCGGATGCGGAAGTCCTTCCAGGACCTCGACCCGAGCGAAGAGCACTTCATCGGGCGCTCCGTCGCCGCCCAGATCCTGTCGATGCCGGAGTACCCGCTGGCGCAGGACGAGCGGCTCAACACCTACCTCAACCACATCGGCCTCGCCGTGGCGGCGACGAACGAAGACGTCCTGCGGCCCTTCCTCGACTACCGCTTCGCGGCGCTCGAGACGGAGGAGGTCAACGCGTTTGCGTGCCCCGGCGGCACGATCCTCATCACGCGCGGGCTCCTGAAAAAGGCCTCCAGCGAGGACGAGCTCGCCGCCATCCTCGCCCACGAGATCGCGCACGTGACGCTCCGGCACGGCCTGGAGGCGATCAAGAAGGGGAACATGACCGAGGCCTTCAAGTACCTCGGCGCGGGCGCGGCGCAGGCGACGATGGGCCCCGAGGAGCTTGCAAAAGTCACGGGCATCTTCGGCGACTCGATCGACGACATCGTCACGTCGTTGATCACGAAAGGCTACTCGCGCGAGGCCGAGGCCGAGGCCGACGCGTTGGGCCGCAAGTTCCTCGCCGGCACGGGTTACGACCCCGAGGCGCTGCGGCGTGTGCTCGCGAAGATGGGCGGTGAGGGAGGCTCGGGCGGTATGTTCGCCACGCACCCGTCGCCGGAGACGCGGATCCAGTCGCTCGGCGCGCCGGTGGCTTACGCCGAGGATGCCGGAGCCGCCTCGAAGCGCGCGACGCGCTTCCGCGCCAAAGCGAACTAGGGGCTGCGCGATCGCGCCGCTTCGATGAATACCTGGCTCGAACTGGCCGCCTGGCTCGGGGGCTGGGCGCTCGCGACGTATCTGCTGACGCTGGTGCTGCAGCGCCTGGTACTGCGCCAGCACCCGCTCGCGATGACCGTGGCGGCGGCGCGCAACCTGCTGCTGCCGCTGTTCGTGGGCGTGATGATCGCGATCCGGGTCGCCGACCGTGGCCCGGAGGACACGCTGCGTCGTGTGCTCGAGACCTTCATGTGGATCGCAGTGATCCACGTGGTGCTCTCGTTCGTGCGCAACACGGCGCTCGTCAAGAACGAAGCTGGAGGCCAGCGCTCGGCGATCCCGAAGCTCCTCGTCGACATCCTGCGCCTGTTGCTCGTCCTGGTCGGCGCGGCGATCGTCGTCTCTTTCGTTTGGGGTGCGGACCTCGGCAGCCTCATCACCGCGATCGGCGTCAGTTCGATCGTCCTCGGCCTCGCGCTGCAGAACACGCTCGACAACGTGATGGCCGGGATCGCGGTGCTGTTCGAGCACCCGTTCGGGGTCGGCGATTGGATCAAGGTAGGCGACCTCACCGGCGAGGTCACGGAGATGAATTGGCGCTCGGTGCGGGTCCGCACGCGCGACCAGGACCTCGTCGTGGTCCCGAACTCGGTCATCGGCAAGGAGACGATCGTCAACCTGTCCCGACCGAGCCGCGCGCACGGCGAACGCGTGACGCTCGGCTTCGGCTACGACGACCCGCCGAACAAGGTCAAGCGGATCATGCAGAGCGTCGCGCTGCGCACACGCGGCGTCGTCGCTCAGCCAACGCCGGTCGTGCACGTCGTCAAGTACAACGATTTCACGATCGACTACGAGGTCTGGTTCTTCATCGAGGACTTCGAGCGCGAACCCGAGGTCCTGGACGAGTTCATGACGATGGTCTGGTACGCCGCGAAGCGCAACGGCCTGACGATCCCGTACCCGATCCAGACGGCGTTCGAGACCTCGGTCGAGCCCGTGCCGAAGCCCGACGTGCAGCGGACCTTCCGCGACTCGCTCGGTGGGGTGCCCGTCTTCGTCCCGCTCAGCCCCGAGGAGCTCGAGTCGCTCAGTCACGATGCCATGCGCGAGGACTATGGCCGCGGTGAGCGCGTCGTGTCCCAGGGCGACAAGGGGGACTCGTTTTTCCTCATCCAAGAGGGCACCGCCATCGTCTCGGCCCGCGACGCGGAGAACGCGGAGCGCGAGGTCGCGCGCCTCGGCCGCGGTGAGTTCTTCGGTGAGATGTCGGCGCTGACGGGCGAGGTCCGCTCGGCCAGCGTCACCGCCGCGGACGACCTCGGCGTGCTCGTCCTGCACAAGTCGGCCTTCCGGCGCATGCTGGCCGCGCGCGCCTCGCTCGCCCAGGAGATGGCCGAGATCGTCGAGGCCCGCCGCCAGGGCCTGCGCGCGGTGCAGGACATGCGGGGCGTGCCCACCGAGCAGCGCGAGTCCATCCGGCGCGGCGCGAGCGAGCTCGTCGGGCGCATCAAGCGGTTCCTCGGTGTCTAATCGCCGGGCTCGGGATCTGACCCCGGCAGAGACCGCCAATTGGCGCCTCCGCGCTGGCCCGGGCCGCCCCGGTCCGCCAACATGACGGCCCCGGAACCCGTGGTACACCTGCTCCCCGAACCCGTCCCAGGCCTCCGGCCGCGGCGCCGCGCATCGATGCCCGTTCTCACCGTCACGACCCGCGCGGAGGCCGAGCGCGAGGTGGCGCGCGAGGTCGTCGAGCTCGTCAGCGCCACTGGCCAGCAAGGCGCACCCTGCGTGCTGGGCCTCGCCACCGGCGGGACGATGGTGGGGGTCTATGCAGCCCTCGTGGCGGTCGCGCGCCAGCGGTCGGTGTCCTGCGCGCACGTCGACACCGTGAACCTCGACGAGTACCTGGGCCTCGGGCCGGAGCACCCGCAGAGCTTCGCTGCCTTCATGCGCGAGCACCTCTTCCGCCACCTCGACCTCGACCCGAGGCGCTGCGTCGTGCCCGACGGCGTGCGCGCGGCGCGTGAGCCCGTCGTCGTCGCGCGCGAACTGGAGGCGCACATCGCGCGCCTCGGCGGGATCGACCTGCAGCTCCTCGGGCTCGGCCGCAATGGGCATCTCGCGTTCAACGAGCCCGGCGCCTCCCATGTGAGCCGCACCCGCGTCGTCGCGCTTGCCCAGGCGACACGCGAGGACGCGGCCAGCGCGTTTGGCGACCTCGCTCACGTCCCGCGGCGGGCGATCACGCTCGGCCTCGGCACGATCCGCGCCGCGCGCCGGTTGCGTGTGCTCGCCTTCGGTGCTGCGAAGGCCACCGCGGTGGCCACCGTCTTCCATGGCGCGGTCCTCCGGGCCAACCCGGCGAGCGCGCTGCGCAAGCACGGCAATGTGCACCTCTGGGTCGACGCGGACGCGGCGCGGCACGTCCCGGAGGCCGCGCTGACGCCACGCGACGGCGGCAACCGCTGACGCGCTCCGATGCCGACACAAAACGAATCGGCGGCCCCCGAGGCGCAGGGTGGCCTCGACCTGCCGGGGGGCTTTGGCCTCCTCGACGCCGCGGTCATCCTCGGTGTGCTGATCGGGGTGACGTGGCTGGGGCACCGCCTCTCCGGCCGGCAGAAATCGACCCACGACTTCTTCCTCGGCGGGCGGCGCTTGCCGTGGTACGCGGTCGCGGCGTCGATCATCGCGACGGAGATCTCGGCGGTGACGTTCGTGTCGCTGCCGTCGGTCGTGGCGCGACCGGGTGGCAACATCACGTACCTGCAGATCGGGCTCTTCGGCTCGCTGATCGCGCGCGCGCTCGTCGCGTGGCTGCTCGTGCCTCGTTATTACGAGCGCGAGGTGTACAGCCCGTACGACTGGATGGGCAATCGCCTCGGCGAAGGTGTGCGCCGGGCCACGACGGGTTTGTTCGCAGTCGGCGCGGTGCTGGGCCAGGCCTCGCGTGTCTACCTCGCGGCGAAGCTCGTCGAGGTGTTGCTCTACGAGCCGCTGCACGGCCTGGTCGAGCGCTTCGGCGGCACGCCGATCATGTGGGCCATCCTCGCGATCGGCTTCGTCGCGGTGGTCTGGACTTGGATGGGGGGCATCGCCACGGTCGTATGGACGGACGCGATCCTCTTCCTCTTGTTCCTCGTCGGAATCTTCACGATCCTGGTCGCAGCGCTCGGCGGGCTGCCGGTCGGGCTCGGCGAGGTCCTCGCGAACGCGGCCGAGGCGGGCAAGTTGAAGCTCATCGCCGCCGCACCGCCGGCGACCTCGGAGCTGTCGTTTTTCCCCTGGCTTTTCACCGAGGCCGACACGCTGTGGGCCGCGCTCTTCTTCGCGAGCTGGGGCATGGTCGGGCCCTACGGCACCGATCAGATGATGGTGCAGCGCTTGCTGTGCTGCCGCGATGTGAAATCGGCGCAGAAGGCGATGCTGGCGAGCTATTGCGCGATGATCGTGACGATCCTCGTCGCGGGGGTCGGGATCGCGCTCTGGGCGTGGTACGACGCGTTCCCGCCGACGGGCGCCGTCGCGGCGTTCCTGGGCGAGGACGTCGAACGGACGCTGCCGCTTTTCGTGCGGGAGATCCTGCCCGCTGGGTTGCGCGGGCTCGTCGTCGTCGGCGCGTTGGCTGCGGCGATCTCCAGCCTCGACTCGGTGCTCGCCGCGCTCGCGCAGACGACGCTGCACGCGTTCGTGGAGCCATTCCAGCGTTGGCGTCGCACGTCGAGCGGCCTCTCGCCCCTGGACGTCGAGGGTGCGGGCGCGCGCTCGCTGTTCACCAGCCGCATGCTGGTGCTCTTCTGGGCCGTGCTGCTCTGCGCCGCGGCGATCCAGATCGAGGCCGTGCGCGGGAACTACATGTCGCTCCTGCAACTTGCGTTGGCGAGCGCCGGGTTCACGGGCGGGGCGATGTTGGCGGCGTTCGCCCTCGCATGCCTACCGGGCCGCCGCGGCGCGGAGGGGTTCCTGTGGGCGGCGCCCTTGTCGGTGCTGACGGTCGTGTTCGCGACGTTCCATCCGCCCGCGTCGACGTGGGTCTACCCTACGAGCAAGTGGGCGGCCGCGGTGTTCATGGCGCTCTGGCTGCCCTTCGGCCTCGCGCGGCGCCCGCGCCCGGTCGGGGCGGCGCAGACGCTCGTGCTCGCCTTCTATCTGTTCCTGCTGACGCGCCTCGCGAAGGTCGGGGACGTCGTCGACGGACGTTCGGTGAGTTGGCCCTTCTACGTGCCGATCGGCTGTACGGTCGCGTTTGTGTTCGCGCTGGTGCTCGATCGACCGCCGGTGCAGCCCCAGCGGCGCGCGCGCGCCTGAGACGATGCAGGTTTCCAGTTTCCCCATACAGCGGCGCGCGCTGCTCGGCGCGCTCAGCGCGACGGCGTTGTTCGCTGCCGCGAGTTGTCGCTCGACCGGGACGAGCAAGCGCGAGGCGCGCAAGGCGCTCGCCGTGCACGTCGCGCGCTCGAGCTGGCGCGAGCCCCACGAGCTCCTCGCGTTGATCGACGGCGCGGCCGAGGTCGGTTTTGGCACGGTCGTGTTCGAGGACCGCCGCGACGGCACGGTCGTCCATCCGAGCGCGTTCGAGCCATGGTCCGAGGACCTGAACGGCGTCGACCCTGGTTGGGACCCGTTGGCCCTCGCGCTGGGCCGCGCGCGCGAGCGGGGGCTGCGTTTCCTCGTCGCCATGCAGGTCGTGCCCGTGTGGAGCGGCGCCGCGCCGCCGCGCGAGCCTCAGCACCCGTGGCACGTCCTGCGCGGTTGGCGCTGGGTGGATGCGAGTGGTAAGGAGCAGGCGCTGCGGCCGGGCGCGCTCGTGTCGCTCGACCCGTGCCTGCCGGAGGTGCGGCAATACGTGGCGAGCGTCGTGCTCGAGGTGCTGCGCCGTTACGACATCGACGGCCTCGTGCTGGTCGACGCGCGTTATCCGAACGACTACCCGTCGGTGCCCCGTGGCGACAACGGCGACCCGCCGCAGAGCGAGCGCACGCTCGCCCTCTACCGCGACGCGACGGGCCTCGCCCCGGTCGACGACGTTGGCGCGTGGCGGCGTTGGCGCGCGACGCAGCTCACGGAGCTCGTGCGCCTCGTGCGCGATGGCGCGCGCGCCGTGCAGGGGCGCGCGCGTGCGCCGGAGCTCATCGCGGAGGTCCTCCCCGACCTCGAGACCGCCCGGATGCAGCACCAGGACTGGCGCGCGTGGCTCGACCAGGGCCTCGTCGATGCCATCGCCCCGCTCGACGACGGCCGCCGCGACCCGAACCTCTTGCGCGTGCGAATGGAGCTCTGGCGCGAGCGCACGTTGGGCGGCGCGCGGGTCCTGCCCGCGTTGCGGGTGGACACGTCGCCGGCAGCGCTCGCGGACGACGGCGCGAACGCGCGCGCGCCATTGCTGGACGGAGTCTGGAGCGCGCGCCTCGCGGCGCTGCGCGAGGCCGCGGGTTCGGTGCTGGTCACGGGCGCGGAGCCGTGGCTGCGGAGCGGCCTCCCGGACTTCGCCATGGGCGCGCGGCCGGACGAGGGCTCTCTGCGTGAGCGTGACGGGTCGTCGGCCTCGGCCCGCGAAGTCCTGGCCGCCGCGCTGGCGGGGCGCTGAGTTCAGCAACCCAGCAAGGGCTTCCGCAGCGTCTTTTGGCATCGTTTGTGGCAGGGAGTGCTCACAGCGCCATGACGACTTCCAGCACCTCCGGTGCGGGCGCCTCGATGGGCTGGAATTCGGCCTGCTGCAACCAAACGGCGATCTCGTCCAGCCCCGTCATGCGGCGCAGGGCGGCGCGGTGCACGTCCTCTGGGATGCCGTGACTCCAAGGTCCTGCGGAGGCCAGTCGTGCAAGGCGAGCCGCGTGGTCGTTCACGAAGCGCTCGACGTCGTCCGGAGTCGGGCGCGGGAAGGGGCTCGGCGCTTGACTCACTCCCGTCACGTACGGACCGCTGTCGTCGGTGTGGATGTCCTTGCGGCGCGCGAGCAGCTCCAGCAGAAACAGTGCACCGAGCGTGCCGAGGCCGTGCACGAGCGTGACCTTGCCGTCGATCGCCAGCACGCCGATACGACCAGGCTCGACGCCGAGGCCTTCGACGACCGCGCGGCCGAGGGCCAGCGACACCGAGGGCGAGCCATTCGGGCGGAACCGCGCCGGTTGGCCGCCACGCGTCGCGTCCGTCAGGATGCGGTCCCCGCGATGATGCACGACATCGCGGTTGCGGCCGCCGAGCTCGATCCGCCGTGTGTCGACGCCCTGCACGTGGCCGACGATGTCGCCGGTGATGCGATCGACGACCTCCATCGTCGCCTCGTCGGCGATGTTCGAATGCAGCGTGCCGTACTCGTAGCGGAGCTCGATCGCCGCCGAGGGCACAAATCGACCGGCACCCGAGCGTTCGACCAATTCCTCCTCGCTCATTGCTTCCAGGAGGCGCGCGCCGAAGTGCGGGCCGAGCTCGGCCTCGATGCCAGGCGGCACGATGGCATCGACGTCCTGAGGCCGGACGTAGGCACCCGCGCAAGCCAGGACCAAGGCCTGTTGCACGAGGACCGAAGGCCGGAAGCCATAGGGCGCCGAAGCGAGCGTACCCTCCTTGCCGAGCCGCGCCATCGTGCGCAGCACATGGTCTTCGCCGGGATCTGTTACGACGAAGCCGAAGCGAGTTGTATCGCCGCGGCGCCCGCCGCGCCCGATGCGTTGCAAGAGGCTGGCGACGTCGGACGGCACATCGGCCAGCAATACGTAGTCCACCGTACCGATATCGATCCCCATCTCGAGCGTCAACGTGGCAAAACATACGCCGACGCGCGCCGCGAGGAAATGGCGCTCCGTGCGCTCGCGCACGTCGCGCGCGAGCGAGCCGTGGTGCGCAAAGACGGCGTCACCGAAGCGTGTCTGGCCCGCGAGCTTGGAGCTCAGCGTCTCGACTTGGTTGCGACTGCGACAGAAGACGAGCACCTTGCGCAGCCCGTGTTCCAGGAGCGTGTCGAGGTGCGCGCGCATCTGCTCCGGCGCGCGGCCGTCGAAGCCTCGCCCCACGAGCTTGCGCGCGCCCGGCACGACGACGACCGCGGGATCGACGAGGTACCGCGCGGCGAGCTCTTGCGGCCGATCCACCGTCGCGCTGGCCGCGACGCGTTGCAGGGCGCAGCTGCTGACCTGCGTGAGACGGTGCAAAAGGACACGAAGCTGGTCCCCACGCGGTGTACCGTCCAACACGTGCACCTCGTCGACGACGACGAGCCGCGTCGCTGCGAGCGCGGACGGCCGCCGCGAGAGCAGCGAGTCAAGCGCTTCGGGCGTCACGATCGCGATGGACCGGATTTGGCCGTCCGAGCGCTCTTTGTGTTCTCCCGTATAACGCCCGAACGGGACATCCACGAGCGACATTGGCGCTTCGAGGCGACGTTTGAGGTCGTTGGCCAGGGCCCGCGTCGGCGAGACGATCAACACCGAGGCCGGCGCCGCGCCGTGCGCCAGGACGATCTCCGCGGCGGGCGCGGCATAGGCCTCGGTCTTGCCGCTCGCTGTCGCCGAGCAGAGGAGCACGTCGCGCCCGGTGAGGATCAGCGGGATCGCCTCCTGTTGCACTCGGGTCAAGCCGGGGAAGCGGCCGAACCAAGGGCCGAACGTGCGCGGCAGCAGGCGACGGTCGACGCTCAAACGAAGGGGCTCCAACCAGCTGCGGGCGGCCGGTTCGATCTCACGGCCGACGGGTCCAGGGAGCGACCCGCGCGCGCGGCGTCCAGCAAGAGCACGACCGCGCGCACGACCACGCGGAACGTCGCGTCCCCGGCGCGGACCGCGCGTTGCACGCGCTCGTGCACGCGCCGCAGCACGTCTTCGGTCGGGCGCGTCGTCGGGTAGGCGCGTTCGTACAGCGCTGCGATCCGGCGCACCAGCTCGGCGAGGTCTTGCGGCAAAAGAGGCGCGAGGCGCAGGTCGTAGCGCTGCGAGTGGGTCAGGCGCCGGAAGCTCTGTTCGATCTCTGGCAACGGTGTCAACGCGAAGACGCCGACCAGTGGCAGCTCTGCGCGATAACGCAGCGGGAGCGCCTTGTGGACATCGTGGCCGCCGCGATAGAGCTGCTCGGGGTCGAAGGCGAGGTCCTCCGGCGCCATCATCACTGCGGCGTAGTGCTGGAACACCTCCAGCGCGAGCTTGCGCTCCGCCGAGCCGAGGGTGTCGACACGCTCGACCTCGTCGAAGCACAGGGCCAGGCCCGTGAGGCCCGCGTCCTGGCACCAGGCCGCGAGCGTCCCGATCAGGTGCGTGTACATCCGCCCGTAGGTGCGGTAATCCGACATGGTCAGGAGGGACTGCCCGCGCCAGCCGACCTTCTGCAGGCACTGGTTCAAGACGTCAATGGAGAGCGGCAGGCCCCGCACGTAGTCACCCATGTACTCGGTCAGGAGCGGCACACCAAAACGCACGGCGCAGAGGTACGGGCTGAAAAAGCGGCTGGCCGCGCGGCCGTCGTGGCGGTAATGGTCCTCGCTGTCCGCCAGTCGGTCGAGGATGTGCTCGATCCCGGGCTGCGCGTGTTCGAGCGTGCGCACACGATCGGCGCTGGCTTGATAGAGCCGCAGCGGATGGTGCAGCCCGTACTCGACGGGGTCGAGCGTCACGCGCACGACGGCGTAGCCGCGTTCGAGCGCGAGCTGCTCGGCGGCCTCGAGCAAGTGTGTCTTGCCCGAGCCGTAGTCGCCCCAGACCACTCGACAGCCCTGCTTGGCGGCCAGCATCGCGTCGATCGATGCCAGCTCCGCGTCGCGGGAGACGGTGTACTCTCGCACGCCGCGCGCTGGGACGACGCCGAGGCGGAGCGCCTCGAGGGTCTGCCAGGCATCGGCCGCGTCGAGCGGTGGAAGGGGAGTGACTGCGAGCTCGTGTGAGGGGCTAGGCTCGTGCCCGCGTTTGGCCTCCAGGGAGCCAATGGAGAGGGCGACCCCTATTTCGAATAGGGGTGGAG
>Ga0163154_10008618_pt1 | contig 11823 bp, 2 predicted proteins | sample OliLakLV19MP9P1_FD_148649 | JGI IMG/M metagenome (GOLD analysis project Ga0163154, IMG submission 148649) | Freshwater microbial mat bacterial communities from Lake Vanda, McMurdo Dry Valleys, Antarctica - Oligotrophic Lake LV.19.MP9.P1 | ecosystem: Environmental > Aquatic > Freshwater > Lake >... | reverse complement strand
GACCAATGTAGCGTCCGTTTGTAGGCATAAATTCGCTGACACGCCATTGTGCGTCCCACCATTTGCCCGTTTTCTAGGAAGATTTTCGACATTTTTAGAACGTGCGTGTAATGTGACATTGGCGAAGTACTACGTCTTGGCTGGGGACGCGAACTCCAGCCCGTCTATATTCTCTTGAAAGGTTCTTAACACTGGAAATGTTATACATGCGCTATACTCAGAGGCAGGTAGGATGATTCAGTTATATCGGTCTGCAACAACCTATTTTTGAACAGAACCTGCTCAATCAAGGGACATTGCGATGCAGCACAGGGGAAAATGGATGAAACGTTTCGCAGCGGTCATGAGTATCATACTTCTGGTTCTGTTCGCGGTGTCAACCGCGGCGCAGAACCCGACCCCGCCGCCAGTAGAAACTCCGACCCTTTCTCCCACGGAAACCCCGTTGCCGACCGAGACTTTAGCACCCACTGCAACGTCTGTTCCACCTACAGAAACTGAAACCCCAAGTCCATCGCCTCAACCAACCAATACACTTCTCTCCACCGATGCACCGACCAGTACTTATACTTCTACGGCAGTTCCCTCCGAAACCTTTTTTGCGACCCCAACACTTATTCTTTCTGCAACTACGACGCTGACGCCGACCTTTCTGCCGCCAACCATCGTCTGGATGCCTGTATTCAGCGATGCTTTCACCGCACCCAATCTGGCAGCGTGGAATTTTACCGGGGCAGGATGGGGCTATGCGCCGCAGCCGGACGGCACTAGCAGACTGCTCGTATTCAACAGCAGCGCCCCGGCTTTTTATCAGGGTATCGCAGCAGCGGATGTGGCGGTCGATGTCGGCGACGGAAACGCCCATGTCTATGTCCGTCACAGCAGCGCGTTCGCTTATGAGACGCGGCTGACCACCGCAGGTGAGGTCGTGCTGCTGCGTGCCGGGTCCATCCTGGCTTCTGCTCAGATCGCAAACTTTCTGCCCAATCAACCGCACCGACTGCGCCTCAACAGCTATGGCGAGCAGGTCTGGGTCGAAGTGGATGGCTTGCTACAGCTCAGTGCCATTGATAGTGCGCCGCTTCCGCCAGGACGTGCCGGCTTCTCGGCTTCGTTCCCGGCAGCACCGTCCGACCGGACACCTGTTGCGCCCCAGAACACGGTGGCGTTCGACGAAGTGGTCGTCTATCAGCCGTTCGATCAGGTCACGCCGACCGCGCTGGCGAGCCTGACGCCTGTGCTGCTGCCGAGCGTGACTCCATGGATTGCACCCACGGCTACACCCGCCTTCCCACCCGTGTCGCTCGTTCCCGAAACCGAAGTGCTCGGTTTCCGCGCGTTTTCTTTCAACGAACCCATCGAGGTTCCCGCTGGCGATGTGAACGCGCTCGTCGCTGCTATGAGTCTGGGCGGTACGCAGACAATCAACCTTTCGCCCGATCAGGAATATCTGCTGACCTCCAGTTCTTACGACCTGTTCGGGGCGACGGCGCTGCCGATCGTCTTTGACGGTTTTGACATCACCATCGACAGGCGCGGTGCCACCCTGCGTGCAACCGCCCTCGGCTTCCGCATCTTCGCCGCCTCCTTCAATGGCAGGCTGACGCTCAGAAACATGATCATTCGGGATGCCACGCTCTTTACCAACGGCGGCGCAGCCGTCTCCAATCAGGGCGGTTTTGTCACGCTGGACAACGTGCGGATGGAAAACAACCGCGTCGAGAGCGATACCGCTTACGGCGCTGGCACAGGCGGTGCGGTTTATACGTTCTTTGGGCGCACCACCATCATCGACAGCTTTTTCATCGACAATTATGCAGTCAATTACGGCGGCGCGTTGTACGGATGGGACAGCGAGATCACCATCAGCGGCACCCGGTTCGAGGGCAACGAGGCCGGACGATTCGGCGGCGCGATTGGTACCCGTGATGAACGTTCCGGCACCACGGTGAGTGGTCAGGACAACCTCTACAGTGGCAACAGTGCGGTGCAAGGCGGCGGTGCGTTCTATGTCGAGTCGGGCGGGTTCAATGAAAATGGCTCGGTCATCGCCGATAACACCAGCGCTCAGGGTGGTGTCCTCTACAACGCTCCCTCCGGCGATCGCCCCTTCGCCGCGCCTGCGACGATTCAGGTCACCGGCAGCGACATCACGGGCGGTAGTACACCGCTCGTCGTCCAGCAGGTCGACGGCAGTACGCTCGACTTCGACCGCAACTGGTGGGGAAACGCCGACGGACCGAATCCCGCCGATTTGATCGGTGATGGGATTACTGTCGCTCAACCGCGTCCGGTCTCCGTCGCCAACTGCACCGATAGCGACGGTGACTGTCTGCCCGATGCCTTCGAGCTGACGATCCCCGGACTGTCACCGACCACCGCCGACAGCGATGGGAACGGTATCGAGGATGGTGACGAGGACAGCGACGAAGATGGTCTGACGCATCTGGACGAGTTCTTCGCTGGAACGATCCCGACCGATGCCGACAGCGATGACGACGGGCTGACGGACGGCGACGAAGTCCTGACTTATCTGACCGATCCGCTCAATATCGACACCGATGGTGATGTGCTGACCGACGGCTTCGAGGTCACGCGCACGCTGACCAACCCCCTGATCGCTGACAGCGATAACGATGGGACGACGGATGCCGCCGCGGACTTCGATGAGGACGGGTTGACCAATCTGGGAGAGCAGACGGCACAAAGCGATCCCTTCGATGCCGACAGCGACGACGATCGGCTGCCCGATGGTTTCGAGGTCAATGCCTCGCTGACTAGCCCGACGCTTCAGGATACCGATACCAACGAGATCACCGATGACCGGGAAGACCCGGACGCGGATGCGTTGAACCACTACCAGGAGTTTCGCCTGGGGACCGACCCGCTGACGTTTACCACGCTGGGCACGCCCTCGCGGTTGCGCAGTGAAACGGTGCTGATGCCGACGCGCACGACCGCCGACGGAGCCGCCGCCATCACGATGATGACCGTCGTGCGCGACTCGCAGGGACGCTTTCTGCCCGCTCGTGCGGTGACATGGACGAGCAGTAACCCGAACATCGTCTTTTCGTCGGCAAGCGGGGAAACCGACGAAGAAGGTGTGGCGACGGTGCAGGTGACCAGCGCGGCGGTCACGTCGGGCGTGGTCGAGATCCGCGCCCTCGGCATCGTGGTCGGACGACCGTTGGTGCAGTTCATCGGTGGCGACCCGGCGGTGCGTTTCACCGCGACTTCCTACACGACCTTACAACCGGGTCAGGTGGTCAATGCCACGTTCGAGGTCGTCAACGAAGGCGTGCTGCCGATCGCCGACATCGAAGTCGTCGCCAATCTGCCGTTCGGTCTGGGCGTGATCGAAGCCGTCAGCACCGATGCCGATGTCGAACTGATTGGACAGGGGAGCAATGCCGCGACCTGGAACATTCCGCGATTGATCGTCGGGGAACGTCGCATTCTCACCATTCGCTATCGGTCTGCCTCGACGCTGCGTCTGAACAGCGTCATCCCGCTCACCGTGCAGACATCGTCGATCGAAGATACCAACGCTGCCAACAACAGCGCGTCGTTCAACGCCAGCATCGTTCAGGGTTTTGCGTTCCCGTCGAGCGACCAGCAGGCGGATAAACTTTCTGTCGTCGTCACTGCCGATCCAGCGACGGCCGCTATCGGCGAGACGATCGAGCTGGTGCTTACGGTCGAAAACCTGTCCGCCGAGCCGCTGTACAATCTGAGTGGTTTTGCCCCACTGTTCGGGACGCAGTACCCGAACGTCGCTTTCACCTGGGGGACACCCGCGCAGCCAGGCTTCCTCGCGCCCAACGGGAACGGCAATGCTTCCTTGGCGGTCGCGCGTATTCCGTTCACGATCCCCGAAAATTACCCCGCAGGCTTGAACCGGATCGTGGCAGTACAAACCGTCGACGATGACCCATCGAATGGAAGCCTCGTCGTCGTGCGCGACAGCCTGACCGATGCCGATCTCATCATTCGCGGTCCCAACCTGCAAACCAGTTTGACGGCAGATCGAAGTGCCGCCGTCGACGGACAGACCGTCACCTTCACCCTGACTGTGACCAACAGCACGGCGGCGACTGATACCGCCACCAATCTGCAAGTGACCGGTAATTTTTTCGATGGCGCGCAGCCGCTCACCCCGCTTCCCCCCGGCGCGACCACCACCTTTCAATTCACGCGCCCGGTGACGCTTGCGGACGCGCCGCAGATCACCGCACAGGTACTGCTGACCGGGCAGGGGCTGGCACAGACCGATGTCGTCATCAATCGCACGCTGCGGCGGACTGTCTCAATCGCGCGTCCGGTTGCGCCTAACAGTGCCAACCTCGCATTTGCCAATTCGCCGACGCTGGCATTCCTACCAGGACGCACCACCCCGCTGCCGCTCACGGCGGTCAACAACGGCACCCTGAACGCGCAAAGCGTCCGGCTGCGGGTGAATGTCCCCTTCGGGATTGAACCCGATCCGGCATCCCTGGGGAGCGGCAGCTATGATGTGGCTGTCCGCGTCATCACCTGGGAGCTGGGGACGCTTCTGCCGAATGCCCGGCAGCCGCTCACCCCGGCATTCATCACGCCGGCTGATACCGCGCTTGGCACACAATTCGTTTTCGATGCGACTCTATCCACGACCTCGACCGAGACGACACTCGACGACAACGCGATCTCTCCATCAGGCGTGGTCGCGCTGCCCGCACCAACCCGGGTGACGGTCAGCCCCACTCCGCGTACCTGGCTGGTCGGCGACGACCGCGATCAGCTCACGCTCACAGTCACCGCCTTCGATCAGCTGGGCGCGCCGCTTGCGGGTGTCACGCCAGCGTACACGTCGAGTCTGCCGGGTGTCACGTTCGTCGATGCGCCGGGCGTGACGGACTCCGCTGGCGTGATTACCACGCGCATTCGCGCGACCGAGGCAGGTGTCGTCAGTGTGATCGCCAGCTTCGCCAACGGTGCATCCGGGTCAGCGGACATCAACCGTCGTACCAGTGCCGTCGAGATCACGAGCAGCCCCGAATCGATTGGTATTGGCGGGACGGATCGCTACAGCCTGTTTGTCGTCAATACCGCGACGCTTCCCGATGGAACGACCTCGACCAGCGACCTGGTCGATCTGACGTTCACGGTGCCGCCCGAACTCGCCCCGGTCACGTTTAATTTCGCGCAGCCGACGCTCCCGCTCGGTTTCGGCGATTTCACGGAGACCACCTTCTCTGTGCGGATTCCGTCCAAATCGGAACTGGACGCGCTCGACCTGACCTGTGACGATCTGATTGATCGCTATCCGTTCACCGTGACGGCGACCGGACGGACGCTTGGCATCGTCGGTCAGGCGCAGGGCGTACTGGAAATCACCGCGCAGCCGCCCGAACTTGATCGCGTCGTGCCTGCGGACGAGGGACGTATCGGCGGAAACCGGGTGCTCTTCGGCTGGAGGTCGAACACGCCCGGCATCAGCAACGTCTACTACCGCCGCCAGGGCGAGACGGACTACACGATGCTGCCGATGGTTGCTGACACCCGCGATCCGCGTCTCTACAGCGCAGCAGTCGATGTGAGCGCTGATACCGAAGGAACGATATTCGAGTGGTATGGCACGATAGACAATGGCTGCACCGCGCGCTCGGTCGGATCGGCGGCACAGCCGCAGACCTTCACGCGCGTGCGTTCGACGACTTTCAGCGACCCCGGCTACACCTTCCGTGTGGCAGATGGATACGACCTGACGGTTGGAGACGACCTCAATACCGCTGAGGTACGTGATGTGACACTGCTGGTGCGCGTCCGCAACGACGACGATCAAGCGCGTGCCATCGTGCTGGATGTGGAGAATCCCTACGACGACCTGATCCTCGGTTTCACCGGGTCGGGCAGCGTGGATCAGGTGCTGCTGCTCCAGCCGGGGCAGACGTTCGAGGCACCGCTCCGCGTGTTCACTCAGGAGACCGAACGTGCTGTATATACACTCGCCATTCGCCTGGAAAACGACCGAGGCGATGTCGATCGCATTCCGCTGGTCATCGAAGTCCGGCAGCCGACCCTCGCGCTCGATATTCAAGTGCTTTCAGTCGATCCGCGCACACTCGTCACCACGGCACGCCTGACCAACATCGGCGATACCGTCACCGACTTATCGCTCGACATCGTACAGGAAACGACGGGTATCCCGGCGAACTTCGTCATTCAGCCCGACATCCAGCACACGTATCTCCTGGCGAGGCAGAGCCTGGAAATTGCGTTCATTCCGCTCGACCTGCAAGATGCAGCACCCGTATCCTCATCCTCACCCACCAATGTGAGCGTGGCACAATTCGATCCGCTGACGAGTACCCCGTTGAACAGCGCACCTAGTCTCGTCCCAATTGCGGGACCGTATGTCGTCACCGCCAGCGCTCGCAGCAGCGTCATTCCCAACGTCATCCTACGCGATGGCGTATTGACCAATACTTGTGGGGCAGGCAGCTCGTTGCGCACGATTGCGGCGGCTTGTACGGTCCCGGCGGGCAGCGAAACGCGCCTGATCAACGATTGGTACTGCACCAACCGTCCGAACATCGATGTACCCGTCTCGCTGGCGCTGCCCAACGGCGGTTTAGGCGTGCCGATTACGAATGCGACGGTGGGCGCGAACTTCACCCCTGGCGGCGGTGTTTACAGCTACTCGACGACCGTTTCGCTCAACGGATCCATCGTTGGTGGCGCGATTGTGCCGAGCGTATCGCGTATTCAGGGAAGCGTCCCGCCCCAAGCGCTCATCCTCGGCGGGAGTTCGCCGACACAACTCCTCAGTTTGCGCTCCACGCACAGCAACAGCACTCACTATACGGTCGCCAGTGGCTTCACTGTCACAGTCGATTATGACGAACATACGCGCACGGGTTGCTTTACTCAGGCGGAAATTGATGCTGCGGCAGGTGCATTGACCTGTTCAATCGACTCGTCGCTCATCATAGCTACCACACCCAACCTACGTCTAGACCTCTCGTTGAGTGACGATGCCAATCCAGATAACTTGGTCATTGGTGACCGCATCCCTGTTATAGCGACCATATCTAGTGATGGTATTGCGGATATAGCGTCACCGATATTGTTGACTCTCGATATTCCAGAGCAACTGGTACCAGCAGGAATTCCAGTTGCCGGACAAAATGTTGATATTCTTCAGGATGTTGAATCACTTGAAGTTGGTGAAAGTGCGCTATTTGGTGAAAATAATGAAGTAAGAATTGAAAGGATACAGAACGATCAAGGGAACAACATTTACCGGTTGACTTACACATCCTCGTCTCCCCTGCGTAGCTCGTTACCTCAAACATTCAGTGTTTCCGTATTAGCGATTGCTGGTTCAGGTGGCACAGAACCCTTTGTCATTCGTGGAGCAGCTTCTGCAACCTACCAAGAGACATCCACCTCTGAGCCTATTGCATTGACAGCGCAAGCAGACCCACCGCTGAGCTTAACGGTGCAAAATTGGAATGTCGTTCAAGTCAACTCTGATACTGTGACAGGAAATTTCAGTGATGGTGACTGCACATTGGCGGAAGCGATCATTATTGCCAATAAGGGTGGACTGCGGACTGCAGAACAGACGGACTGCCGTTTTGTAGGAGAAGACCCTAGCTTTACGGGCTACGTCCTAGAGCTAGGTCCTGAACGTATCGTACTGACGGAAGCATTCGAAAGTGAAAATGCACTACCGACAGTGAATTCTGTTATTTTGCTTCGAGGACAGAATGGAGCCCTTCGCACGATTACACGTGACAGTAATGCCTCAACCCTATTCCGGATTTTGGAGATCGCTGTTGGTGGCAATGTAACGCTTGACGGAATCAACATCGTTAATGGAAGCGTGAGCGGGGATGGTGGTGGTATCTATAATAATGGCACATTGTATTTACGGAGTAACAGCGGCGTTGAACGTAATCGAGCGACAAATAACGGCGCAGGGATATTTAATGCTGGAAGGTTGACAGTTTCGAATAGCCGAATTCAAGAAAATGTCATTACTAACCCAAATGGCTATGGGGGCGGAATTTATGGGGCGGAGTTAAGTTCGACGGAAGTCAACAATAGTTGTATCGTTTTCAATACCGCACAAAAAGATCATGGGGGTGGTATTTTCACAATTAACCAAAATTTGGTTGAGTCTCAAAATTGGTGGGGTGATCGTCGTGGCGCGACGGACGTAGCATCACAAGTAGGTGCTGGGGATGCAGTCAATCAAGAACTAAATTCATCTCCTCTTCAAATAGTGCCAGCAGGAGTCACAGGATGTATTGCATATTTGGAGCTATTCGCGCCCCCGGTGGGGTCTTCGGAAGAAGATCGACAAAACTGGGAAAACCTCAATATACAATGGGGACAACCTGGGCTTGCAGCGGAGATTTACGTGCGCGTTCTTCAAATAATCGGCACAGAACAATCTATTGAAATAGAAGACATCTTGGGTTTTATTTACTTGGATGCCGCATCAAATCTTGAGGTATCTGGGGCATTATCTGATCTTGAAGTATCGCGCATTGTGCAGGCAATCGGGAGAAAATATTATCGTTTTGCTGGCAACGAGAATTTCGCCTCAGACATTTGCTCCTCAGATCCTGAAGGCGCATTAATTGTAGCGATGCAGGCTGATTTACAGATGCGAGGATCAATGCCACGAAATGTGCCTCAGTCGCTCTTTTGTTTCTTGGGTGCTTCCGAATGGTATGGTGAGGTTATAGAAGCAGAAGCACAAGCTTATAGAATAGCAGGATTTATAGCCGGACAGACGACTGATTTGGGTGGAAATTTAGTTGGGAGTGAACGCGTTAATCAAATCATTCAACGCATAAGAGCAATCGTTGAACCATCACTTCGTCCAGAAGATGATTGGGTAACGCAAAGTGGTGTATATGATTGTAGCAATTGGGAAGAGGGGTATCAGAATACCTTGTACTGCCCAATTGAGTATGGAAACCTATCGATTGCTGGCCCAGTTGCAGTTGCACGGTTTGTAGATCCAACTAACGAAGTGAATTCTCAAGACACACTCGAAAATCCTGAATACATTATTCCGAGTGGGTTTAGTCAGCCGGATTGGGTTTATGAGGGAGGACTTGTTAATCCAGAAAAACGAGTCAGATGGCAGTTTGCAGTGCTTTACCAAAGTGATAACAGTTTTCTTGTACTCACTTCGTCTCAGCGATCTTCCTTCTACTGTCCGGCAATCAATGTGTATCGGCAAACAAATGCTGGTTCTAGACTTTGGATAGTCGGGACCAATTATTTTTACCCAATCTGTAACACAACTCGTCCAACCAACGCAACAAATTTGCTTGGTAATTAAGGTAAAGGGCAAGAGATGAAGTCGCATAGGAAGTTACAAACTGGATGTCTGGTCGTGTTGTGGATGGCAATATACTTTACGACCTCAATGTCAACTGCACAAGAGATGTCTTTCACGGACATAAATGGGCGTATCGCCTTTGCATCTGACCAAGACGGCGATATGGAGATATACACTATAATTCCCAATGGTTCGGAAGTAACTCAACTTACATTTAATGATGTGGATGATACTGATCCAAATTGGTCACCAGATGGTCTCGAAATTGCTTACGTAACCTATATGACTCCGACTACACGTGCAATCAAGATCATGGCGAGTAATGGAACGAATGACAGACTATTGACTGTCAATCCTCAAATCGTCAACAGTTTTCAACCCGACTGGTCGCTAGATGGAGAGAGGATAGCATTTGTATCAGTTCTTGAGGATGCCACGACTATTTTTTCGGTGGGAAGAGATGGAACCGGGTTATCACAGGTCAGTCTTGGTGAAGGAAATGCTTACCAGCCGACTTGGTCTCCAGATGGCACTAAAATTGCATACCTTCAAGGAGAGATTGGAGGAGCAGCTCGAAACTCTCTCGATACATTCGGGCTCTTTATTTTTGATACCTTACTAATGCAAACAACAGCGTTGCCAGTCGGTCCATCATACAGCAACATAGATTGGTCACCCAACGGCTTATCGATTATATTTGAAGGTGTTCTGCTTTATGAAGTAGTACAGTCAATCAATCCAAATGGCACAAATTACCGCACATTGCTAGACGTAGGTATATCTCAATCCGATCCATCATGGTCATCCGATGGCAACTATATCATCTTCGAATTAAATGGGCGCGACATTGGTATCCTGAGTGCTGACGGTCAGCAGATGTTTAATTTAACAAACAGTCCAGATGTTCGAGAGATTGACCCTAACTGGTTCCGAATGGTTGATACAACTACTATCACACCCACCTCAACCTACACGTCAACGCCTACTACAACATCCACCTCCGCCCCGACCTTTACGACAACTCCTACGCCAACAGTGACGTTTACCCCTACTGAAACAGCTACCTCGACGCTTACGCTCACGCCAACATCCACGTCATCGCCGACCGCCAGCTTTACACCTACACCTACTTCCACTTTCACAACGATAGCAACCTTCACGCCAACAGCGACCTTCACCCCCGCCGTCACCTGCACTATCACCGCCGCGAATTCTTCCGCGCTGGTGAGCGCAATTAACACCGCCAACGCCAACGGCACGTCGCTCGACACGATCTGCCTGACGAACAGCACGTATACCTTCGTCTCCGCTCAGAATAGTATCGCGCTGCCATCCATTACCACGCCAATCATGATCATCGGCAACGGCGCAATCCTGGAGCGCGGCAACGGCGCACCACAGTTCCGGCTGTTCAACGTCACTAACAGCGGGTCGCTCACGCTGCAAAACCTGACCATTCGCAACTTCAACGCAGGCGGCGGCAACGGCGGCGCGATCCTCAGCACGGGAACGGTGATGCTTGACGGGGTAACAGTAGTGAGCAACTTAGCGCGCTTCGCTGGCGGCATTCACAGCAGTGGGACGCTGACCATCACAGACAGCACCTTGTCCTCAAACAGTTCGCAGGAGAACGCAGGCGCGATCTACCTGAACAGTGGGACGCTGACGATAACGGACACGACTTTGCAGAGCAACAGCGCTCGATATGGCAGTGGCATCTACATGAACGACGGCACAGCCACGCTCACGAACGTAACCATGCAGAGCAACAACGCCACCGAGCAGGGGGCAGGTGTGTATCAACGAGTAGGGACGCTGACGATCACGGGCGGACTCTTTGAAAGCAATACAGCGCGGTTCGGCAACGGCGTCTATGTCGATGCGGGTACGGCGACCCTCAGCGGTGTCGTGATGCGCAACAATACGGCGACCGAAGAAGGCGCGGCGATCTACAACCGCACCGGGACGCTTTCGGTGAGCGGCAGCATGTTCGACAACAACCGCGCGCGTTACGGTGCAGCCATCTCCAATCGCGGTCTGATGACAGTCTCCGGGAGTATTTTCACGGGGAACATTGCGGTGCAGAGCGGCGGCGCAGTCTATCACCAGAACGCGAACGCCCAAAACGGCGTTGTGCAGAGTTGCTTCACCGGAAACACGGCGCGCTTCGGCGGGGCGGTGTTCAGCCAGACGGCGAACTTCAACGCGCAGAATAACTGGTGGGGGCGGCGTCGGGTCCTACGGGGGCGATGGTGAACGCGAACGTGCTGACTGCGCCGTTCCTGACGGCGGGTTGCCCGAATTGAACACAGCGCACTCTGAGTTCACAGCGTTCCTAAATCGAGTCGATTTACAATACCTGTGCCAAAAAAGGGGGATCAAAGAAGTAGGGTTTTCAGGTAGAGTAGTATCTCTCACAACATCACTCGACAAGAAAACCCATGCGCGAAATTATAGCACTAACTCACTGCCTTGCACCC
>Ga0163154_10008614_pt1 | contig 11825 bp, 9 predicted proteins | sample OliLakLV19MP9P1_FD_148649 | JGI IMG/M metagenome (GOLD analysis project Ga0163154, IMG submission 148649) | Freshwater microbial mat bacterial communities from Lake Vanda, McMurdo Dry Valleys, Antarctica - Oligotrophic Lake LV.19.MP9.P1 | ecosystem: Environmental > Aquatic > Freshwater > Lake >... | reverse complement strand
GTCTCAAGCCGCAGACGATCCGAAGCGGAGACAGTGATTGTGATCCCGGTGCGCATGACAAAGAGTCGCACAAACCGTCCGTAATTAGAATCCCAAATCGGACTCTTCCGTCTCGGTCAATCACTAGCTTAACACCGTAGCCAAGCAGCACGTGCATAAATTCGCTCATATATAACTTATATCAGATTCTGGATTGCTGGTTTCGCGATTCGCGCCTAAACGCTTCACCAATTCTGTCGTTACGTTAACTTTAATATCCTTATGCTTGTCCAATGTTGCCATTAAACATTCGTGCAAAGTGATAATCTCATTTTTGTCGCCGTGCATAATGAGAATAACTTTATAAGGATGAATTTTGACTTAGATAGCTATGGCGTTACGCTCAATTTTAGCCTGCGAGCGGATTCGGTTGAAGTACAAGGCGACACCGGATTTGTGGCAGGTCGAGGCCTGCGCCGTGACTTAAACGCGACATTTGCGCTTGTAAGTCTGTATTAGAGTGTTGCATCATTTGGCTATGAGCGAACATTTTAAACGATTATCCGAAGAAGTGATGGGCCTGCCGCGCGAAGAGCAAGAGGAACTTTGGCATGCGCTTGCAGCGCGTTTGCAAGGGCTAAATTCGGAGATGGATGAACTCTGGTACGACGAAGCGGAAGACCGGCTGGCGGCCTATGACCGGGGAGAGCTGAAATCCTGTACTCTCGATGAGCTTATAGCTGCATGGCAAAACGGATGAAGGCGCGTTTTATCGCGCCTGCCCAGCAAGAACTCGACGAGGCTATTGAATACTACAACTCCAAAGTGAAGGGTCTCGGTGACGAGCTTTTTGGTGAAGTTATAAGTTCAGCTCAAGCACTTTTAGATTTTCCCGAGCTGTGGCCGAAAGTGCGTAAGAACATAAGGCGATGTCGTATCAAGCGTTTTCCGTACTCGCTACTCTACAGTATTAATATCAGAGAAATCCTTATTATCGCCTTGATGCACGACAAGCAGCAGCCGCGATACTGTTTGAAACGGCTCAAAGATACCTAACTGTTCACTTGGTTACCCACTTCGCGAGGCTGGCCAGTTCGTCCGCCTCGCTCGCGGGCTTGTCCCAGCGGATGCGATTGACGCGTGGGAAGCGCAGGGCGACGCCGGATTTGTGGCGCGTCGAGGCCTGCGCGGCGTCGAAGGCAACCTCCAGCACCAGCGCTTTTTCCACCTCAGCCACCGGGCCGAAGCGCGCGGTCGTGTGGTTGCGCACCCATTTGTCAAGCTGCTTCAGTTCCTCGTCGGTGAAGCCGAAATACGCCTTGCCAACGGGCAGCAACTGACCGTCGCGCCACAGGCCAAAGGTGAAATCCGAGAAGAACGATGAGCGCCTCCCCGTGCCGCGCTGAGCGTACATAAGCACCGCGTCGATGAGAAGCGGGTTCTTCTTCCATTTCCACCACTGACCCTTAGGACGGCCGGGTACATAGGCGCTGTCGCGGCGCTTGAGCATGAGGCCTTCAATGAAGGTATCGCGGCTCGCCACGGTGTTGCGTAACGCGGCGAGGCTTTCGGCGCTTTCAAAAGCCAGCATTTCCGACAGTTCCAGCCCGGCGCGGGGCGCGGCGGCGAGCCATGACTCCAACCGAGCGCGGCGCGCGGAGAGCGGCTGCGGGCGTAAATCCTCGCCGTCTAGCATCAGGAGATCGTAGACCACCACATAAGCTGGCGCGGCCTCCATAAGCTTTACGCTCGGGTCTTTGCGGTTCAGACGCTGCTGCAGATCGTTGAACGAGCCGAGGCCATCCGCCGTTTTCACCAGCAGCTCGCCGTCGAGCACGGCGTGGAAATCCGCGCGCGCCAGCACATCCGGAAAGGCGCGACCGATATCGTCGCCGGTGCGCGAGTAGAGCGCGCGGCCAATCGGCCCGGATACGATCTGCACGCGGATGCCGTCGAACTTCCACTCCGCCTGATAGTCGGCGGGCGTGATGGCGGCGAGGTCGCCCTCCTCCAGCGGATGTGCCAGCATAACGGGGTGAAACGATAGCTTGGCGCTGGCGTCCGGCTTGTCCCCGCGCTTCTCCAGCCACGCGAACAAATCGGTGTAAGGCACCTCGACCGCGTGCCACACCTCCTCCACCTCGTTCACGGCCACGCCGCCAAAATCCGCCAGCACCTGCTTCATGAAGCGCGCAGAAATGCCGATGCGGAGCGTCGACGTGCCGAGTTTGAGCAGCGCCCATCGCTGCGGCGTCGTCATGTTGTCCATCAGCACGGTGAGATAGTCGCGCACGGCGGGTTTGGAGCGGCTGGCGAACTCGGTGATAACGTCGGACAGCGGCGGCAGGCGGTTGAGCCGCATCGCGTTCTCACTCACCGGCCACAGATGCGCCGCCGTCTCCGACATTTCGCCCACATAATCGTAGGACATGTCGAACAGTACGGGATCGACGCGCGCGGTGATGAGGTCGCGCACCAGCGAGCGCTTGAAAAACTCCAGATTTAGCGCGCCCGCGATGACGGCGACGGCGAAACCGCGATCCGGATCCGGCGTCTCGGCCAGATAACGCTTCAGGATCGTCGCCTTGTCGAGATTGCCGTGCGTGAAATAGAGGCGGTCGAGCAGTTCGGCGAATGCTTGCATGGGCTGGAATGTAAGGGCTTAGGGGATCGGTGGTAGTAACTATTTCATTTTGTGTTTCCAGCCAGTGATTGTCGGCGCAGTCAAAATAAAAGCATTACAATCAGCTTGTTCCGTTTCAATGTTATGTGCGGCTCTTAGGTTATTTTTATGCGCAACTTTTTTGTCGACAGGAGGGTCGAGTCCATCCCAAATGCTATCAAGCCTCATCTCAAAGTTGAGATTATGCCATATTCCCCCTTCCACACGAGCTATAATGTAACCTCTCTCTGCTGCCATTAAGCAGACATCAATCGCAGCGCTACGCCCTAATTTCATCCAAACACTGCCCGATAAATTAAAGAAATCGGCCGACTCGGTATGCAGCTTGCTGTAATCTCTAGTCATAACTCTACCAACTGATTGTTCAATACCCTCGCGCGCGGTCAACGAGGTTGGCGAGCGGCTCGCCACGCTGGTGAGCAGCGATGGCCTTTGCGACGGAGCGGGCGACGGCGAGCGGCTCCGACCACGCGGCGTTGTGCGGGGTGAGGATGACGCGCGGGTGATGCCAGAGCGGGCTTGAGGGCGGCAGCGGCTCCTCGTCGAACACATCGAGCGAGGCGGCGGCGAGGATGCCTGCGTTGAGCGCGGCGATGATGTCGGCCTCGTTCTGCAGGCCGCCGCGCGCCGCGTTTATGAGGCTCGGCGCGGGCACGGCGCCATCGCGCGCCAATCTGGCGAAAAGTGCGGCGTTCAGCATCCCGCGCGTATCGGGCGTCAGCGGCAGGAGGCAGACCAGAATATCCGTGCGCGCGAGGAATGCATCCAACTCGGTCTCGCCTGCATAAGAGTCGATTTTCATGCTCGGCTTCGCCTCGGACACTCCATCAACGGATTTCGCCATGCGCCCCCATCCGGCCACTTGAAATCCAAGCACGCGAAGCTTCGCCGCTGCATCCTGCCCCAGCACGCCGAAGCCCATCACGCCCACGCGCACTTCATCCGCACGCGGCTGATAGAGGTCGCGCCAGACGCCCGCGCGCTGCTGCTCGGCGTAATCCAGCCAGCGGCGGTGATGCATCAGCACGTGCTGGACGACATACTCGCTCATGCGGTTGGTGAGGTCGGGATCGACATAGCGCACGATTGGCGCGTCGGGCAGCGACGGGTCGCCCATCAGGTGATCGACGCCAGCGCCCATGGAGAAAATCGCCTTTAACTTTGGATAGTGCGCGAGGACGCCGGATGGCGGCTTCCACGCCAGCGCATACTCGATGCCGTCCGGCGGCGGTGCGCTGTCCAGTGTCCGCACCTCGATCACGCGGGCGAGTTCGGCGATGGCGAGCGGCCAGCACGAGCCGGGCGCGTTCCGCATCCCGTCCGGTATGGCGAGCAGCAGCGCCATGCGTCAGCCCGCCACTGCTTGTGCATAAGCTGCGCGCAGGTCGAACGCGGCGGCGAGCAGCGCCTTGGTGTAATCCGATTGCGGCGCGTTGAAAATCTGCTCTGCGGGGCCTTCCTCCACGACGCGGCCATTGCGCATGACGATCACCTCGTTGGCAAGCGCGCGCACCACTTTCAAATCGTGGCTGATGAACAGGTACGCAAGTTTGCGCTTCTCCTGTAAATCGCGCAGCAAATCCACGATCTGCGCCTGTACGGATACATCAAGCGCGCTCGTCGGCTCGTCCAGCATCACAAATTTCGGCTCCAGCACCATGGCTCGGGCGATGGCGATACGCTGGCGCTGGCCGCCAGAGAATTCATGCGGATAGCGATCCTGCATCTCCGGCTTCAGCCCCACCTCAGCCAGCGCCTTCGAGACACGCTCTCGCCGCTCGTCGTACTTCATCTTGGGGTTCTGAATGACTAGCCCCTCCTCGACAATCTGGCTGATAGACAGGCGGGGGGATAGCGATCCATAGGGGTCTTGAAACACGATCTGCATCTCGCGGCGGATGGGTCGCATTGCCTTCGCGTTCAGCCCGTCGAGCCGATTGCCAACATAGGCGATTTTGCCCTCGCTGGACACCAGTCGCAAAATGGCGAGGCCGAGCGTGGTTTTGCCCGAACCGCTCTCGCCGACGACCCCCAGCGTTTGCCCGGCGCGCAGGCGCAGCGACAGCCCATCCACCGCTTTGATATGGCTCGTCACCCGCTGCAACATGCCGGTTTTTACAGGGAACCACACCTTCAAATTCTCAGTTTCCAGCACCACCGGCGCGGATGTGTCGGCGGCTGGCGGCTCGCCCTTCGGCTCCGAGGCGATGAGCCGACGTGTATATTCGTGCTGCGGCGCGTCAAAAATGGCGCGCGTTGGCCCCTGCTCCGCAATCTCGCCGTCCTTCATCACATACACCCGGTCAGCCATCTTTTTCACAATGTCGAGGTTGTGGGTGATGAGCAGCAGCGCCATGCCAGTCTCGTCCTTCAGCTTTTGCAGCAGGTCTAGGATTTGCGCCTGGATGGTCACGTCGAGCGCCGTCGTCGGCTCGTCGGCGATGAGCAAATCGGGCTTGTTGGCAAGCGCCATGGCGATCATCACGCGCTGGCGCTGCCCGCCGGACATCTCGTGCGGATAGGAGCGCGCGCGCGCTTCCGGATCGCGAATGCCCGCCTTGCGCAGCAGATCGATGACGATTCCTTGAGCTTTTTCTTCCGAGACGCCTTTGTTCGGATCGTTGGCGCGGCCGTGGATTTTGATGATCTCCGCCACTTGCCGTCCCACGCGGTGCAGCGGGTTCAGCGACGTCATCGGCTCTTGAAAAATGATGGAGATGTTGTTGCCGCGCAGGTCGCGCACCTCCTCCTCGCTGGCGGTGAGCACATCGCGCCCGCGAAACAGGATTTTGCCCGATGGATGCGAGGCCGCCGGATATGACAAAAGCCGCATGATCGACATCGCCGACACGGTTTTGCCCGAGCCGGACTCGCCCACAAGCGCCACGGTTTCGCCCTTGCCCACGGTAAACGACACGCGCTTGACTGCGTTCACCACGCTGTCGCCCGTGTTGAAATCCACCGACAGGTTTTGCACGTCGAGAAGTGGTAAGCCGTTGTCACGCATGCGGGCGCTCCTACCGGTACGTTTTGCGCGGGTCGAGTGCGTCGCGCACCGCCTCGCCGATGAAGATGAGGAGGCTCAACATGAGCGCAATCACGACAAAGGCTGAAATACCTAGCCATGGCGCTTGAAGGTTGGACTTGCCCTGCTGCAATAGCTCGCCCAGCGACGGCGAGCCGGGTGGGAGGCCGAAGCCCAGGAAATCGAGAGACGTGAGTGCCGTGATGGCGCCGTTCAAGATAAACGGCATGAAGGTGAGCGTGGACACCATGGCGTTCGGCAGCAGGTGCTTGAACATGATTTTTGTGTTCGATAGCCCAAGCGCGCGCGCGGCTTTGATGTACTCAAAATTGCGTCCGCGCAGAAACTCGGCGCGCACAAGTCCGGCGAACCCCACCCAGGTGAACAACAGCAGAATGCCGAGCAGAATCCAGAAGCTGGGCGTAATGATCGCCGCGATGATGATGATGAGATAAAGCTGCGGAATGGCCGTCCAGATCTCGATGAAGCGCTGGAACAGCAAATCCGTCCAGCCGCCGAAATAGCCCTGCACTGCGCCCGCGCTGACGCCGATGATGGCGGAGAGGAAAGTCAGCACCAAGCCGAACAGCACGCAGACGCGGAAGCCGTAAATGACACGGGCGAGCACATCGCGCCCCTGATCGTCCGTGCCGAGCATATTTTCCCATGTCGGCGCCGAGGGGAACGGCACGGGCGAGTCTAACTTTCGCGTGTCCCAGCTATATTTTATTGGTGGCCATAATATCCACCCGCCCTTGTCCTCAATCAGCTTTTTGACGACGGGGTCGCGATAGTCCGCCTCTGTCAGAAACTCGCCGCCGAACCGGGTTTCAGTATAGGTGAACAGCACCGGAGACAGGATGGCGCCCTCGTATTTCAGCAGCAGTGGTTTGCTGTTGGCGATGAAATTGGCGAAAATGGACGCGGTGAACAGGAACAGGAAAATCCACAAACTATAATAGCCGCGCCTGTGGGCCTTAAACAATTTCCAGCGGCGCTGGTTGATGGGCGAAAGCGCGAACGCCGAGCGTCGCTTCGGGTCTGCGCCACGCAATGTGGGGATGGCAGTTTCCGCTTTAACGCTCATATCCATGGCGCTTACACCTCCCGCGATTCAAAGTCGATGCGCGGGTCAACCCACATATACACGAGGTCGGAGATCAGACCCACGACAAGGCCCACAAGCGAGAAAATGAAAAGCGTGCCGAACACGACCGGGTAATCGCGGTTCACGATCGATTCGAACCCGAGCAGACCAATTCCATCGAGCGAAAAAATAGTCTCGATCAGTAGCGATCCGGCAAAGAATGCGCCGACAAAAGCGCTTGGAAAACCCGAGATAATGATGAGCATGGCGTTGCGGAACACGTGCCCATAAAGCACGCCGTTTTCCGTCAGACCCTTGGCGCGCGCTGTCACCACATACTGTTTCTTGATTTCGTCCAGAAACGAGTTCTTGGTCAAAAACGTGGTCGTGGCGAAGGCGCTAAGGGCTAGCGCGGTTAGCGGCAAGGTCAGATGCCAGAAATAATCGACGATTTTCTCCGGCCATGATAACTGTTCCCAGTTATCGGATGTAAGGCCGCGCAACGGAAACCAGTCGAGGAAGGTGCCGCCCGCGAACAGCACAATGAGCAAGATAGCGAACAGAAAGCCCGGAATGGCGTAGCCAATGATAATGACAGTTGACGTCCACACGTCAAAATTCGAGCCGTCGCTTACGGCCTTGCGGATGCCGAGCGGGATGGAGATCGTGTATGAAATCAGCGCCATCCAAAGCCCCAGCGAAATCGAGACGGGCAGTTTCTCCTTGATAAGCGAGATGACGCTGACGTTGCGGTAATAACTCTCGCCAAAGTCAAAACGCGCATAGTTGCCGAGCATAAGCAGGAAACGCTCCAGCGGCGGTTTGTCGAAGCCGAACTGCTTTTCCAGCTTTTTGATGAAATCCGGGTCCAGCCCTTGCGCGCCGCGATATTTCGAGCCAGCCGAGCTATCGCCCGCGCCGATATTAGCGGACGCTCCGGAGCCAGCCTCCCCCCCTCCACCGCCGCCGAAACGGGCGGTTGCGCCTACGTCAGTGCCCGAGAGCTGGGCGATGATGCGCTCGACAGGGCCGCCGGGCGCAAACTGCACCACGAGAAAGCTCACGACAAGGATGCCGAACAGCGTCGGGATCATCAAAAGCAGACGGCGGACGATATAGCGCAGCATGGGCGATTGTTTTCGTTATTATTGTTGAGCCAGTTTTGCGGCTTTATCGGCGTCCCACCACCACGTCTCCAGCACGGCGCGGCTATAGGTTGGCTTGACGGGTGGCCTTGAAAACTTGTTCCAGTAGGCGATGTTATGCACGTTTTTGAACCAGTTCGGCACCCAGTAATGGTTGGCGCGCAGCACGCGGTCTAGCGCGCGGGCGGCGACGCGCAGTTCGTCACGGCTTTTGGCATTCAGCATGGTGATGGTTAAAGCGTCCACAACGGGGTCTTTAACTCCGGCGAGATTGTTGCTGCCCTTGGCGTCCGCAGATTGCGATCCCCAAAAACTCAGCATGTCAACGCCGGGGGTGGCTGGCAGCACGAAGCGGGCGAGCATGATGTCGTAGTCGAAGCTTTTCTTGCGCTCTTCATATTGCGCGGCGTCGATGCGGCGCAGCACGGCCTCTACGCCGATAAGCTTGAGGTTTTCGACGTAGGGGCCGAGCACGCGTTCAAAAATCGGATCGTCGATCATGAACTCGATAGTCAGCGTCTCGCCCTTGGAGTTTTTGCGGATCACCTGCGTTGTGGAGCTATCCCCCGGCGTCAAAGTCCAACCGGCCTCAGTCAGAAGACGGGAGGCTTTTCGGCGGTTGTCCCGGTTGACGCCCGACCCGTCCGTTACCGGCGGTTTGTAAGCGTCGGCGAACACCTGCGCGGGGAGCTTGTCGCGGTACGGCTCCAGCAGCGCCAGTTCCTCAGGCGGAGGCAGGCCGTCGGCTTTCAGATCGCTGTTTTCAAAATAGCTGTGGGTGCGAGTATAGAGGCCGTAGAAAAGCTGCCTGTTGCTCCACTCGAAATCGAAGGCGTAGCTCAGCGCTTCACGTACGCGCGGGTCTGAGAGCTTGGCGCGACGGGTGTTCAAGAACCACCCTTGCGCGCCGCCAGGCCGACCATCAGGCATCGTGTCCTTGACCATGCGCCCGGACTTCACGTGCGGAATGTCGTACTCGGTCGCCCAGGTTTTGGACGAGAATTCCTCGCGGAAATCGTAAGTTCCGCCCTTCAGCGCCTCGAACTCCGCCGTGCGATCACGAAAATATTCGTAGCGAACCTCGTCAAAATTATATTGCCCGCGCATGACGGGCAGATCGGCGGCCCAGTAATCCTTGCGGCGCTCGAAAACGACAAATGCGCCCTGTTTGAAGTCTCCAATTTTGTATGGGCCGGAGCCAAGCGGGCGGTCGAGCGTCGATTCCTCGAAGACGCGATTGGCGTAATAGGCTTTAGAGAAGATCGGCTGCACGGAGACAATCAAGGGCAAGTCACGGATGTTGTCGCCCTGGAATTCGAAACGAACGGTATGCGCGTCAATAGCCTCCGCTTTGGCTACATCGCGCAATGGCAAGGCGACAAACGGGATACCCTTATCGCGTAGGGTGATGACGGAAAACGCGATATCCTCGGCGGTCAGCGGCGTGCCGTCGGCGAAACGCGCTTCGGGTCGCAGATAAAACGTAACGGAGCGCTTGTCGTCGGCGATTTCAGCGGAGTGCGCGGCGAGGCCATAAACCGCGTCCGGCTCGTCCAGCGCTCGTATCATGAGCGAGTCGAACAGCACGTTTAGCCCTTGCGCGAAGTCACCTTTGAGGATGTAGCCGTTAAAGCTGTTGAAAGTGGTTTTGGCGCCGTCGCCCTGAAGAACAAAGCGTCCGGCTTTCGGCGCATCAGGGTTTACATAGTCGAAATGCTTGAAATCCGGCGGATATTTTAGCGCTCCGAAAATCGAGATGCCATGGCTTTTCTCGGCTGCCTCCGCCCGAACGCCGATCGCGCAGAACGCCAGCGCCGCTAATATCGCCGCAAACGCCGCGCGGGCCGGAGATTGATGCGTCATGGGTTTTGTATAGCCTCTTTCGGCTAAGGGTTCAGTTTTGGTTTATTGGCTGGCTTTCAGTTTCGCAGCGCGCTCTTCGTCTTGCCACCACACCTGCAAAAATCCGACCGAACGGGATGGCAATACTTTAGGATGCGATACGCGATCCCAATACGCGATGCGCTCGTTTGGCGTATACCATTGCGCCACGACGTAATGGTTCCACAGCAGAACGCGATCAAGCGCCTGGCTGGCGGCGACAAGCTCACTGCGGCCTTTTGCGAAAATGATGCGGTCGATCAGTTTGTCCACGGCCGGGTTTTTAATGCCGATGTCGTTGCGGCTGCCTTTCGTCTCCGCAGCCTGCGATCCCCAGAAATCGCGCTGTTCGTTGCCCGGCGACTCGCTCTGGCTGAAACTGCCTACGATAATGTCGAAATCAAAATCATCCGTGCGGCTTTTGTATTGCGGCGTATCTACAACGCGGAGGGTGGATTTCACGCCAAGTGCATCCAGGTTTTGAATATAGGGCTGAACGATCCGTTCGTACTGCGGCGACACGAGCAGAAACTCGACCTCCATCGCCTCGCCTGCCGAATTGCGTAGCACGGAAGCCGTCTTTTGTGATTGCAGACCAACTGAGGTCATGAACCGGCAGAAAAACCCGCAGTTTTCATCTTTCTGAACTTCAGTGCGCACCGTCCAGCCAGCGTCCTTCAGCAGCGCCACCGCATCGCGGCGGTTTTGCCGCGCCTCGTCAGGTGTGTTGCTGACCGGATTTTTGTACTCGGTGGTAAAAACCTCGGGCGGAACCTGGGCGCGCATCTCCTCAAGAATCGCTAATTCCTCGCCTTGCGGCAAGCCCTTGGCGGCGAGTTCGGTATTCTGAAAGAAACTTTCGGTGCGTTTATATTGCCCGTAAAACAGCTTCTCGTTTGTCCACTCAAAATCGAAAGCCATGTTAAATGCCCGCCGCACACGAGCATCAGTGAATTTCGCGCGCCGCGTGTTCATCACGAAAGCCTGCATCGGCTCAGGTGTACTCAGCATGATATCGTCGCGTTTGATAACCTGGCCAGCCTTGAGGGCCGGGAAATCATAACCTGTCGCCCAATTCTTGGCGCTCGTTTCGTTGAAAAAATCAATCTGACCCGCTTTGAAGGCTTCAAAAGCCACGGTTTGATCGCGGTAGTAATCGACGCGGATCTCATTAAAATTGTAGAAGCCTTTACGTGTGGACAAGTCTTTCGCCCAATAATTGTCTACCCGCTGATAAACAATATAGCGGGGGGGCGCCGCCTCTGTAATCTTGTAAGGGCCTGAGCCAAGCGGCGGCTCGACCGTAGTCTTCGTGATGTCGCGCGGCTTGCCGTCCGGGCCATTCCCCGTCCAGTAATGCTTCGGCAAAACAGTTAGCTGGCTGACGATCACGGGCATTTCGCGATTGTTTTTCACGTCGAAATAAAACGTCACTTCGCGTTCGCCAGTTTTTTCCGAGCGCACCACATTCTTGTAGTATTCCGCCTGAAACGGATTGCCAGCCTTAAGCACATCCATACTAAACATAACGTCTTCAGGCGTAATTGGCTGACCGTCATGCCAGCGTGCGATATCCCGTATCTTGTAGGTTACGGACGAAAAATCATCCGGATGCGACGCCCATTCTGCGATCAGCGCATACTCCGTCGAAGCCTCGTCAATGCTTCCGTCGAAAAGCTGATCGTAAATGAGTGGCAGGTTTAACGGCTTTTCACCCTTAAACGGCGCAATATTTAGAGTGTCATACGAGCCAAATGCCCATTGTCGGGTGGCGCCGCCTTTTGGCGCATCTGGGTTGGCATAAGCAAAATGGGTGAAATCCGGGCCATATTTAGGCTCGCCGATGAGCGAAAGTGCATGACGCTTTGGTAGCGAAGGCGCTTCTGCCGCCTGAACAGGCGCTTCGGGCGTCGGGGCTGGCGTTTCTGCGGCAAGCGTAGGTAGCACAACGGGAGGCGTCTCCGGCGCCGCTAAAACCGGAGGTATAGTTTCAGCAGGCGCCTGCTGAGCTGGGGCTGGCGTTTC